>Ga0265296_1004598_pt1 | contig 11909 bp, 11 predicted proteins | sample MunlanPumphouse1_FD_189073 | JGI IMG/M metagenome (GOLD analysis project Ga0265296, IMG submission 189073) | Groundwater microbial communities from a municipal landfill in Southern Ontario, Canada - Pumphouse #1 | ecosystem: Environmental > Aquatic > Deep subsurface > Groundwater | place...
CTATACATCTAAAGAAAGCATAGATATTGAAAAAAGCCCTATCAACCTCAGGATAATCCAGGGGTCTCCCTATGCTATCGGTCATATCGATGAGAAAGACTATTTTCAGTACCCTGAAGATATCCTGAAAGAAGAGATAGCCTCGATGTTATGTTTACCCCTTCGGGCGGAAGAAGATTCTACAGGGATATTATGCGTCTACAGTGACAAAACGTACAGGTTCGATGAAGAAGATACGAAGTTTTTCTCCTTGATGACAGACCTCACGGCGCTGGCCATTGAAAATCTCCAATCAAGCCTTACAAGATCATGGTTTACCAAAAAGGCAGTTCACCAGATTCGTTCTCCCCTTAATGCCATTAGAAGCATGCTTAAGGCCGTTACAGGGGGTTATGTGGGAGGGTTAAATGAGAAGCAGAAGGAACTTCTGATACGGACGGACAGAAGGGCCGAACTCCTGGGTAACCTTATAAGCGATATTCTAAAGTTTGATCATGACATTAAGGCCATTAAGAGAATAAAATTTCTCGGTTTGAACCCTTCTATGATACTTAAACAAGTAGTTCAGTTATACCAGTCCGAAGCTGTTGAGAAAGGGATAGAGTTCAAGACAGAGATTGAAGAAATCGGCAATATTATGATTGGAAATCAGGAACTGCTGGACGAAATCTTTACTAACCTCGTTTCTAACGCAGTGAAATATACCCCTAGAAATGGACTGGTCAGGATTAACCTCTCGATGAAGGGGGTTGACCAGATATTATTTGAGGTTTCGGATACGGGTATCGGAATATCCCAGGAAGATATTCCTCGCCTGTTTACCGAGTTCTTCAGGGCGGATAATGCCAAGGCTATAGAGGAAAATGGAACTGGACTGGGGCTTATCATTGTCAAAGAGGTTGTTGATAGGCTGGGAGGAAGTATAGATGTAGAGAGCAAGATAGGGGAAGGAACCCGATTCACCTGTATACTTCCCTTATCCCCCCCTTCATCTCTACCCCAAAGGATTCGGTAACTACTCAGGTAGGCACAAAGGCACAGAGTACCAAAGGCACAAAGTCGAGAGATCTGAAGAGAATGAATTGCTTAAGTTCCTATAAGATGTTTACAAAGCGGTATTTGGACAGGTTGTGTCCTGCATTCCAATCGTATTCCTACAACTTTGTGCCTATGTGCCTTTGTCTCTTTGTGCCTGAATAGTTACAGGATTCGGAGATAAACCCTCAAGAGTGACAGCATGCATGAACTGTCCATTGCCCAAAATATCATAGATATCGTAAACGAGCAGCTCTTAGTAAATAACCTGTCCAGGGTTACTAAAATAGGCATGAGGGTAGGCAAACTGGCTGCTATTGAGCCGGCATCCCTGAAATTCTGTTTTGAGATCATAACCAGAGATACCAATGCAGAAGGAGCGGTATTGGAGATCGATTCAGTTCCAATACGGTATAGGTGTAATGACTGTCAACTGGATTTTATTCTCGATGAACTGGATTTTATCTGTCCCAATTGTACGGGAAGTAGACTGGAGATAATCTCTGGAAGAGAATTGCAGGTAGTAGAGCTGGAGGCCTATTAGATGAAGATAGGGATTGTAAAGGATATATTAGAAGCCAATGATATGATTGCGGAGGGAAACAGGAGACTGTTTAAGGAAAAAGGTACGGTTGTGATGAATCTGATGAGCTCTCCGGGTGCCGGCAAGACAACGCTGCTTGAAAAAAGCATTTCTGCTTTAAAAGACAGGGTCAGGATCGGGGTCATCGAGGGGGATATTCAGACAGAACTGGATGCTGAAAGGATTCATAAGAAGGGAGTCGAGGTTGTCCAGATAAATACAGGTGGTGCATGCCACCTCGATGCCACTATGGTCAATCAGGCCGTAGAGAAGCTTGATCTGACAAATATTGACATCCTCTTTATCGAGAATGTAGGAAATCTGGTCTGCCCTGCAGAATTCAGACTGGGCGAAGATATGAAGGTAATGATATTGAGTATCGCAGAGGGAGAAGATAAACCCCTGAAATACCCCCTCATGTTTCACGAGTCTCAGGTATTGATTATAAATAAGATCGACCTCTTACCTTACTGTGATTGTGATATCATGAGGCTGAGACAGAATTCCCTGAAGATCAATCCTAACTTGCGTGTCTTTGAGATCTCTTGCAAAACTGAGAGTGGGTTAGATGGTTGGTATGCATGGTTGCTTAAAGAGGTTGAGGGAAGACACTAGTGGAATGTCCCTTTAAACAGCGCACTTAAGTGCGCTGTTGTCGCTATGAATTGCTATAAGTAGGGGAAAAGTGATGGCTGGAGAGGTATGCGAAGCTGTAAACTGTAAAGATGAGATTCGGCTTTCCATTAAGGTTAAGGGGATAGTCCAGGGGGTTGGGTTTCGTCCCTTTGTCTACAACATGGCACATAAATATGAGCTGCCAGGGTGGGTGTGCAACTCTTCGGCCGGGGTGGAGATAGAAGTTGAAGGCAATGCCCATAGTCTGAAAGGATTCGTAAGTGAAATTACTGCGAATCCTCCTGTACTGGCCCGCATAGAAAATATAGAAGTTCAAGACAATCTTGCCCTTCAGGGATACACTAGGTTTGAGATAAGGAAGAGCATCAGAGAAGACGGTCAGTTTGTTCCCGTCTCCCCGGATATCTCTGTCTGCGAGGATTGCCTTAAGGAACTGTTCGATCCTGCGGACAGGAGATACCTTTATCCCTTCATTAACTGCACCAACTGTGGCCCCAGGTTTACTATCATCAAGGATGTCCCCTATGATAGGGATAAGACCACCATGTCGGAATTTACCATGTGTCTACCTTGTAAAACTGAATACGAAGACCCTTTGAACCGTAGATTCCATGCTCAACCAAATGCCTGTCCAAAATGTGGGCCTGAGATATCCCTTTTCGACTGTAACGGAAAAAGGGTGGATTGTCAGGACATTGTCAATGAGGCAGCCCATCTTATCCTCCAGGGTTTTATTGTCGCAATAAAGGGGATTGGGGGGTACCATCTTGCCTGTGATGCCACCAACACGGAAGCGGTGGCAAGGCTTCGGGGCAGAAAATATCGTGAGGATAAACCCTTTGCCCTGATGGTGGAAGGGATTGAGGAGATAAAAGCCTTTTGTTATCTGGAAAAGGAGGAAGAGTCTTTGCTTCTTGACCCTAAGAGGCCAATAGTCCTTTTAAAGAAGAGGGAGGATTCCGATCTTATTTCAGAGGAGGTAGCACCGGGGAACAGATACCTTGGGGTTATGCTTCCCTATTCTCCCCTTCACTACCTGATTTTAAAAGAGGTAAAGAGACCTCTGGTGATGACAAGCGGTAATATATCGGATGAACCCATCGCGTACCACGATCCCGAGGCAATATTGAGGTTAGGCAGGATTGCCGACTATTTCCTGCTCCATAATAGAGAAATCTACCAGAGGACAGATGACACTGTAGCCCGGATATTCGACGGCGCCCCAATGATGATAAGGAGGTCAAGGGGTTATGTTCCTCTTTCGATAACCCTGCCCCTTTCCGGAGGTGAGGTTCTGGCATGCGGGGGACAATTAAAGAATACCTTTTGTCTTACCAGGGGAAATCAGGCCTTTTTAAGCCATCATATAGGGGATCTGGACAACCTGGAGACCCTCCGTTCCTTTGAGGAAGGGGTAGAAGATTTCAAAAGGCTTTTTCACCTGAGACCGAAGGTAACCTGCTATGATCTCCATCCCGATTACCTCTCCACCAGGTACGCCCTGGCTCAGGAAGGAGAAAAGGTAGGGGTTCAACACCACCATGCCCATCTAGCCTCCTGCCTGGGAGAAAATGGTGTAACGGATAGGGTTATAGGGGTAATATTTGATGGTTCAGGGTATGGGGAGGATGGCCATATATGGGGCGGTGAATTTCTTGCGGGGGATTTTGGCTCCTTTGAGAGGATGGCGCACCTGGAATATGTACCTATGGCCGGGGGGGAGAAGGCAATCAAAGAGCCTTATCGGATGGCCTTCGCCTACCTTTTGGAGAGTTTTGGTGATGATGCCTTCGGGGTCATTCACAGCCTTGACTTAAGATGGGATATAGAAAGGCTTCATATCTTTAAACAGATTATAGAGAGAAGAATCAATTCTCCCATGACCTCAAGTATGGGTAGACTGTTTGATGCGGTATCGGCCATACTGGGCATAAAGGAGAGGATAAACTACGAGGGTCAGGCGGCAGTAGAGCTGGAGATGGCGGCCTCTCATGGAGAAGAAGGGGAATACCCCTTTGAGTTTCTCAACACTTTGCCCTTAACGATTAGGGTTCGGAGTGTAATAAGGGGTATAATAGGCGACCTAATGGCCGGGACAGAGAAAGGTATAATATCAGCCCGGTTTCACAATACCATCTCAACTATTATCATTGAGGTATGCAGATGGATAAGGGAAAAGACAGCTTTAAATACGGTGGCCTTAAGCGGCGGTGTTTTTCAAAATGTGAGATTGTTGAATTTATCTGTTGACAGATTAAAGAAAAATGGGTTTCTTGTCCTCACCCACCACGATGTTCCATCCAATGATGGGGGGATATCTATGGGACAGGCCCTGGTAGCCCTTAAAAAGTTGGAGGAGTGATGTGTCTTGGTGTCCCAGCCCTAGTTGAGGAGGTCCGAGGAGAGATGGGTACAGTATCTATCGGTGAGGCAAAGATCGAGGTAAGCCTTGTTCTGGTGGATGATGTATCCATAGGGGATTATGTCCTGGTACACGCTGGTTTTGCCATTGCCAGGGTTGACGAAAAGGAAGCAGAGGAGACCCTTTCCCTGATAAAGGAGATGGTATCTGCTCAAAATTCCACCGAATTTTGAGCAGACAATGAAAAGTGCAAAGTGCAAAAGTCAAATTTGACAGATGACGATAATAAAAAGTCTAAAGTCAAAATCCCTCTTCTTCATTCCTCTTTTACATTTTTCAATTTACATTCTGCATTTTGCAATTATGGGAGATGTTTTTGGATGAAGTATATTGATGAATTCAGGGATCGGGATCTCTGTCTGTGCCTCATAGAGAAAATTGAATCCCTTTTGGGAGATTCTGAAGTAGCTATCATGGAGGTCTGTGGAACCCATACTATGACCATCTTCCGCTCAGGGATCAGGACCCTCCTTCCTCAGTCAATAAGGTTGCTTTCAGGTCCAGGGTGCCCGGTGTGTGTCACCCCCGCTGCCTACCTGGACCAGGCGATTGCCTTGTCAGAGATAGAAGATGTGATAATTGCTACCTTTGGCGACATGATGCGGGTTCCTGGTTCGGGTTCAAGTCTGGAAACGCAAAGGGCAGCAGGCAAAAAAATAGCGGTGGTTTATTCACCCCTTGATGCCCTGAATATAGCCAAAAATAACCCTGATAAAAAGGTGGTATTTTTGGCTGTCGGTTTTGAGACTACATCCCCCTCTGTAGCAGTGACAGCTATAGAGGCTAAGAAAAGGAAGATTTCGAATCTATACCTCTTGTCTGCCCATAAACGGATCCCGCCGGCACTGAGATTATTGGCAAAAGATCGTGATTTAAATGTGGATGGCTTTATTCTGCCAGGCCATGTGAGTACCATTATCGGTATAAATCCTTATCTTTTCCTGGCTGAGGAATATGGCATTCCTTCAGTTATTTGCGGATTTGAACCCCTTGACATCCTTCAGGGAATTTGTATGATTCTGTACCAGCTTAAGGAAAAAAGAGCCGCTGTAGAGGTTCAGTACAAAAGAGTAGTGAAGAATGATGGAAACCCGGGGGCAATGGCATTATTGAATAAGGTGTTTATTGAGACAGATAGTGAATGGAGGGGGCTCGGGGTAATAGCCAATAGTGGCCATGCTATGGTGGAGGAGTATAAAGAACTTGACGCCAAAGAGGTATTTTCTTTGAAAGAAAGACCTTCGGTTGAAAACGAAGGTTGCATCTGCGGGGAGATACTGAAGGGGAGGAAAATTCCGAATCAGTGTCCCCATTTTGGCGAAAATTGTACCCCTTATTCTCCTTTGGGCCCCTGCATGGTAAGTAGCGAGGGAAGTTGTGCCGCCTATTACAAATATGCATAAAAAGATACTCCTGGCTCATGGGAGTGGAGGAAGTCTATCTCACAGGCTCATTGATGAGGTCTTCCTTAAGAATTTTAATAATCCTTTCCTTTCAGAAAAGGATGATGGGGCAGTAGTCGAAATAGGGGGAACAAGGCTTGCCTTCACCACTGACTCCTATGTGGTAAAACCCATATTCTTTCCCGGAGGAGACATAGGGAAGCTCTCGGTCTTTGGGACGGTGAATGACCTTGCAGTTATGGGGGCAGAGCCTTTGTATATCTCCTGTGGATTGATAATAGAGGAGGGTTTGGATCAAGGGGTGCTCGAAGAAATAGCCCTATCCATGGCTCAAGCGGCTCAAATTGCCGGGGTACTTTTAGTTACAGGAGACACCAAGGTAGTTGAGAAAGGGGGAGCAGACAGGATTTATATCAATACCTCCGGTGTTGGGATAGTAAAAAAAGAACTGCCTGTGAATGGGATTGAAGCTGGAGACAGAATCATTCTTTCAGGGAGTGTGGGAGAACATGAAGTTTCTGTGCTTTTAGCCAGGGAGGAGTTTCCTTTCCGCTCTCAGGTTACAAGTGATCTTGCCCCTTTAAACCGGCTTGCATCTGATATCCTTGGGGTAGATGGTGTGAAGTTTATGAGAGACCCTACCAGGGGTGGACTGGCAACTACCCTAAATGAGATCGCCGAAGGTATAGGTCTTGGTATAATGGTTTATGAGGATAAGATAGGGGTATCTGACGGAGTGGCAGCGGTGTGTGAACTCCTTGGACTTGACCCTTTATACCTGGCAAATGAAGGTAAGATGGTGGTAGTAGCGAAACAGGATTGTACCGGTGAGGTACTGAAGAGAATGAGACAGAATCCCCTGGGAAAGGAAAGCGAAATTATCGGTGAGGTGGCGGCGGAGCTAAACGGCAGGGTCTGCCTGAGGACAAAGATTGGCGGTACAAGAATTCTGGATATGCTGGCAGGGGAGCAGTTGCCGAGGATATGTTAACGATTCATGAGCTTTTCAAGGTCATAATCACCCCGAAGGAAGGCATCCTTCAGCAGTTGGACGGAATCCTCATTAGTCATGGCAACATCCATCTGCCTGAAGAACTGAAAGAGGCTTCCTATCATCTCCAGGTGACCGATGGTCTCTTCCCTGGTTGCTTTACCCAGGCGGGCATTGACCAGATCGCGGCTTACCTCGACAGATAAATCATACTCTCTGAGAATACCGGCAATGGCTCTTGCCCTTCGACCGCGGCGGGTGTAATCCGCTGCCCCACCTCTGAAAGTCAGGCTGATATAGTTTTTATTCGGCGTGTTGCCGCAATAGGTATCTACCACGCTGAAATGATACCCAACTCTAGCCGTGTAGTTAAGATAATTATCAGAAATGATGGCATAGCAGGGATCACGGAAAGTTGATTCCGTCTCCGGGCTGTTTACAGCATGGCGCATCATTATGGAGAATAACCCCCGAAAGTCCATAGGTCTAGGTCCAAAGCGGGGTATCTTTTCGTGCAGCATCCCTCTGAGAAGGGCGGCAAGGGGTACAGAGGAAATCTGGGAAGGTTTTACCCTCCGCCCCCTGGGCATTCCCTTAATACCCCCCCCAAGATCGATAAGGTACAGATCAATAGGGAGAAAAACATCCAGGTAGTAGCTGGAGGCTCGGAGATCCCCCACCCTCTTGCCCATCATGAACATCTCCTTGTAGGACTTTTCGTGGATATAACGGGCCATATCATGGAGGGTACTGCATTTATCTGCTGTAAATTCAGGAGAACTGGGATCTGTCAGGTAAAGAGGTGCAACAAGCTCGATAACTCTCTCGAGGAGTTGAAACCTTGGTGAGGGGGGCTTTTGTATCCCTGAATCAACCCCCCATTCTTCACCCTCTTTCCCTTCCCTGATGGGAAGCTTACCCTCATATACAAAGCCGTTGTTTGCATCCACGGTGACTATCGCACCCGGAGGAATTTCACGCGTTGCTATCCTGGTATTCAGAAGGGTTGGCACTCGAAACTCCCGGGCCAGGGAAGCCATATGGCCGGTGGTGCTCCCGAAGTCAGTAACAATAGCCCGGGCCTTTGACATAAGTCGGATGAACTTAGGCGAGGATCGTCTGGCAACCAGAACCCCGCCGACGGGGAAGTTATCCATGTCACCATCCTCAGCTATGTGTACGGCAGGCCCACTGCCCACACCGGGACATGCCACTTCTCCTCCTCTCACCAGTACGGGGAACCCGTCTACAGGCAGATCGCTGTGAACAATATGCCTGAAAAGACGTAATGGTCTGGACTGGAGAAGAATGATCCGTCTGTTCTTATCCATCGCCCACTCAATATCCTGGGGTCCACCGAAGTGGGTCTCCAGTTTAAGAGCCCACTGTGCCAGTTGCCTCGCTTCGTCATCGGTAAGGCAATCCTGCCCGACCTCCTCCGGCCTGAGCGTTTCCTCTTTCAGCCCGGCATCCGGGGAAGAGACGAGACGGCTTTTCTGCTGTGGAGGGATTCGGGTAATCACGCATCCCCTATTTTCCCTGGAAACGAAGATGCTTTCCGGCGAGGTTCTTCCCTCCACCAGAGGCACCCCAAGCCCGCGTATAGCCTGGATCAGCACATACCCTGAATCGGGCCGGTTGGGATCCTTCGAAAAGACAACCCCGCTTGTCAGGGCATCCACCATGGTGATACAACCTACAGCCATCTCTGCGGACTCGCCCAGGATTCCGTGGAGGAGTTGGTAGTGGATCGCCTCAGGAGAGTAAAGGCTTGCCACTACCTGGAGATAGGCGCTGAGTATCCCCTCTCGGCCTACGTTGAGGAGGGATAAAAACTGACCGGCAAAGGAAAAATCAGTGTCCTCACCCAGGGCACTGGATCGCACTGCCAGAGAGGGACTCGATCCAATTCTCCGGACAAGCCGTTCATAAAGGTCGAATATGGCTTCCCTAAGAGCGAGGGGAACCTCTACTTTTTCTATCATTTCTCGAATGTCCCGGCTAATCCCTGCTACATCCCCTGAGGAAAGGAGTTCCATGTGCCTGTCCTGCACCCAGGAACGTATACCGCCTTCTTCAATAACCAGCCGAAAGCCCTCGGTAGTAACAACAAAGCCGTCCGGTGTAGGTAATCGCAGGACATTCCTTATCTCGCCAAGGTTTGCCATCTTACCACCTGCCAGATCGGCGTGATCTCTGGAGATTGCAGACATTTCCATTACGAGTTCGGCGGGAACCGGCCGGCTTGAGTCCTCAACTAAAGTCGTCAGGGCAGCCATGTTCTGCTCCAGGACCTTCCTCAAATCGGGATAGCGGGTATCAGAGATGACATTCAGGCTCTCCACCATAGCGTGGACATCCGCAATGGCACGCATGACCTTCCGTTTTACGAAAGAGCGCTCAATATATTCCCTTTTCAAGAGTTTGTGTTCCAGATCAGCCATGGTTTCGAGGAAACTGTTGTTTGCGGAGAGAAGCTTACGGAATTCGGCGTGATAAAGCTTCAACCTGGCCACCTGGATAGCCTGGTCAACGCTTTCTTCCCTGCGAAGGCCAACTATTTCGAGGAAAAAAAGAGTGCTGCGCCACAGCCTGGCAGCTATCCTGCCCAGCCATTCAACCGCGGTTCCTGAACTGTTAGGTGGTTTTGTACCTTCCATTGAGACCTTTGCACAACCTGCCGAGAGTTTTGAAGAAGTCCCCTGAGAGCGAATTCATAGATTTTTTGGGGGACCCGACTGAAAGTGCCTAAAATTTGAAGTGCCTAAAGTGAACTAAAGTTAAAATATTTAAACCATAACTTTAGGCACTTTAGCTCACTTTACACTTCACACTTCGATTCTTGGGTCAAAAAATGTATGCTGAAGCGAAAAGGGGTACCTTTGCAAAGCTCTCGCTCTCAAGAATAGGAGCAGGAGAGGGGACTTATAGGTTCTTGGTCCCCGCAACCTCTATCATTTCCACCAATTTCAGAATCGGGTATGGCTTTAAAAGATAGGCAAAGGCCCCGCTCTTCAAGGTATTTTCCTCTTCAGTTAAAGATGAGTGGCCGGTCAGGAGGATAACCCGGGTGGGCAGTGAGAGGCGTTTGATTTCTGACAGGACATGGAGACCGTTCATCCCGGGCATCTTGACATCGAGTACCACCACATCGAAGTACCCCTGAACAACCCGCGCCAGGGCAGACAGCCCATCCGATGCCACCTCCACATCGAAGCCCCTACGGCTGAGGACCTTGCGCAGACTGGCCGTGAAATCAACTTCATCGTCAACAAGCAGGACTTTAATCCCTTTCATCGTCGCCTCGTTTTCTCCCGGAGGAACCTCACCAACCCCCGGCCACTTTTCTTGCGGAGGGCATAGACCATGATCGGATCCGAAGCTGGGTCAATGGTCTTAACCTTCACCCATCGGGTGGGGAGGAGCAGACCATGCAACATCCCCAGGATCCCCAGTCCCATCATAAAGGGACCGGTTACAGAAAGATAAGGATAAAAAAGAACGGCAAAGCCCGCTATTGCCCCTCCCACGCCCATCTCCCCTACTCTTACCTGACGTCGGACATGTACCGACTCGATACGGTCAAAGGAAACTTCCTCAATTAAAAGCTTATCCTCTTCATCGGCGCCGGGCGGGCGGCCAGGCAGCAGCATGGATTTGAGGTGGAAAAGACGGCGATCCGTGGCAAATATACTGACAGCCTCCTGCTCAGGTTCCCTGAGTACCGATTGGGTCAGCCGAAAATGGGAACGCACGAAATGATGCTCCCTCACAATGGCCTCCCCCTCCCCCATCCTCATCTTGATGAGCGCACGGTAGAGGTCTAACGTGCGCACGGTCAGCTCGTGCTGAAATGCCTTCTCGGTGAGATCACCTATGACACGTTTAGGATAAATTTCCCTGATCCTGGCCCGGAGGGCCTCTACCTCAGTCATCGTAAGGATATTCACCCGGTGAGGTTTTCGAGGCATGGAGACTCGGCATCAGGGTGGTAACAACGGCCACGAAGAGAACAAAGACCACGACAAAGGCATTCCACGGATCCCATTCCTTGATCGTGGATTCGTAGAGGAAATATAGCAATAACCCATAGAGAACCAAGTTTTCAATAATTCTTGTCATTGTTTAACCTCCCTAATAAACTAATGAACCACGGAGCCACACTTCATAAATAACTGCGGCAATACCCAGGCTGATTGCCAGCAGCAGGACCCAATACCCTATCATACTATCTATAAACCATCTCATTATAACGTCCTCCTTTTCTAAGTTCAAGCGCTATTTTGCCACTACCAGCGGTGGTATCCATCCTGGGACAGATTTTCCCTTCTGGTGACGGAGCGAAAAGAACACCAGAGAAAAGATGAAAAAACATAGAAATAACATCTCCCCCAGGGTAAATACCACGGCAAAGAAGGAGAGTATCTCGTGCTTTGAGCCGGTCAACATATAGAAGAGCCTTAAAAATGCCCCGACTGTAGCCAGGATGAGGGAGTAACTGAGGATGTAGCGGATAGCGGGCCCGCGTACGAAGGACGTGGCAATACTGCCGAACTGCGCCCCGAACATGGCCCCTACGATCATGAAGAGGACGGCTACCATGTCCACATTTCCCATCATCGAGTGTCTCAAAGCTCCATAACCACCTGAAACCGCAATTTCCAGGAGATCCGTTCCCACGGCAATATGTGTCGAGGCTCCCACCACATAGACCAGCGCAGGCACCCTGACAAAGCCGCCTCCCACACCGAGGAATCCGGACAGTACCCCCGTTATAATGCCCACAAGAACGATGACCCACATGGAGACCACAATACGGGCCGTCCTGCAGCGCACAAT
>Ga0265296_1004599_pt1 | contig 11908 bp, 14 predicted proteins | sample MunlanPumphouse1_FD_189073 | JGI IMG/M metagenome (GOLD analysis project Ga0265296, IMG submission 189073) | Groundwater microbial communities from a municipal landfill in Southern Ontario, Canada - Pumphouse #1 | ecosystem: Environmental > Aquatic > Deep subsurface > Groundwater | place...
GTCCGCGGCGTCGTGCGCGCCATCGGCTATGAACAGGACGGCTTCCACTGGAAGACCTTCCAGTTCCAGAACCACCTGCACCCGCAATCGGCCCACATCGCCCAGGGCGTTGATGCGGCCGAGGACAAGGACGAAGGCGCGGGCGACCAGGGCATCATGTTCGGCTATGCCTCGAACGAGACGCCCGAGCTGATGCCGGCCACCCTGCAATACAGCCACAACATCCTGAAGGCCCTGGCCGACGCCCGCCATTCGGGCCAGGAGCCGGGCCTGGAGCCCGACGCCAAGAGCCAGGTGACGCTGCAGTACGAGGACGGCCGCCCGGTGCGCGCCACCTCGATCGTCGTCTCGACCCAGCACAAGGCCAACCTGAGCCAGAGCCAGGTGTCCGACATCGTCAAACCCTATGTCGAGAAGGTGCTGCCGGAAGGCTTCATCACCGCCGAGACCGAGTGGCACATCAACCCGACAGGCACCTTTGTCATCGGCGGTCCTGACGGCGACGCCGGCGTGACGGGCCGCAAGATCATCGTCGACACCTACGGCGGCGCGGCCCCCCACGGTGGCGGCGCCTTCTCCGGCAAGGACCCGACCAAGGTCGACCGTTCGGCCGCCTACGCCTGCCGCTACCTGGCCAAGAACGTGGTCGCCGCCGGTCTGGCCGACCGCTGCACCATCCAGATCTCCTACGCCATCGGCGTGGCCAAGCCCCTGTCGGTCCACGTCGACCTGCATGGCACCGGCACGATCGACGCCGCCGTGCTGGAGGCCGAACTGCCCAAGCTGATCGGCGGCGCCACCCCGCGCGCCATCCGCGAGCACCTGGGCCTGAACAAGCCGATCTACGCCCGCAGCGCCGCCTACGGACACTTCGGCCGCAGCCCCGACGCCGACGGCGGCTTCAGCTGGGAGAAGACCGACCTGGTCGACCAGCTCAAGGCCCTCGTCTGAGGCCGGCCTTCGCCTGAATGAAGACGGGCGTCGCGGCTTCGGTCGCGGCGCCTTTTTCACATCGACGGCCCACGACACAATCATGCCCTTGCATCCCGGGGCGTCTGGTCCTTTAAGCGCGCCAGACACGCCTCCCCGCGCCCTGACAGGATATTTCGACCCATGACCTCGCCCGCCCCCAAAGACCGGCCGATCAAGAAAGTCGTCCTCGCCTATTCGGGCGGGCTGGACACGTCGATCATCCTGAAGTGGCTGCAGACCGAATACGGCGCCGAGGTCATCACCTTCACCGCTGACCTGGGTCAGGGCGAAGAGCTGGCCCCCGCCAAGGAAAAGGCGCTGAAGCTGGGCATCAAGCCCGAGAACATCTTCATCGACGACCTGCGCGAAGAGTTCGTGCGCGACTTCGTCTTCCCCATGTTCCGCGCCAACGCCCTCTATGAAGGCCAGTATCTGCTCGGCACCTCGATCGCGCGTCCGCTGATCGCCAAGCGCCAGATCGAGATCGCCCGCCAGCTCGGCGCCGACGCCGTCTGTCACGGCGCCACCGGCAAGGGCAACGACCAGGTCCGCTTCGAGCTGGGCTACTACGCCCTCAACCCCGACATCCACGTCATCGCCCCTTGGCGCGAGTGGGAGTTCCGCAGCCGCGAGGCCCTGCTGGACTTCGCCGAGAAGCACCAGATCCCGATTTCCAAGGACAAGCGCGGCGAGGCCCCCTTCTCGGTCGACGCCAACCTTCTGCACTCCTCGTCCGAGGGCAAGGTGCTGGAAGACCCGGCCGTCGAGGCCCCCGAGTTCGTGCACCAGCGCACGATCTCGCCGGAAGACGCACCGGACGTAGCCACCGTCATCACCATTGGCTTCGAGGCGGGCGACGCCGTCTCGATCAACGGCGAGGCCATGTCGCCGGCGACCCTGCTGGCCGCCCTGAACCAGTACGGCCACGACAACGGCATCGGCCGTCTGGACCTGGTCGAGAACCGCTTCGTCGGCATGAAGTCGCGCGGCGTCTATGAGACCCCCGGCGGCACGATCCTGCTGGCCGCCCACCGCGGCATCGAGTCCATCACCCTGGACGGCGGCGCCATGCACCTGAAGGACGAGCTGGCGGTCAAGTACGCCCACCTGGTCTACAACGGCTTCTGGTTCTCGCCCGAGCGCGAGATGCTGCAAGCCGCCATCGACTACAGCCAGCAGAAGGTGTCGGGCACGGTCACGGTCAAGCTCTACAAGGGCAACGCCACGGTCATCGGCCGCGAGAGCGAGAACAGCCTCTACGACCAGGACCTGGTGACCTTCGAAGAAGGCGTCCAGGCCTATGACCACCACGACGCCGAGGGCTTCATCAAGCTGAACGCGCTGCGCCTGCGCGTCCTCGCCAAGCGCGACGCCCGCACCAAGGGCTAAAGACTAGGGCTGCGACCGGGCGATCCTGAGGATCGCCCGGCTGCGGTCGTCCGTAACCCAGATCGAGCCGTCGGCGGCGACCGCTATGACCACCGGCGAGCCGCGCGGCTGGCGCCCGGCCACGCGATCCCAGCCCGGCGTCAGAACCTTGCCCTTCACGCTCGGCGCCCCCGCCGGATAGGCCAGCGACCCGCGCGGATAGATGGCGTAGCGCCCGCCGACGTCGGTCAGGGGAACGCCGGCTTCATCCGTCTCCACCGCCGTGATGCGTCCCGCCGTGCGCCGATAGCCGTGCCAGGTCATCAGCAGACGGCCGCGCAGCTCAGGGAACATCGCCCCCTCGTAATAGATCATGTCCAGCGGCGCCGCGTGCGGCGGCAGCAGGGCCACGGGCCGATCCCGCTCGCCGCACCGCGCCTGACGGGCCGACCAGCCCGGCAGCGGCGTCGCCACGTCCACGCAATAGGGCCAGCCGTAATGCCCGCCCTGTCTCAGCACATTGACCTCGTCGAACGGATGCTCGGGCGTGGTCAGATCGACCGAGTTCTCGGCCTGCAAGATCGTCCCTGACGGATGGCGCACCAGGGCGATGGAGTTTCTCAAACCGCTGGCGAAGAGCGTGCTCGCCTCGGCCCACCGCCCGTTCCCGAGATAGGCGTGACGCCGCACCTGGGCCGTCGCCGCCTCCTCGACGCAGGCGCCGCGCGCATCCGACTTCACCTTGTCCTTCGCATCCAGACAGCGGTCGCTGGGCGCCCCGACATTGACCAGCAGGTCGCCGTTCCCGTCGAAAACAAAGCTCGACAGCGGATGGCGGTTGTCGTGCAGCCGGTTGTCCGGCAGGTCGCCGATCACCGTCCTGACCGTCGCCGCCGGGTCCGCCGCCTCGGGGTCCAGCGTCAGGATACGATTCATCTCGGACACATAGATGCGCCCGTCCGGTCCGCGCGCCACCGTGTGCGGCATCGACAGACCACGCGCCAGACGCCGCCAGCGCGGCGCGCCGTCGCTGGCGAACGACAGCCGCCAGACCGCCCCCCTGCCCGCCTCCCAGCCGCCCAGGTCCGTCACCAGCCAGTCGCCGCCCTCCAGCGGCAGCAGCCCGCGCGGCATCCTGGGCCCCTCAGTTCCCGCCCCCTGCCAGACCAGACCCAGGCACAGGCCCGGCGCCATGACCACGCGCGTTGCGGCCATCCCGCCACATTCGCCGCTGACGGCATAGGTGCGCGCCGGCTCGGCCGCTCGGGCGCCCGTCGCCCCTACCGTGGCCGCCACAGCGACGACGATTGCGCTCAGGGTCTTGGAGAACATCAGGAAAATCCCTTTCGTCAGCCTTTTGTCAGCCTAGCGGAGGTCCCGCGCCCTGGCGATGCAGGTCGGCGCCCTGTCGAGCAAACCGCCCGCCGCAAAAAACCCTCCACATCGCCACGGAAGTGCGCAACCTTCCGCGCTGACGGAGTCTTCAGGCTCCCTGTTCAACCGGAGTCTCTTATGTCCCTGCGTCTCGCCCTCGCCGCCACGGCGACCCTCGCCTTCGCCGCCCCCGCTTTCGCCCAGGACGCCCCTGCCGCTGCGGCCCCGCCCGTGACCGCCGCGCCCGCCCAGTCGCCGGAAGAAGTCGCCTTTGAAGCCAAGGGCGTGGCCTTCGAGGCGGAGTCCCGCCAGATGGGCGTCGAACTGCAGGCGGTGATGGAAGACGCCGCGCTCGACAACGCGACCAAGAAGACCCGCGCCAACGCGATCGTGGACGGTTACGAGCCCAAGTTCGAAGCCTTCGCCGTTGAGCTGGAAACCTTCCTGCGCGCCTTGGCCGCCAAGCCCGAGCGCGCCGCCCAGAAGGATCAGATCCTCGCCGCCGCCGACGCCGGGTCGGCTCAACTTCGCGGCGCTACGGCCCAGATCCGCGCCAGCATCGACCAGGCCCTGGCCGCCCCGGCCACGCCCGCCACGCCCAACTGATCGGCAAGGCGCCCCGCGCCTTACCGCGATTTCACTTGAGCTGATCTCTCCTTCGGCGGACCTTGCAGCGTCCGCCGAAGGAGAGATCCATCATGATCCGCGCCCTGTCGCTCGCCGCCGCCCTCGCCCTGCTGCCCGTTTCCGCCGCCGTGGCGCAGGAGGCCAAGACCTCCGCCGAGGTCCAGTTGGAGGCCGCCGCCGCCGCCTTCGAACAGAAGATGGAGGAGTTCGGCGAACGCGCCGAAGCCATCCAGGACGACGACGCTATCGACGAAACGGCCAAGGGCCTGCGCGTCGCCGCCCTGTGGTCGGAATACCAACCGCACGTCACGGCCTTTACCGCCATCGCCGCGCAGCAGGCCGGCGAAATCGCCAACCAGGCCCTGGCCGAGATCGACATCGACGCCATCGTGACCGAGGCCATGGCCGGCGTCGCCCCCATGATCGAGGGTATGACAACCAACAGCGCCTGGGCCCAGGCCGATCCCGACCAGATGGTCACCTATGGTCTGATGGCCGACTACGCTATCGGCCAGTCCGAAGAGGCGCTGGAGGAGGTCAACGAGGCCTTTGCGGCCCCGCCCGCCCCGCCGGCGCCGCCCGTCGAAGCCTGATCACGGCGCTCCACGCTTGACCTGACCGGCCCGACGCCGGAAAGGGGCCTATGGCCGCGCTTCCTGTCGATCCGCATCTCTACGCCGCCTTCCTGGGCGTAATGGCCGTCATGGCGATCACGCCCGGACCGGCCAACCTGTTCGCCGTGGCGACCGGGATGGAGAAGGGCCGCGCCTCGGCCCTGATCGGCGTGGTCGGCATGAACGCCGCCACCCTGGTCTGGTTCGGCGCGGCGGCGCTCGGCCTCGGCGCCCTGGTCGCCGCCTTTCCGCAGGTCTTCCGCCTCATCGCTGTGCTCGGCGCCCTCTACGTCGCCTGGCTGGGAATCAAGGCCCTGCGCGGCGCCTTCGCCACCGCCGCCGAGCCCGATCATGTCGAGGTGCGTCGCGGGCGCAGCGCCCTGATCGACGGCTTTACGGTCCAGATCGCCAATCCCAAGGCCATCCTCTTCTTCACCGCCGTCCTGCCGCCCTTTCTCGACGTGAACCGTCCGGTGGCGCCCCAGCTGGCCCTGTTCGCCCTGGCCACCATCGGCATGGATGTCCTGTCGATGAGCGCCTACGGCGTCGGCGGCGCGGCTCTGGCCAACCGGATGAACGAGCCTCGCTTCAAGCGCGGCTTCGGCATTTTCGTCGGCGCCCTGCTGATCCTGGCGGCCATTCTGATCGTAACTAGACTACAGGGTTAGATCATCGGCGGTCGTGATGAGGAACTTGGCCGTTCACACCTCGTTCAGAACCACGGACGTTCAATGGGCGTTCAAGGAGAACCTCGCATGACAAACCTTCGCAAGACGACGGTTCTGGTTGCTCTCGCCGGCGCCCTGGCGCTGGGCGCTTGCGCGACCGCGACCCCGTATCAGCCGGCGGGCTTCAACGGCCAGCGTGGCGGCTACGCCGAGCAGCGCCTGGAAGCCAATCGCTTCAGCGTCAGCTTCTCGGGCAACTCGGTCACCTCGCGCGACCAGGTCGAGATGTCGCTGCTGCTGCGCTCGGCCGAACTGACGGTCGAGAACGGCTACGACTGGTTCGCCACCGTGACCCGCGCCACCGACCGCGACACCCGCTTCTATACGACGCCCGATCCCTTCTACTACGACCGCTACGGCCCCTACTGGGGTCCCCAGTGGCGCTTCTACCAGCGCGGCTACTGGAGCACCTGGGATCCCTACTGGGGTCGTGACCGCGACATCCGCCAAGTCGATCGCTACGAGGCCACGGCCGAGATCGTCATGGGCCGCGGTCCCAAGCCCGCCGGCGACCCCAACGCCTTCGACGCCCGCGAGGTCATCAACAACCTCGGCAGCCGCGTGACCCGGCCTATGCCCAGGTAAGAGCGCTATCGCGAGCGACGCGGTCGCTCGCTGCTTGAGCGCAAAAACCAAGCGCCCGCCTCAGCGATGAGGCGGGCGTTTATATGTCGAGCGTCGCGCCTTTCCTCCCCACTTTGTGGGGAGGGGGACCGCGTAGCGGTGGAGGGGGCGACGCAAACCTCTGCCGTCGAGACGCCCCCTCCGTCACGTCGCCTACGGCTCGGCGCCACCTCCCCATAGAATGGGGAGGAAAACCAGATTCTACCCCACCCTGGGCGTCTTCAGCCGGCGCTTGTTGGCGTGGGTCGCGGGCGCCGTGCCCAAAGCCTCCGGCACCTCGCCCTTGAAGTAGAAGCGCTGCCAGGCCTCCTTGGCCGCGTCGGGATCGCCCGAGGCCAGGCGGGTGTTGAAGTCAGTGCGCGCCCGGTTCCAGGCCTCGAACTGACCCTTCATGCCGGGGTTGGAGTCCAGCGAGCGGATCACCGGCTCGAACGCCTCCACCTTGCGATGCTCGACCGGCAGGATGAAGCAGAAGGGCTCGCCCTTCTCGAACTTGACCCGGCCCGGCCGCGTGAAGATCCAGTTCATGGTGAAGGGGAAGGGCAGCCAGTCGGTCTCGATCAACCCCGTCAGCGGCTGGATGCCGTCCTTGACGTGGTTGGGCGAGCCCTGCGCCAGCATCCCCCAGCCCGGCGGCGTTCTGAACAGATACTGCGGGTGCATGGTCAGCACCCCGCGCGAGAAGTGCGAGGTGACGAAATGGTCCAGCTCCGGCTGCGGCCGGTCGGGCGTGATCTTGATGTCCGACTGGGCCGGGCCGCCGTTCCACTCGGCGGTGAAGCCGAACGGGCACAGGATCTCCCACCCCGTGGTGTTGGCCATGGTCAGCGGCAGGCAGCGATAGGGATGCCGACTGGCGAAGGCGTCCATCCAGTTGCGCGACTGGCGACCCGGCACGAGGTCGCACGGCCGGGCGTTCATCGGATAGCATTCCAGTTCCAAGACGCGGCTCCCAAACAGGACGAACAGAGGGTAACGATGTGTCCTCCTCCCTATCGCCCCCGCCGCCCGCCCGACAAGGCCGAGATGACCGACACCGCCGCCGAACGCACTGTTCCCGCACACGACCGTGATCGCCTGCTGGCCTGGATGGCCGAGAATGGGATCCATCAGACCACCCATGACCACCCCGCCGTCTTCCGCGTCGAGGAGGGTCTGGACCTCAAGGCCGACCTGCCCGGCCTCCACACCAAGAACCTGTTTCTCAAGGACAAGAAGGGCCGGCTTTGGCTGATCTCGGCGGCCCAGGACACGGTCATCGACCTGAAGCGGGCCCACCGGGCGATGGGCTCGGACCGCCTGTCCTTCGGCAATGAGACCCTGATGTGGGAGACCCTGGGCGTCCGCCCCGGCTCGGTCACGGCGCTGGGCCTGATCAACGACACGGATCGTCGCGTGACCTTCGTGCTGGATCAGCGCCTGTGGCAGACCGCTGTCGTCAACTTCCACCCCCTGACCAACACCGCCACCACCGCCCTGGATCAGGCGAGTTTCCGGCGCATCCTGACCCTGCTGGACCGCGAACCGCTGATCGTGGACTTCGACGCTCTGGACTGAGACTCGGGCATTCGTATATACAGCATATACGAAACGTATATGCGAGGTCGCCCCATGGGCATCGTCAACATCGAAGACGAGCTGCACGAACAGCTGCGCCGGGCCAGCAAGGCCTCGTGCCGCTCGATCAACGCCCAGGCCGCCTTCTGGATCAGGATCGGCATGCTGGGCGAGCTGAACCCTGGCCTCTCCTTTCAGGACCTGATGGCGCGCGAGTTGAAGGCGGCGGGCGTCGGCGCCCCTGATCTTTCGGTCGCCGCCGCATGACCAAGACCCCGGCCGAGATCGAACTGATGGCCGAGGCCGGGCGCCTGCTGGCCTCGGTCTTCACCCATCTGGACGGCCTGACGCTGGCGGGCCTGAGCACCCTGCAGATCGACACCCTGGTCGAGACCTTCATCGTCGATCAGTTGCACGCCCGCCCCGCCAGCAAGGGCCAGTACGGCTACGGCTTCGTGCTCAACAGCTCGCGCAACCAGGTCGTCTGCCACGGCGTGCCGTCGAAGGACGAGATCCTGCACGACGGCGACATCGTCAATTTGGACATCACCCTGGAGAAGAACGGCTTCATCGCCGACTCCAGCAAGACCTATCTGATCGGCGACGTGGCCCGCCCCGCACGCCGTCTGGTCCAGACCACCTATGAGGCTATGTGGAAGGGCATCCGCGCCGTCCGTCCCGGCGCCACGCTCGGCGACATCGGCCACGCCATCGAGCGCCACGCCACGAAGAACGGCTATTCCGTCGTCCGCGAATTCTGCGGCCACGGCATCGGTCGGGAAATGCATGAAGCGCCCCAGGTCCTGCATTTCGGCAAGCCCCGAACCGGCATGACGCTGCGGGAAGGCATGGTCTTCACCATCGAGCCCATGCTGAACCAGGGCCGCCGCACCGTCGCCACCCTGGACGACGGCTGGACCGTCGTCACCACCGACGGCAAGCTCTCCGCCCAGTTCGAACACACCGTCGCCGTCACCCGCGACGGCGTCCGCGTCCTGACCCTGCGCCCCGACGAGGCGCGGCTGGCCGCCTGAACGCCACAGAGGCTCCCGCTATCGGCAGGTCAGGTGATGCCCGCTCCCGACGGTGTGCGCTTTCGCTTTCGTCATCCTCCGGCGAGCGCAGCGAGACCGGGGACCCAGCGGCGCGCGAACGCGCGAACCTGTCGCAGTCTGACCGTTGGTAGCCTCATCGTGGCGGTTCAAGCCGGATCATGGAACGTCCGCCAACCACCCTTAAGCGAACTTCGCTTCACGACCCATTGCGGTCTTTCCCTTCAAACGGATAGTTGAAGCATGACAGCGTTCGATCCCGCCCTGCTTCTCTCCGCTCAACGCGCCCTTTTGGGTGCGATTGACGCAGACGTGCGGCTGATCAGTGTCCGTCGCGACGACGCAATGATCACTATGACGACGGTGTCAGCGCGCCCGCTCAGCGACGCCGCTGCCGAGGCGCTATCGATTGCCGCCACAGAGATCATTGCTGACTTTCCAGATTGCGCAATTCGGGAACAGTTTGTCGTCAGCGACGTCGTGCCATTCCAGCGAGATGGCGTCGGGGAGTATCGGGTCTTTCAGCGGCTGGAAGTAAGCCAACGACCTGTTGCGGCAGGCCTGCCTGAAGCTGCCCACAGGGGCGGGCTAGACGACCTTAGGCTCGACCGAGAGCATGTAGCGCATCTGCTTTACGAGTGCCGCGACGGGCGCCATCCCGCTACGCAGGAGAATGAGGCGGACCTGCAACGGGAGTTGGAGGAATTGGATGCGAAGATCGCTCACCTGCCCTATCAAGCCTAGGTCTGCTTTCCACCCTCAGCCGACATTCCTCGGGTCCGCTTCCCGCCCGCGCGTCCCCTTCTGACGCAGGCCCCTGCTATGGCGACCTTGATGGCGGGCCGCACGGCGGTCGATTTCAGACGATTCAGACGAATTGGACTCTGTTTTTTCCTCGCCGGGTCCGAAGCCTCGCGGCGCGGCGCCGACTGCGTCCATTTCAACGCTTGATGGCGAGGCATCCCGACGCCATCTGATCCGTTACGATTCTTCGATCCAGATGCGGACCCGATCATGACCTTCGCCGACCCGACACTGAACCCGCCCGCCGACCTGATCAAGGACGGCACGGACGCCTCCTTCATGGCCGACGTGATCGAGGCCTCGAAACATCAGCCGGTCATCGTCGATTTCTGGGCGACCTGGTGCGGCCCGTGCCGGACCCTGGGCCCGGCGCTGGAAAAGGCCGTGCGCGGCGCCAAGGGCGCGGTGAAGATGGTCAAGATCGACGTCGACGCCAACCCGGCCTATGCGGGCCAGCTGCGGGTCCAGTCGATCCCGACCGTCTACGCCTTCGTCAACGGACAGCCGGTCGACGGCTTCCAGGGCGCCGTGCCCGAGAGCCAGATCAAGGCCTTCATCGACAAGCTGACCGGAGGCGCCGGCGTCAACACCGACGTCGAGCAGCTGCTGTCGCTGGGCGAGGAATCCCTGTCGCTGAACGACCTCGGCGGCGCGGCGCAGGCCTTCGCCCATATCCTGACCATGGAGGCCGATCACCCCAAGGCCATCGCCGGTATGGCCCGGGTCTATCTGGCCGAGGGCGACACGGAACAGGCGCGCCAGACCATCGCCATGGCCCCGGCCGACTCGACCGACCCCATGGTCCAGAGCGTGCGCGCCCAGTTGTCGCTGGCCTCATCCGCCCCGACCGGCGCCACGGCTGAACTGGAGGCCAAACTGGCCGCCGACGCCAATGACCATCAGGCGCGCTTCGACCTGTCCCTGGCCCTGGCCTCGTCCGGCGACCTGGCGGGCGCGGTGGATCACCTGCTGGCCATCGTCCAGGCCGACCGCGATTGGAACGACCAGGCGGCCCGCAAACAACTGCTGGTCGTGTTCGACGCGGCGGGCGGCGCCAGTGAGGTCGCCCGCGACGGACGCCGTCGTCTGTCCTCCATCCTGTTCGCCTGATCGGAGACCGGCGATGGCCCAGGGTTATATCAAGGCGATTGAACTGCCTCAGGTGATCCCGGTGTTTCCTCTGCCGGGCTCCATCCTGCTGTCGCGCGGCCAGCTGCCGCTGAACGTGTTCGAGCCGCGCTATCTGAACATGGTGGACGACGCCATGGCCGGCGACCGGATGATCGGTCTGATCCAGCCGCTCGGCGATCTCGACATCCAGCCGCCGCTGGCCCGCGTCGGCTGCGCCGGGCGGATCACCAGTTTCAACGAGACCTCGGACGGCCGCTATCTGATCACCCTGACCGGGGTCTGCCGGTTCCGCGTGACCACCGAGCTTCAGATCAAGACGCCCTATCGCCAGGTCCGCGCCGACTTCGCCCCGTTCGAGGCCGACCTGCGCGCCCCCGACCCGACCGCCGACTTCGACCGCGATCACTTCCTCGACGCGCTCCGCCCCTATCTGGAGCACCGCGGCCTGAACGTGGACTGGGACACCGCAGAGATCGCGCCGCAGGAGGCGCTGATCAACAGCCTGTCCATGGCTCTGCCCTTCGAGCCGCCCGAGAAACAGGCCCTGCTGGAGGCCATGACGCTGGAAGCCCGCGCCGAGGCCCTGACCGCCCTGCTGCGCATCGACGCCGCCGACGACGGCGACGACGACGGCCCGGCGATGCAGTGAGTTGGCGCTGCCCTCTACAGGGCGCTATGAACCGGCAACCGCATACGGCGGACCATACGGACGACCGGCGCCCTCAAGCAGCAAGCCGCCGCGCGGCGAGCGATAGGGCGCAAACTTCCTCAAGCAGCGAGCGCCCGCGGCGCGAGCGATAGGAAACAAAGATGATGAGCGACGCCTTCAACACACCCGTCTCGGTCGATCCCCGCCTGCTGGAGGTCCTGGTCTGCCCGGTTACGCGCGGCCGCCTGACCCTTGACCGCGAACGCAACGAGCTGATCTCCGCCGGCGCCAAGCTGGCCTTCCCCATCCGCGACGGCGTGCCGATCATGCTGGTCGAGGACGCCCGCCCCCTGGACTGAGGCGAGGGGAACCGGGTTTACGCCGCGCTTAGGCGGGCGCCCGCTTTCC
>Ga0265296_1004600_pt1 | contig 11907 bp, 8 predicted proteins | sample MunlanPumphouse1_FD_189073 | JGI IMG/M metagenome (GOLD analysis project Ga0265296, IMG submission 189073) | Groundwater microbial communities from a municipal landfill in Southern Ontario, Canada - Pumphouse #1 | ecosystem: Environmental > Aquatic > Deep subsurface > Groundwater | place: Canada...
TCGTGCTAGCCGTACCGCATCGCGTGCTCGTCGATGACTTTGGTCGGTTTGCCAAAATGCTGAACAGGGGCGGTGGAATCGTTGACCTGAAGAACGTCGTTGCGATGTCTGGACAGGTGCCCACCGATACCAAGATTTGGACAATGTAAACATCTCAGCCATCAGTTCGGCCAAAGTCCACAGCCCACCCACGAGAAATTGTCGCTACCCGCGTTCATCGTGCCGGGCTTTATTCAATCGTACTCATCACACGCTTTGATCGTGATACTATGTTAGTTCGTGGTTCGTGGGGCAGCGATCAGCGATTATTGCTCACAAGCGCTCGTTACAGGATGCGTCCAAGCGGGGTGAGCCATACCAAAACGCCTCCCCATTGCGGTGTTTACAGCGACGCAACGTTGAGAGCATGCTGCCGCTCTTTTCGACACTGGTTAATTTCAAAATGCGCTGCTCGGTTACGAACAGCCGGTACCGCTACAGCCCGATGTGTGAGCGCAGAAATTGACGAAATCTGGGCGATACAGCACACCCCAAACCGCTAGCGGTAAACAGCGCGAGCGGCACTCCCCATAATATACCAAAAACCCGACCAAAATGCCCATGCTTCAGCATATGGCACCGTAAAGACATCCTTTCCCGTTGGATATTGCGTACCCGCCCATAAACAGAGCCGGTTGTAAGGATCGACCGTCGCTGGCGGCAAACGACCTGTCGCGCTGAGCATTCAATATGGCAAAGCTTGCCGGGCCGGATGCCCCACCCTAAGGCTCGCGCGATTCAAGGAGAAACCTTCATGCGCGTTCTCGTAACCGGCGCTGCCGGGTTCATCGGTTTCCACGTCAGCCGCCATCTACTCGCACGTGGCGATACCGTGCTCGGCATCGACAGCCTCAACGAGTATTACGACGTCACGCTGAAGCATGCGCGGCTGGCTGAGCTGAGCAAGATGGGCGACGGTTTCGCGTTCGCACACGTCGATTTCGCCGACCATGTTGCGCTCGATGCCGCACTCGACGGCGAGCCGTTCGATCGGATCGTGCATCTTGGTGCGCAGGCCGGCGTGCGCTACTCGATCGAGAACCCGCGCGCGTATCTGCAGGCGAACCTCGCCGGCCATCTCAATATGATCGAGGTCGCGCGACATCGGCAGGTTGAGCATATGGTCTATGCCTCCTCCTCGTCGGTCTATGGCGGCAACGACACGCTGCCGTTCCGCGTCGAAGACCGCGTCGACCAGCCACTGTCGCTCTATGCCGCCACGAAGAAGGCGGACGAGCTGATGAGCGAGACGTATGCGCATCTGTACCGTATTCCGCAGACCGGTCTGCGCTTCTTCACCGTTTATGGGCCCTGGGGCCGACCGGACATGGCGATGTGGCTGTTCACGAAGGCGATCTTCGAAGGCCGCCCGATCGACGTGTTCGGCGAGGGGCGGATGCGGCGTGACTTCACCTATATCGACGACATCGTCGCCGGCATTATCGCCTGCGTCGACAATCCGCCCGCCGATGACGGTACGATGAAGGCAGGCGGCAGTGTCAGCCCTCACCGAATCTACAATATCGGCAACAATCGATCGGAAGATCTCGGAGAGATGATCTCGCTGATCGAGCAGGCATGCGGTCGTCCCGCCGAGCGGCGCCTGTTGCCGATGCAGGCAGGCGATGTGCGCGATACGTATGCCGACATTAGTGCGATCCAGCGCGACTTAGCTTTCGAACCGCGAACGGCTATTGCCGAAGGCGTGCCGCGTTTCGTACAATGGTATCGTAAATATCATAATATAACGCCACCTTGATATTGACACCATATGATATGCCAAGATCACCAACAGGCTTAAAACTGCGGTCGTTTCTTGCCTACAAGTCAACAAAACTGCTTTTACATAAGCTTCCAGCGAGATATTGACAATGTGAACAATGCGGTGAGTAGCCCCAGTTGGATGCGTATCGAAATGGAATGCCGTTACATTACTGCCGCAAGATAGGAGACATTGCGCTCACGTATGTCGGTTCAATGCGCGGCTTGAGGAGCGCTCAACTACTATACACCCGAATGCTAGAATTGCCGTACTCGCACTGACATCTACAGCCTGCGGCTCATGGACTTATCAGCCGGTTTATCACTTTTAATGCCCGTAACGCTTAATACCCCGGCGCCGCAATTTCTCGCGTTTGCGCTTTCGCGCATAAATCAGACCTGCAGGTATCGCGAAAAGCAAAATCACCGCAACGATAGCATAAGCGATAAAAGGGCGCCATGTGTCATCCATACAACGGCCGTAGACCAAAGGTTAATGTGGTGTCACGCCCAATGTCGCCCGTTGACCGATAAATTTGCAACCAGATTGGTTAAAGCCGCTGAAGATCGGTATTTTTTCTACAGAAACCGTGTTCCCGCGTGATCCTTGAACAACTCGGCGTTCCGGACGTAATCGGACAGCACTTGCACCGACTTGTGGCGGCTAACCTCCTGCAGCTTGAAAATCGTTGCCCCTTGCGCTGCCCCCTCGGTCAAAAAACCGGCCCGCAGCGAGTGGCCGGCATAATGCGCCGGATCATAGCCCGCCGCTGCGGCATAGTGCTGTACCAGACGCGCAATGGCTCGATCCGACATAGCCGACGCGGTCAGCGCATCCGATCGCGACAAGCGCCGGAACAAGGGGCCATCGCTATGCCCGGCAGCAGCTATCCAGGCGAGCAAGAGCGCCTTGGGACGAATGCGAGAGCCTTCTGGAATCGCAATGATCGCACCTTGGGCGGCACGGTCCGTTTTCGAGCGCGCGATCGTCAGCCGCAGGCCTTCCGCTACGATGCCGACATGATCGACTTCCAAAGCGACGATCTCCGACCGACGTAGCGCCGCTGCCATCCCGATCGCCAGAATTGCACGATCGCGGACCGCCCGCAGGCCCTCACCTTCGATCGCGGTGAGCATGTTGCGCAGCGCTGCGGCATCAGCCGGATGTTTTTGCCGCTTCGCACCGCCATGCTCGGCGCGGATGCCGGCGAGGACTTCAGCCAGGCGCCCGGCCGTGGGCAAGGCGGTCGGCGCTGGATAGCCGCCCGCGCGGTGGTGATGACCGATCGCCGCGACCCGTCGATGGATGGTCGATGGGTTCAACCCGGCGGTCGCCTGGTCGCTGGCGAAGACGGCGACAATCTCCGGGCTGGCGGGAAGCGGGGTCAAACCGTGTGCTTCGCACCATGCCGTGAAGATCGACCAATCGGAATCATAGGCACGTCGCGTCGCACCAGATCGCGCCGCTTTGGCATAGGCGGCAGCGCGCTCGATCTTTTCATGGAGGATGGCCGGCAGCGTCGGTTCGCGCACATCGGCTGTGACGAGCGCTGCTGGCGATACCGCCGGGTCGGGATCGACCGCGATCAACGGAGGGATGTTTGAATCGGCCATATACGAGCGTGTGCCACGCTCGGTTTTCGCACGCCACCCCTATGTCCGAGAATGGCACTTATCGGACATAGGGGTGGCGTTCTCGTCGGTACGCGATCCGCAACCTGTATTGCGAGTACCGTGAACCCGGAAAGAACATGTGGGAGCAATGATGAAAGGTCGGAATAATGAGATCGGTCGTCAATTTTGCGCCGCTCACGCCTCGTCGAGCTCACCACGGTCGGCACGAAGAGCAAGCGCATTGTCGCGTGCAGTTTTCCGCGGTGACGCGGACGCTGCAAAGCACTAGACTCTTTTACAATGGATCGCCGCGACGATCCTTCCGAAACGGATATGTGCAGATGACGAACAGCCAACGCATTGCCGCGATCGCAACGGGAGCCGGCGTGCTCTGCCTCGCTACTGCGGCTGTAGCGCAGACACGAACCGCGCGCGACACCGCGACGGCTTACGGTGCGCGGCTCGATGCCAAGGGGGAGCCCGCGGGGCTTAACCAAAATCGAAACAACAACCGGATCAATAGCCGGCTCGAGACCCGACTCCGGCTTCGTATCGAGCGCTACCAGCCTGACAGCATGGCCGACCCAACTGCAGCCTTTGCGACGCAGGTCACCGACAATGCGCGCATAGGCACAGCCTCGACGCTGCCGCAGTCGTCGCAGCCGGAAGACCGATCCTCCGCGCAAGCGTCGTCACCTTTCTTATCGCCGACAGAAATACAGCCAGACGATGATGCCGCAGGGCCGTACTAAACCTATGGGATCCCGTTAAGGTCACGCGGTAGTTCCATCGGACTGCGAGATGATTTAGGGGCGCGCATGGCTACTTCACGTCATCCGCTTGCGCGCTTTCGCCCGAGCCCCTCATTCGTGCTGCTGGCAGCACTCCTTTTCGTCCTCTGGGTCGCGGGGGGTGCGTCGCGTGAGAATGTTTCGGGGCAGATCATTTCTCGCGCGGCAGCTTGGGCCTCGATCATACTCGCGGTACTCTTCACGAGGCGTCCACGTATCGAGGAAGCCCGCGGGACCGCGCTGCTTCTCCTTACTGCAGTCATTTTATGCGTAGTGCAACTGGTGCCGCTGCCGCCCGATTTATGGCGCGCGTTGCCTGGGCGCGCGCCTTTCACTGATCCAATCATCTCGCCGCCTGACCTCTGGCGGCCTTTGTCACTCGTCCCCGGCGCGACCCTCAACGCGCTCTTCTCACTCGTGGTGCCATTCGCCGTACTTCTGCTCGCAACAGGGATTCATGAAGATCAAAAGCGGTGGCTTCCAGCCACGCTTCTTGCGGTGATCGCCTCGTCACTTGTCATCGGGCTAATCCAGGTTACAGGGACGCGGATTGCCAACCCATTGGTCAACGGCACGCCAGGCGCGATCGACGGACTGATCGCAAACCGCAATCATTACGCGTTGATCCTTTCTTTCGGCCTTCTGATCGCCCCCGTTTGGGCGTTCGGCTACAGTGGGCGTTCAAAGAACCGCGCGCCGATCGCCCTCGGCTTCGTCGTATTGCTTGTCCTCACGATACTAGCGACGGGGTCACGCGCAGGTCTAGTACTTGGCGGATTGGCACTCGCGTTAGGAGTAGGATTGTCGCGGCGCGGCTTAAAGACCGCATTCCAACGCTATCCACGATGGGCTCTTCCAACAGTTAGCATCGGCCTCGCAGCGATGCTCGCGATCTTTGTGCTCGCCAGCATCGCGGCGGACCGCGCGGTATCGATCGATCGCCTTCTCGACCAAGATGCTGGACAGGATATGCGCGGTCGCGGCCTGCCCATCGTGCTTGCGATTATCCGCACCTATTTCCCGTTTGGAACAGGCATGGGAAGTTTTGATCCCATCTTCCGAATACACGAGCCGTTCAGCCTTCTGAAGCCAACCTATTTCAATCACGCGCACAATGATTTCCTGGAAATCATACTCAACGCGGGGCTGCCAGGGCTCCTCCTCCTCGTCGTCGCTATCGGCTGGTGGGGATGGAAGAGCTTGGCAGCGTGGCGCGGAGACGCAGCGTCTGTGCTGCCTCGGCTAGGCTCAGCCATGCTACTTCTGATCCTCATTGCCAGCGTTACCGATTATCCCGCACGCACGCCTTTAATAATGGCAATAGCGACCATCGCAGCAATCTGGCTGGAAGGGGCGGTCCCCTCCGCGAACGGCAAAGGGTCTTTACCCCCGACTGAGCGGCATCTATGACCAATATGGTTATCCTATTTTGTAGAGTGTTCTCCACGCGTATGCGAACGATCCGTTTTGCCCTTATGGGGCTACTTGCCGTTCCTGGCATCGCCCTGTCGGGCTGCGCGCATCAACCTCCGCTTGTGTCGAACGATCGGCTTACCGTCGTACCGGACAGTACGGTCCTACCCGCCCCCGGTCGCAAGGATTTGACCGCGGGAGATCGGCCATCTTTGATCGGACCGCTCGACACGATTCAGGTCGACGTTTTTAATATACGCGATCTCAGCCGCGAGGTCCAAGTCGATGCGGGCGGGCGAATCGCTATGCCGCTGATTGGCACGATCGACGCGAGCGGCCGAACTGCCCAGGAACTTGCACAGTCGATCGAGACTGCGCTGCGCGGCCACTATGTTCGCAACCCCGACGTTACAGTGAACATCCGGAGTTCGGTAAGCCAAGTGGTGACGATGGAAGGGCAAGTTATAGAGCCCGGCCTATATCCCGTCACAAACCAGATGACGCTCTTACGTGCGATCGCGTCCGCCAAAGGGCTGTCTGAATTTGCGAAGCAGAACGAAGTCGTGATCCTACGCACCGTTGATGGGCGTCACATGGCGGGGCTTTACGACATCGACGCCATCCGCCGGGGTGCTTACGACGACCCTGCAATTTACGCTAATGACGTCGTTGTCGTCGGTGATTCACCTGCACGACGTCGGTTCCGCGATATAGTCTCAGTCGCGCCGCTTCTCGCCGCGCCGCTGATTGCTGTCCTGCAGTAGAGTTCGGATAAAAGCATGAACGCCATAACAACGAACCTGCAGCCTGGAGCCAGTGCGTCGGAACCGATGCCCGTCTCGCCGCGCCCAATCGACAGCGAGCGTACGCCACTCATCCAGCAGTATCTGCGCATCGCACTGCGCTGGAAATACGTCATTATTGGCGTGACCGTTGCATGCGTTGTGCTCGGGCTTGTCATTACTTTGTTGATGACGCCTAAATATACGGCGACGGCGACCGTCGAAATTGCGCGCGATTCCAACCAGGTCACAAACTTTCAAGGCGTTGAACGTCAAACGAACAGTGTTGATCAGGAGTTTTATCAGACCCAATATGGCCTGCTGAGATCGCGTGCTTTATCGGAACGCGTTGCAACGCAGCTTCGCCTCGTTGATGATCCCGACTTTTATACAATGTTCGGCATATCGAGCGATGGCCCGGCGTTTGAGCTTTCAAATGGACGCTACAGCGCCGCAGGGCGTGCTGAGCGCCAACGCGTCGCTGGTGAGGTTCTCCAGCAGAACCTTTCGGTGACCCCAGCGCGGCTGTCGCGCCTCGTCGACATTTCGTTCACTAGTCCGCGCGCATCATTCTCGACACGTATCGCGAACGCTTGGGCAGAGAACTATATTCAGACCAATCTCGAGCGCAAGGTTCAGGCGACATCATACGGGCGCAATCTGCTAGAGCGGCAGCTTGGCTTGCAAAAGCAGCGACTTGATGAAACCCAGCGCCAACTGGTTACCTACGCCACGCAGCAGCAGATCATCAATCTGCCTTCGCAGGGCAGCGGCGCCAACGGCGCGGTGACTTCAGAGCGTTCGATTGTCGCGGACGATCTTTCCGCACTTAACACTGCATTGACGCAAGCAATCACCGACCGGATTGAAGCCGAAGCACGGTACCGAGCTAAAAAGGGCAGCACACCAACTGAAGCACTTAGCAATGTGGCCATAAACAGCTTGCGCCAGCGCCGCGCAGAACTTGCCGCGCAATATCAGCAGCTAATGGTTCAGTTCGAACCCGGTTATCCTAGTGCCAGGGCGATGAAATCGCAGATTGACCAACTCGATCGGGCGATTACTCGCGAGGAATCGCGTGTGTCAGGCTCGATCGAAGGCGCTTATCGCATCGCCGCGGCTCGCGAGAACTCGCTTCAAACGCGCGTTAATCAGCTCAAGTCAAGTTACCTCGACAACCGCCGGCGCAGCATTCAGTATAATATCTATCAGCAGGAAGTAGATACCAACCGCGCGCTCTACGACGGTCTACTCCAGCGCTATAAAGAAATTGGCGTTGCCAATGGCGTGGGGATTAACAACATCTCTGTCGTTGATATTGCTGATGAGCCGCAGCGGCCGTCTAGCCCACGCCTTTTCCTTAACCTGCTAATCTCGCTCCTGGCTGGCCTCGCATTGGGTGCCGCTACGGCTCTGATCCTTGAGCAAATGGACGAGGCGTTTGGTGATCCTGGCGAGGTGGAGCGGCGCCTTGGGCTCGCTTTGCTTGGGTCAGCACCGAAGGTTGCTGATAACAGCTCGCCACGCGACGAGCTGCTTGATCGCAAGTCGGATCTTGTTGATGCCTATCTCGCCATCAGTACAAATCTTGGCTTTACCACCGAGCATGGTGCGCCTCGTTCGCTGTCGGTCACGTCGACGCGCCCCGGCGAGGGGAAGTCAACGACCGCGCTTGCGCTTGCGATAATGCTAGCTCGTGCCGGGAAGCGTGTGATCCTCGTTGACGCCGATATGCGTGCGCCGTCGGTTCACCACCTTGGCAATGTCGGGCACGAGCGTGGCCTTAGTAACTTTCTCGCGGGCGAAGACGCTATCGAGCCTTTGACGTTCTCGATGGTTGATTTTGGGTTCACCGCGATGTCTGCAGGGCCAATTCCACCCAATGCAGCAGAGTTGTTAACAGGCAACCGCCTCGCCCGATTAATCGAGCGGCTACTTGAAGATTACGATCACGTTATAATTGACGGGCCACCGGTGATGGGCCTAGCCGATGCACCGCTGATTGCTGCGCGCGTCGAGGGTGTTATATACGCAGTTGAGTCGCATGGTATTCGTGCAAGCCAAGTAAAAACGGCACTAGGTCGCCTTGCTGCCGCCAACGTCCGTATTTTCGGCGGCGTGCTGACCAAGTTCGAGTCGCGGCGTGCGACGTACGGTTACGGATATGACTATGGGTATGGCTACGGTCGCGAGAAAAAAGGCGAGAGCTAAGGCGCCCGACATGCCGCGATCCCCTGTTCGTAAGCGTCGCTCACGCAAGGCGTGGGCTGGGCGGATTGCGGTTGCCTGTGGCATTGCCGTGCTTGCACTTCCGAGCATTATGTTCTCAATCGCTCAAGTTTCCGGTAAGACACGTCCTGCGGCTGCCGACGCGATTTTCCCCTATGACGGCCGCCTAATCGCGTTACATGCCAGTGCGCTTGTCACCCCAGAATCTCCCGCGCGTGACCGTGTCGAGGTACAAGCACTTTCACTCGCGTCGCTGCATTATGATCCAACTGCGGTAATTGCTGCTGCTAATCTTGGGCTTGCTACCGTGGACGGTAACGTAAAAGGCGGACGCCGCCTGCTCGCTTACGCACAAATGCTTTCTCGCCGGAACGTTCAGACGCAATTGTGGTCGATAGAAGATGCTGCCGCACACAACGACGTTGTCGGGGCGTTGCGCTGGTTCGACATCGCGCTACGCACAAAGCCAAGGATGAGCGACCTGCTCTATCCGGTTTTGACCCAAGCTACGCGCGATCCTGCAATCCGGGCCGCGCTAGTAAACACGCTGGCTGCTAGGCCGCTTTGGACAGACAGCTACATTACCTATGCCGCTGAGCAGAAGGACGATCCTGAGAATACCGTAATGCTCTTCTCAGCGCTTCGTGGCCGCGGGATCGTGGTGCCCGAACCCGCGCGTGCCGCAGTAGTCAATGCTTTGCTTAACGCTGGCAAGGTCCATGAAGGTTGGAGCTATTACGCGAAAGTGCGGCCTGGTGCCGATCGCCACCGCTCGCGCGATCCGCGCTTTGCCGCATTGCTTCAGACGCCGTCGCTGTTCGACTGGACGCCGGTCAACGACGGCGGCATCTCGACGTCGATTCAGCGCACACGCGACGGTGGTTCGTTCGAATTCTCGGCGCCGGCGAGTATCGGTGGAGCGGTGCTTCAACAGGTTCAACTCTTACCGTCAGGCACCTACCGCATTGCTGGACACAGCAGTGGGATAGAGCAAAAAGCCCGCGCGCTTCCCTACTGGAGCCTTATTTGCCGTAGCGACGGGCATGAACTGGGCCGGGTCGCTGTACCAAGTTCAGCGACGGCGAACGGCGTGTTCACAGGTACTCTCACTGTACCAGCTAGCTGCCCGGTACAGGTGCTCACGCTGTTTGCGCAGCCATCGGATGCGACCAGCGGCATATCGGGTCAGATCGACCGTATCGCACTTGCACCAGTGGAATAGGGTAGAACACCGCATTTCAACTGATTTTTTTACAGCATTGATCAATGTGATAATGTGTTAAAGGGAACGTTATCTCCGGAACCTTGCGATCACGTCTCTTATGTTATCAAAACAGGAACCTTTGGAACGGCTACAAAGGATAGTACGTTCGAGGCCCTCGTCGTTTTTCGCGAGAGACGTGTCATGTTGCGATATGTCGTAACAGACTATATCTAGCACTTAATTCCCCTTTTGCGTCTCAAAGCAAGCACGATACGCACACTTTTTACAATGCCTTTTTGCGAGTCGACATGGTGCACGAGCAACGTTCCGTTCTCAATGATTCTTTCAGCTGGCTCGACCGTATTCGGTATCGAGTAACATTTGGCGTCGTATTCTGCGTTATTATGCCCGTATTATTCAGACAATATATCTTCAATGTATCGGTACTTTCTCCAACGCAATACAATACCGCCATTGGCGGATTGTTTGCCGTCTTACTCGGCTACATCGGATACCGAAGATTACACGTCTTCCCAGGCATCGCTGCCGGCGGCTATATCATAACTAGCTTTACGATTATGTTCGGAATGCTATCGTTGACACTGATTTTCTTTCGGATCGACTATAGCAGGGGTCAGTTCCTTGTTAGCTATCTACTTTCGATAGCATTCTTCGCGTTTCTCCATTTTAAGATTGACACTCACAAAAGGTTGGTTTTTGGCATCGTACCGGGTGGAGCGACGGACCGGCTCGACCGCATCGATAACGTTGTGTGGCATCAGCTCCAGAAGTTCCCAGGAACGGTATCGAAAATCGATGGCGTCGTCGCAGATTTGAACCACGATCATAGTGACGAATGGGACGTCAGGATAGCTGACCTAGTTCTACAAGGTGTTCCTGTCTATCACGTAAAACAAGCGGTAGAGCAACTAACCGGCCGGGTAGAAGTAGAAGCACTGTCCGAAAATACGCTTGGATCAATCAACCCGAACGATGTGTTTCTTAAGACTAAGACCTTCATTGATGTAATCGTTTCTACAGTAGGGGTTATGCTTCTTGCAATACCGATGATTTTAGTGGCTTTGGCAATAAAAATTGATTCACCAGGCCCGGCGTTATTTCGTCAAGTCCGCGTCGGGTTTCGCGCGAAACCTTTTCTTGTCTACAAGTTCAGGACAATGCGTCACGCAGCGCCAGCTGCGCCATTTAGCGCACGAAATGCAGCAATCACGCTGGATAACGATCCACGGATCACCCGATTAGGGCGTTTCCTTCGACGTTCAAGGCTCGATGAACTGCCACAGCTCTTCAATATTATCAAAGGCGACATGAGCCTCATAGGTCCGCGGCCCGAGGCATTGGCGCTGTCGGAATGGTACGCGACCGAACTTCCCTTCTATCATTACCGGCACATCATCAAACCTGGCGTTACCGGATGGGCCCAGATCAACCAGGGTCACGTCGCCGACGTGGCGGATGTTCGTGAAAAGCTCCATTATGATTTCTACTACGTCAAGAACTACTCCGTCTGGTTGGACATCCTTATAATGATCCGGACGGCGCAGACCATGTTGACGGGTAAGGGGGCAAAATAGGATTCCCGTCGGGCATATCGCCCTATCGATGCCCGAGAAGTCGATCGTCGATGCGTAAGTCCTAGCTATCACCCTGATCCTTACCGCTATTGCCTCGAGGAAACCTCCAGCACTATGAAGCCGAGCATTTCCGTCGTCACCGTAAGCTTTAATGCAGCCGCGACCATTGCTGATACGCTTACCAGCGTCGCCCGACAGACCGGTGTGGATTACGAACATATCATTGTCGACGGCGGATCACGCGATGGCACGATGGACGTTGTCAATCAGCACGATCATGACCGCCTGTCCGCGAAGAGTGAACCTGACGCTGGCATCTACGACGCCATGAACAAGGGCGTAGCACGTGCGACGGGCGATTATCTCCTGTTCCTCAACGCAGACGATTACCTGGCACGCCCCGATGCCTTGGCACTCGCGGCTGAGAATCTTGGCCGAACGGACTCAGATTGTCTGTTTGCGGATACTCAGTTTGTCGT
>Ga0265296_1004601_pt1 | contig 11905 bp, 12 predicted proteins | sample MunlanPumphouse1_FD_189073 | JGI IMG/M metagenome (GOLD analysis project Ga0265296, IMG submission 189073) | Groundwater microbial communities from a municipal landfill in Southern Ontario, Canada - Pumphouse #1 | ecosystem: Environmental > Aquatic > Deep subsurface > Groundwater | place...
TTTAGACTGCTTTATTATTATAAGGAGATTCCTTAAAGGAATATATGACACCGCCTAAAGTAGATTCAAAACCAATCATTCAGACTCCTTTGGGTAGAGGCCAGGCAAGGCCCGCGACTTCTGCTCCTGCGCCTACCCGCCAAAGCAGCAATTCCAGCCATATTCCATATTCTGGTGGAGAGTATAGGCCTTCGATCCAAGCTTCAGACGAGGTTATAAATCTTGAAACATCCGCCAGAGGATTACTTGGCCTTTATGCGTCTTCTGATTTCAGAAACTGTCTTGACGCGCGCGATCATGAAATTGTTGACGGAGATTTCAATGTTTTGCAGCGTTTATTGAATGACGCGTCTCCGCACAATCGGGCCCTAATGCGTGAAGCAATAATTCGGCTGAAAGGAAATTTATTATCCATTTTAATGGAAAAGCGGGAACAGTTTCGTTCACAGATGCTGTCGCAAATCGGCCAGTTCAGAGAACAGTTAAGAACGCTTTATGATCAGGAAAAGGAATTGGGGGCCCAGGGGCATGCCGCGATGAGTCTTATGGGGCCATCAGGTTTAACTTATCAATTTGCGACAAACCGTGCTTTTAATCAAGGGACGACAATCGCAGATAGAGAAAGAAGTACCCGAAATATCGGCAACTGTAGTTCAGTTCCTGATTTGATAATGTTCTTGAACCAGTTAGAAGGAGAGGTTAGGGATAATAAGCCAGTTTCAATCGATCGATTGCACGCCTTGCAGGGGATGGCAGATAACCCTGTCATCCGCAACGCTTTGCAGGCGATCGAGGTTGGAATAGCGGTCGAAAAGGCAAAAGTAGCCGTTATTACTACTTCGATAACCGCCATCGGCGCGGTAACCGGCGGACTGGCGGCTGAAGCGTTCGTTTTCGCGGGGGGATCATCTGTTGTTGGCTCACTTGTAATAGAACCGGTTGTTTTTACGATGGCTACTTCTCTGCCCCTGCGAGCCATAGATATGGGAACACGGCCATTTTTATCCGGTCCAAATGACAGCAAGGGCTGGAATATCGCCAAAGGATTTGGGGAAGATTTGTTGACAAATATGTTAGCCTTCGGGCTGGTCAGGGGTTCCAATGCGGTAATGACAGGAGCTCCGGGATACGCAAAATTTTCGGTGAACTTTAGTTCGTTAAATACTGTGAACTTTGGCAGCCAGGTTTTGCATAGTAATAACCCAGCTGATGTATTTGCGACCGGAAATCTTTTAACTACATTCATAAGCTCTTTGCCGGTAGCCATCTCCAGCAGTGCTGGAAATAATCCCGGAAGGCAAGGACAATCTATAAAATATGCGCCGATCAAGTTTAATTCAAAACCATTTCCGACTGTTATGCCTAATTATTCCCGATACAGCCTCTGGGCTAACGCTTTTAATCCCAAACTGCCGATTCAACAGCCAAGCACTGCTTTTTAAACTTTTTCTCTATATCTTTTTATTGTGCTAAAATGTCCCCGTGCTTGAATTCGACACCTTAAACATCAACCTTGGCCTTGACCGGATGCGTAAGATACTTTCCGCTCTCGGCGATCCGCAGCTTAAATTTAAATCCATCCATGTCGCCGGAACAAACGGCAAGGGTTCCGTTTGCGCGATGCTTGATTCGATCTTGAGAGAATCTGGATATAAAGTCGGCCTTTTTACTTCGCCGCATCTTTTCAGGTGGGAGGAAAGAATTAAAATTGGTGGAGAAGAAATTCGTAATGCGGAATGCGTAATGCGTAATGCGGAGATAGAAAAAACAGCTGAAGATTTAAAAATTAAACTTACGCCTTTTGAGGCCATAACAGCTGTTGCTTTTAAATATTTCTCTGATCAAGGGGTGGACATCGCGGTGGTGGAGGTGGGGATGGGGGGGCGACTGGACGCAACCAATGTCATAACTCCGCTGGTTTCTGTCATTACCAACATAGATTTGGACCATACCGAATATCTGGGAGATACGATCGAAAAGATCGCCTTTGAAAAAGCGGGGATAATTAAAAAGGGCGTTCCGGTGGTAACGGCGGAGAAAAAAGCAAAAGCGTTGAAGGTCATTAAAAACATATGCAAAGAAAATGAAGCCAGATGTTGGGTTTTGGGTAAGGAAGCCGGCCTGCCTGCCGGACAGGCAGGTTTGGAAGTTAGAAGCAAGTTGTTGGGCGCATATCAGAAGGGGAATGAGGCGGCAGCGGTTAAGACGGCAGAACTCCTTGGCATTAAGAAACCTATAATTAATAAAGGATTAAAAAAGACGGCTTGGCCCGGCCGCTTTCAGATCTTATCAAGAAACCCGCTGGTCGTTGTTGACGGCGCGCATAACCCGGCCGGAGCAGCCGCTCTGGCGGGATCGATCAAAGAAATGAAGATAAAAAAGCCCAGAACGCTGGTCCTCGGCTTTCAGGGCTATAAGAATATAAAGGAAATAATTGAAGTGATCGTTCCGCTGGCGGATAAAATAATCGTTACCCGATCAACCCATCCCCAGGCGGCGAAACCCGGAGAAATATGTTCAAAGATCAGCAATAAAAAAACATTGATAATCAATTCGGTGCCGGAGGCGATCAAGGTCGCGCTGGGCGATAACCGTCCGGTGATCATAGCCGGCTCGCTTTTTGTTGCCGCGGAAGCAATAGAATCATTTGACGCGCACAAGCGGTGATGTTAAAATAAACCCACATGTTTAGATGGTTTAGAAATTTAGCGTTGGTTGCCGCCTTGATAGCCGTGATCGTCTTGAGCTTCTGGATCAGTTTTTTGATCGGGAAGAGAATGCTTGTTCCCGTCAAAAAGATACCCACGCAGTATCTGATAACCGATGAGGCAAAATTGGAATTGCCTCCTGAAATTACGCTCGAAGTTGAAGGATTGACTTTTGAGTCCGGCGCTTTTGTTTCAAAGAAGCCCCCGCTTCTGAAGAAGCATGCGGTTGAAAAAACGACCTTGAGAAAACATAAGAGAGCGGCGCCGGTCGTTGAAATAAAAAAAGCGGCAATAGGGGCTTATACGGTTCAGGTGGGATCGTTCTCTCACCGCAAAAATGCGCAAGCATTGGTCGCCGGCCTTAAGCAAAAAGGCTTTACCGGAACTATCATAGTTTCCGGAAAATGGTTTAAAGTCTGTTCGGGAAATTTTGAGGATAAAGAACAAGCTGTGCAGTATTTAGAAAAGCTTGGTGCTTCCGGTTTCGAAGGAATCGTCAGGAGGGATAATTAAATGGGGCTTTACGATTTTATTTTCGGAAAATTTTCAAGGGATCTTGGAATAGATCTGGGGACTGCGACCACGCTCGTATTTGCGCGCGGCGAGGGCATCATCCTCTGCGAACCCTCGGTGGTCGCGATAGATAAAAATTCAAACAAGGTCCTGGCGATAGGGAACGAAGCCAAAAACATGCTGGGAAGGACCCCGGCCAACATCGTTGCCGTCCGCCCCATGCGCGACGGCGTGATCGCGGATTTTGAAGTAACGGAAATGATGCTCCGTCATTTTATAAACAAGAGCCACAACCGTTCGGCTTTTGTTCGCCCGAGGATCGTGATCGGCGTCCCTTCGGGGATCACCGGGGTTGAGAAAAGGGCGGTGCTTGACGCCGCTATGCATGCCGGGGCCCGGGAAGCTTATCTGGTTGAAGAGCCGATGGCCGCGGCGATCGGCGCCAACCTGCCGGTTTCCGAAGCGGCCGGTTCCATGATCGTTGATATCGGCGGCGGCACCACGGAAGTCGCGGTGCTTGCGCTCGGCGGGATCGTGGTTTCCAAATCTATCCGTGTTGCCGGCGATGAAATGGACGAATCGATCGTCGCGCACTGCCGCAAGAACTATAATCTTCTGATCGGCGAAAGAACGGCCGAACAAATAAAAATTGACATCGGTTCCGCTTATCCTCTGCCGGAAGAAAGGACGGTCGAAGTCCGCGGGCGCGACCTGGTTACCGGCCTGCCGAAAACTTTGACGCTTACTTCTTCCGAAGTTCGTGACGCGCTGGCCGAGCCGGTGGCAATGGTGGTTGACGCGGTGCGCACCACTCTCGAGAAAACTCCCCCGGAACTTGCCGCGGATATAATGGACCGGGGCATAGTCATGGCTGGCGGCGGATCGCTTCTGCGCGGCCTGGACAAGCATCTTTCGCAGGAAACCGATATGTCCGTGTATGTTGTGGATGATCCTATTTCCTGCGTCGCTTTCGGCACCGGTAAAATTTTGGAAGAGATCGATACTTTAAAAAAAGTGCTGATCATGCCAAGAAAAGCGTCTTGATGGGATGCGATCGAGGATTGCTTATTTTCTCCTGATCCTGGCGGTGTTTTTATTAAATTTCCCCCAAGCCGCAAAATCGCCTCCGGTTTCATCTGTCAGAGCTTCCGTTCAGACCGTCGGATATGTTTTCGAGGGGTCAACTTCTTATCTGCTGGAAAAAACAAATCATTTTTTTGGTTTTATAATCAATGCGAATAAATTTGAAAAAGCGAACCTGGCGCTTAAGGAAAAACTTGAGCGCGCCGAAGCCGAACTTCTGGTCCTGCAAAAGATAGAAAATGAAAATCAAGCCTTGCGGAGCGCGCTGGGCTTTAAAGCGTCCAACCCTTACGGCTTCCATCTCCTTCCGGCGGAGGTGATCGGCCGGGGAGGGGATGAAATAGCGGTCGTAATAAACAAAGGTGAAACAGACGGAGTAAAGGCGGAGCAGACGGTGATAAACCGGTCGGGGCTGGTCGGAAGGGTCATCGAAGTAACGAAATATTCATCAAAAGTCAGCTTGATAACCGATTCAATGAACGTTGTCAGCGCGATATTGCTAAAAACGGGGACCTACGGGGTGATCCGCGGAGGGGGCAGGCTTACAATGGATTATGTCCCGTCAAGCGTAAGCGTGGAAGTTGGAGAAAGGGCAGTGGTCTCTAATTCCAGCTCTGTTTTTTTACGCGGCTTGCCGATAGGCACCGTGCGATCGGCAAATAAAAAGGTCGAAGATCTTTTCCAGAAGGTCGAAATAGAGCCGGCGGTCGATTTTTCAAAATTGGATGTGTTGTATATATGCCAGCCCTAGTAGTTTTTATATCATTTATTTTGGTCCTGGCGGTCAAAAGCCTTTTTAATCTGGACCTGTTCCCGGTCCTGATAGTCTATCTTTCGGTTAAAAACAGCCCGGAAGCTACTGTAATCAACGCCGCTCTGGCCGGTTTTCTTGAGGATGCTTTGTATTACCCGGGTTTTCTTTATTTCTTGAGCTATTCGATCATCGGCGGCCTGGCGTTATACCTTAAAAAATTCTTTTCTTTTGAAGATGACGATCTGGTCCTGGTGCTGGTATTGATCTTGACCCCGGTCTCGATACTGATAGCGGCTTTAGGATTTAAATTCTTTACCGGCACGGAATATCCCGCGCTTATATTTACCATCGGAAAATCATTGATCGTCAATGTGCTGGTAGTCCTGGCGCTTAATTACTTTTTTTGGCGCAACCGTTAGCCATGTCAAGGTCTAAATTTTTCCTTTCGGTCATCTTTCTGCTTTTCGTTTTCCTGGGGGGGCGCCTGTTCTTTCTTCAGATCATCCAGGGGAAATATTATTCAACGATTGCCGAAGAAAACGCGGCGCGGATAAATCCAATCCTTGCTTCCCGCGGGCTTATTTTTGACCGCAACGGTAAAATATTGGTGAAGAACCGGGCGGTGTTTTCAGTATATGTTGTCCCTCATTTTCTTCCGCGGGGGAAAAAGGACGAGGTCTTTAATCTGCTCGCGGGCATCCTGTCGATTTCGAGGGAAGAGCTTGAACGCAGGTATCTCGAGAAAAAGACCCCGCTTTTTGAAGGAATAACGGTAGCTTCGGATGTTCCTTCTTCTGTAGTTTCTAAGATCGAGGAACTGCGGTCAAAAATTCCCGGCGTTGAGGTCATCTGCCTGCCCATGCGTGATTATCCTAATCCCGGGGTCGCGTCCCACGTTCTCGGGTACATTGCCGAGATCGGTCCGGACGAATTGGGAGACCTTGCCGCCCGCGGGTATCGCCTGGGAGACATCATCGGCAAGGACGGGGTTGAAAAGAATTACGATGAATATTTGAAAGGCGTTTCCGGAGGAAAAAAATTCGAAGTTGATGCTTTTGGCCGGCCGGTGAGAGTAAAAGAAACGGTCGAACCGATCCAGGGGAAGAATATGACTCTTACCATTGACCTGAATCTGCAGCAGGAAGTAGACAGGCTTTTGGGACCGCTGGAAGGGGCGGTGGTTGTGCTCGATCCCCGCACCGGAGAGATCTTGGCGATGTCTTCGCACCCGTCTTATAATCCGAACCGGATAGCTGAAGATATAAACCGGAGCAGCCATCCGTTCATGAACCGCGCGCTCTCATCATATCCTCCGGGATCGATATTCAAAATCGTCACTTTGTCCGCGGCCCTTGAAGAAGGAAAAGCGAGAGAGGATGAAATGATACATTGCAGCGGCGTTTATAAATTGGGAAGGCGCCTGGCCAAGTGCTGGCTTGCATGGGGGCACGGAAGTATAACGCCGATCGAAGGTCTGGTCTGGTCGTGCGATGTCGTCTTTTACGAGCTTGGCCGCCGTCTTGGCCCCGATCTTATTAATAAATACGCGAAATTGTACGGTTTAAGCGAAAAAACAGGCATCGACCTACCGCAGGAGAAAAGAGGTTTTGTTCCGACGTCCGACTGGAAAAAGAGAAGATTTGGGGAGAACTGGTATGACGGTGATTCCATAAACCTGGGTATAGGCCAGGGCTTTACTCAGGTCACGCCTTTGCAGATGGCAGCCGCGTATGGGATGATCGCAACCGGCAAAAGGTTTAAGCCTTATGTGGTAAAAGAAGTTACTGGCTCGTCGGAAAAAAAAGAATACCAGGCGGCGCCGGAATTCATTGAAAATATCCCGATCAATTTCAGGAATCAGCTTCTCCTGCGTTCCGCGTTGAGAGACGTTGTCTTTAGAGGGACCGGAGTTGCGGCGTATGTTCCGGGGATTCCGGCTTCAGGCAAGACCGGGACGGCGCAAAATCCGGGACTTCCTCACGCCTGGTTTTTATGCTACGCGCCGTCAAACGATCCGGAGATCGTGATCGCCGCTTTTGTGGCCCATGGCGAACACGGCGACCGGATATCGGCTTATATCGCGCGCGACATCCTTAAATGGTATAAAGCAAACCGGCTCAAGCAGAAGATCGAAGAAGTCGAGCGTCCGGCTCAATATATTCTTCACGGAACGCAAAAGAGCTGGTACGGGAGATTGACACCCGCCAGCGATTAAGATATAATTTAAACATGGAAAAGTTCGACCTGGAAGTTAAAAAAAGGACCAAGCTCGGGAAGCGTTCCAACAGCTTGCGGGCTTCAGGCATTATTCCGGCCATAGTCTACGGCCGGGGGATGGAATCCATGCCGGTTGAGATCGATGAAAAGATCTTAGGGAAGTTTTTAACCGGGGCATCGGGCAAAAACGCGATCATCAATCTTAAAATGGAAGGTTCTTTGATGCCGGTCATTATGCATGACGTCCAGAAAGACATTGTATCAAATAAACTTTTGCATGTTGATTTCCATCGTGTTTCAATGGATCAAGCGATCAAGACCAAAGTGTCGATCGTACTGATCGGCGAATCCGAAGGCGTTAAATCCGACGGAGGGATTCTTGTCCATCCGATGCGCGAGATAGAAATAAAAGCGCTTCCCGGCGATATACCAAATCATGTTGAGATCGACATCTCCAAACTGAAGATCGGCGATGCCATCCATGTTTCCAACCTTGCGCCGATCAAAGGGGTTGAATATTTGACCCCCGTTCAAGAAATAATTGTTACCATTTCTTCGCCGACTAAAGAAGAAGTGGTTGTGCCGGTCGCAGTTGAAGCCGTACCGGGAGCAGTTCCCGGCGCCGAAGGCGCCGCCGTTCCGGGAGCCGTGCCTGCCGCTCCGGGAGCCGCACCTGCCAAGGCCGCAGCCCCTGGTGCTAAAGCCGCCGCTCCGGGCGCTAAAGCTGCCGCTCCGGCCGCCAAGCCTGCCGCAGGCGGAAAACCAGAAAAGCCTCAAAAGTAATTTTACAAGTTATTTCCCTCAAAATACGATATAATATATAGAGAGAATATATGGCAGGCGATTTAAACACATCAGGAAGCGGGATACATCCCGGTAAACCAATCATATGGCCGACTGGAAAGAGTTCCAGCAGTACCAGCCAGCCAGTTTCATCTTCGCCAACGACAGAGAGCGCCGGCGGCGTCCGTACTTCGGTGCCGGCCAGGACCGCGCCTGCCGGTTCGGCGGGAGCGGCAGGAGAAGTAGCGCCGGGAAAACCAACTACCGCGGCGCCCTCAACCGGGGCAACTATTTCCCGACCGCTTACAGTAGAAGACCTTCGCACCCATCTTATACAGATACAGATCCCCGATTCCGATTTTAACGTTAAGCTGGCGTCGATGATGCTGAAAGACGGAATGGAACTTTCACGCACTAATTTTGTCAAGGTCCTTTCAATGCTCGAAGGCACGAGCAAAGGGACCAATATGCAGGAAGCGGCGATAATGCTTACGATGAAGGGGATCGATTCTCCAAAAGCGCTCCAGGTCCTCGGCCAATTTATGGCGGAAAATCCGCAGCTTGCCGCTCAAATGATGGCGACACAGGAAGCGATGGGCAACCTTAATTCAGCTTTGGGCGTGGCAAAGGGTTTGCTTGATCCTGCCTTGCTTTCGCAGCTGTCGGCATTAATGGCATCCTTTGACGGTTCGCTCAAAAACCTTGCGGAAAAATACCAGTTCGCCGGCGACAATTCAACCAAAATGGAAGACTTTTTAAATAATGTCCGGGGAATGAAAGCTCTACTGGACGGAGTACAGCAAAAATCCACTGTTTCCGATTCCGCCGAAGCCCAGGTCCTGCAGGCAGGGCTGTCCCATGCCAGCAGCAAACTTGCCAGTCTTATTGACAATCTCACCGCTCAAGCGCTCCTTTCACAAAAAGGCAGAGAAGAGGTCAACTTTCAATATCAACAGGTCCCGAATTCCGAAGCCAAGTCGATAAAGAATGTCGAAGTTGTGGTAAAGCGCGAGGGCGAGGGGAAGAAAGCGACGATCGATTACGAGAATACGCAGGTAGTGCTTGCGATGCAAACCGCCAACCTGGGTAAAATGGTCTGTTCGATAATCGTAAAGGGCAAAAAGGTATATGTGATATTTGTGTTCAACGAAAGGCAATACGGCGATGAAGCGAGAAGCCTGATCGCCAATGAATTTGCCGATCTGCAGAAAAAACTTGCGGAAAAAAATTTCATCGTGTCCGGATATCAGGTAAAAGTTGATCCGGCCATGTGCAACGTGAACCCTTATCTGATCCCGATGCTTCCCAATCTTCAAGCGCAATTGAAAAAAATAGACCTGGAGGCTTAAGTGGCAGAAGAAAAAGTAAATATCCCGCCGCCGGAAGAGGGAGAAAATAAATCCCCTCAAAAGAAACGTGCCGCCGTGGCCATGCGTTATGATGTTGACCGCGACAAAGCGCCGGTCATACTCGCCACCGGCAAAGGCCCGATCGCCGATGAAATAATCCGCGTAGCCGAGGACAACAAGATCCCTCTTTATGAAGATCCTGAACTGGCGCAGCTTCTGGCGAAGATCGAGCTTGATACGGAAGTCCCCCCGGAACTTTATGTGCTTGTGGCCGAAGTCCTTTTCTTTGTTTTTCAGCTTGACCGCATGGCTGAAAAACGCGAAAAATTGATCAGCCGGGTCAGGGAAGAAGAAAAAGAAAAGAAACGCTAGATCGTTTTAATCCCGCGTTTTTTTTCGATATCTTTTCGCTTATAAAACAAGTTGATTTTTACTTCTTCAATGTTATAATACCTGCATGACGGATCCAATATTAAGCATTGGGCAGTCAGGCCTTGAAACCACTGACGAAAGGGTCAAAAGTCTTGTCAACAAGATGGTTAATGCGGAGACCCCTGGTTTCAAGCAGTCAGATGTTATTGTCCGCTCCTTTCCTCTTGAACTTAGCGCCGCTCAAAAAAAATTGCAAGCTGAAAAACCAATGGTCGAAGGAACTTTTTACAGCCATATCAAGGGATCGCTGGTCCGGACCGGCGGCTTGACCGATTTTGCTCTTGGATCTGACGGATTTTTTATCGTATCCTGCCCCTGGGGCGAAGGGTATACGCGCGACGGAAGGTTTACCGTTAACAGCCAGGGCCAGCTTGTTTCAACCGTAGGGAATTTTCCTCTTCTCGGCCAAAGCGGTCCGATCTCAGTTCCTCCGGATGCGGCTATCGAAGTGAGCCAGAACGGGGAGATCACGCTCAATGGAACACCGGTCGACAGGATCAGGGTGGTAAATTTTGAAAATCTCCAGAACCTTGAACCGGTCAACGGCTCCATCTTTAAAAATCCGGCAAGCGATCTTAACCCGATAGAGGTTGATTCGCCTCGGATCGTCCAGGGATATGTTGAATCTTCAAATGCCAATATCGTTGATCAGATGATGGAGCTGATCGTGGTGAACAGGCTGTATAACATGGACGCGAAGATCGTTTCGACCCGCGACCAGATGATGAACAAAGCCCTTGATATGGGCAAGATGCAGTAAAAAGGAGGGAGATTTATGTTTCAACCGCTTTATGTGGCAGCGACCGGTCTCTCCGCATTTCAAGATGAATTGATGAATATCACCAATAATCTTTCCAATGCGAAAACGACGGCGTTCAAGCGCGGACGCACCGAAATGGAAAGCCTTTTCTTTGTCGAGAAATCATTCAAAGATATTTTGGACCAGACCATGAACGAAGCTCAAACGTCCAACGTTAATCCTGAATTCGGCACGGGCGTGAGGGTGGCGGCTACCCCGAAGGATTTTACCCAGGGGACGCTTGAAACGACCAGCAATCCTCTTGATATCGCTATCCAAGGCGACGGTTTCCTGCAGTTCAAAATGCCTGACGGGACATTGGCCTACAGCCGGGCGGGAAATCTTCACATGGACAATGAAGGCAACCTAGTGGATGCCAACGGTCATCTGCTTGATCCCGGTATGGTTATGCCTTCGGGAACCACCTCCATTTCGATCCGTCAGGATGGAACGGTGTTTGTTTCAGTTGATAATCAATTGCAGCAAGACGAAATCGGGCAGATCAACCTGGTAAGATTCCCTAATTCCGCAGGATTGAAAAGTTTGGGGCAAAATATGTTTGCCGTCTCCTCCGCATCGGGAGAGCCGATCGTCGGCAACGCGGGGGTTGACGGTTATGGAACGGTCAACCAGTTTGCGCTTGAAACTTCCAATGTGGACGTGATCTCGGAGATGATGCGGATGGTCCTGGTGCAGCGGGTTTTTGACACCATTACCAAAGCCGTATCAAGCTATGAAGGAATGTTGACAGCGCTGGAGAGGATGAAGTCGTAAGATGACATTAAGACATCAAGACCTCTGGATATCTAGACCTTGGAAAAAAGGTCGAGCGGTCTTGAGGTCATGCGGTCTAGCGGTCTTTTTTATAGCTTGCTTAATTCTTCCCGCCCATGCCGATGCGAACGTGATCGATAAAGCGCAAGAGGCGGTCAAAGATTATGCCATAAAACATAATGTTGATTGGGAGGACGGGACCATAAAAGTAACGATAAAAGGCGGAGATAAGTTTTTTGAACAATATTCTTCGAATGATAATGTCAAATTTATCGTTCCCGAAGATTATGAAGTGACCAAAATAACTCCAAACATGATCCTTCCCATCGCGGCGTTTTTAAACAGCCGCGAGGTTGGCAGGATCACGGCGCTGGTCAGGCTAGAGGTCTATAGGGATGTTCTGGTGGCGGGCCGAAAAATAGGCAAGAAGGAAACTATCGATGAGAGGGACGTCGACCTTAAGACCAAAGATGTTTCATTTTATCCGGTCCCG
>Ga0265296_1004602_pt1 | contig 11903 bp, 12 predicted proteins | sample MunlanPumphouse1_FD_189073 | JGI IMG/M metagenome (GOLD analysis project Ga0265296, IMG submission 189073) | Groundwater microbial communities from a municipal landfill in Southern Ontario, Canada - Pumphouse #1 | ecosystem: Environmental > Aquatic > Deep subsurface > Groundwater | place...
ATCGAAGCGCTGCTCGGCGTGCTGCACAAGCTGCGCGACGAGGGCAACACGGTGGTGGTGATCGAGCACAACCTGGACGTGATCAAGACCGCGGACTGGATCGTCGATCTGGGTCCGGAAGGCGGTCATCGCGGTGGCACCATCCTGGTGACCGGCACGCCGGAAGACGTGGCCGCTTGCCCGGATTCGTACACCGGCCAGTTCCTCGCCCGGATGCTGCCCTCCACTACTGCGCGACCGGACCAGCCCGCCGCCGTGGCCAACAAGCCCGATGCGCGCCCGCCGCGCAAGGTGAAGCCCGAGAAGCCGGCAAAGAAGGCAGCCGCCGCCAAGAGCACCGGCAAGGCCAGCAAGACCGCCACGGCCGGCACCAAGAAGAAGAAGGACGCCTGATGAGCAGCGAACACAAGATCCTGGCCCGCATTCCGATCAGCGTGCGCTGGCGTGACATGGACAGCATGGGCCACGTCAACAACGCCAAGTACATCTCCTACCTGGAAGAGGCGCGCGTGCGCTGGATGCTGGGCGTGGATGGCGTGTCGATGACCGACCGCATCGCACCGGTGGTGGCTGCCACCAACGTCAACTACCGCTTGCCGATCGTGTGGCCCAACGACATCCTGGTCGAGCTGTTCGTCGAGCGCCTGGGCAACAGCAGCGTGACCATCGGTCATCGCATCGTCGACCAGCAGGATGAGTCGAAGCTGTATTCGGACGGCAACGTGGTGGTGGTGTGGATGGACACGCAGACCGGCAAGAGCGCGCCGCTGCCGGAGGCGATCCGCAACGCTTCCAGCTGAGCAGCCCAATCACTGCACCCGCGAAGGCCGCCCCCATGGGCGGCCTTTTCGTTGCTGGAAGAAGATCGCTCAGCCCGCTGGCTCGGCGCCGAATTTCAGTTCATTGCCAACCTGTGCGATTGCATGGATCGCGGGCAACAACCGTGCGCCCAGGCGGGTGAGTTCGTACTCAATGGAAGGGGGCGAGGTGTCCCTTTCATGACGTGTGACCAGACCTTTCTGCTGCATGTCCCGAAGGCGCGCGGTCAGCGTCTTGGCCGTCACCGGCGCCAGGTCCACACGCAGCTCGCCGAATCGTCGCGGCCCAGCACTCAATGACCAGATGATCTCCGCCGTCCATGTGCCGGCAAGCAACGCCATGCACTTGCTCAACGGACACACACTGTCCGGATCTACTGCCCGGTTCTTCCGCACCTTGAGCCCCATGTTCTTCCGCTCCTTCGACGGGTATCCATATGGAAACCCGATTCTCGCGTCATGTCGCAGCAAAGCGCTCCGACCACCGTTTCCCCGCAGCATACTTCCGGGCACTCCCCCCACGATGAAACGACGATGAAGCTTTACTACACGCCGGGCACCTGCTCGCTTGCCGCCCACATCCTGCTGCGCGAACTGGGAATCCGCTTCGAGCTCGATCGCGTCGACCACTCGACCAAGCGCACAGAGCAGGGCGAAGACTTCCTGCAGATCAATCCCAAGGGCTATGTCGCCGCACTTCGGCTGGACAACGGCGAGGTCCTCACCGAAGGCGCCGCGATCCTGCTTTACCTCGCCGATGTCGCCGGCGTGGAATTCTCGGTACCGACAAGTGCGATCGGTGCGGCGCGACTTCACGAATGGCTGATCTACGTTGCTGCGGAACTGCATCCGACGTTCGGCCCCTTGTTCCACCCGGAGTCGCCCGAGGCGCGGGAGAAGGCCCAGGACCGGCTGCATACCAAGCTCGACTACATCGAAGCGATGCTGTCCGACAACCGCCGCTACCTGCTGGGCGGGTCCATTTCCATCGCCGATCTCTATCTGTTCGTGGTTGTCGGCTGGACGGCGCACCTGGGCATCGATACCACGCCATGGCCACACCTGCAGGCACTGCTGCTGCGGATTGGCGAGCGACCCGCCGCGAAAGAGGCGATGGCGTTCGAAGGACTCATCTGAATCGCGCCCCAGGCACTGCGCCTCAGCCAGGACGGTAGTGCACGCATGCGTGGCGCGCGTCCCGTATCCTTTGCTCTCCGCCTCTGCTGCGGAGGTTGCCGGCCAGCGGCCGGCACTACCGACACTTTTCAAAGGACTGACATGATCCACCAGACTGAACTGCGCGACCTGCTGCCCGGCATGGTCCCCTTCCCCGCCGACGTATTCCCCGCTGACCAGGCCTGGCTTGGCCAGCACCTGCTGCCGCTGCTGAAGATCGACCTCGGCGCGCTGCGCCCGGAACTGGCCGGCCAGGCCGCGACCCTGCTGTGTCCGATCGAGCCCTATGAAGGCTGCATCGGCGAAGCCACCGAAGAACACCACAACGCGTTCACCGGCACCAACTGGATCGCCTTTGAATTGACCGCCGACAACCGCATGCGTTTCCTCGGTGAGGAGGGCTACTTCATCGGCGACCAGGTGCAGGACGACGACGCGCTGGAGCACATCACGGAGATGCGTGAGAGCTACAGCAAGGCACACGCGTACTTCCAGCAGCATGGACGCCTGGCCAGCTATTCGCGCTATGGCGATGGCGAGCCTGGCGAGCAGGCCTACCTTGATGTGCTGGGCGGGCAGATCTCGACCGGCAACTGGATTGAAACCGCGGAGATTCCTGCTGCCTTCGCGCTGGCGTTCACCGAGGCGGCCGACGACCGCCATGCGCCGGACGATGCCGAGTGCGCGATCATCACCCGCGATGGCAGGAAATTCTTCGCCGTGGCCGAAGTGGCCGGCTACAACTGGTGCGCCACCGGTGCCGATGCGATCGTGATGCTGTACGAACCGGAAAGCCGCACGGTGCTGTTCTCGTACGACTGGTCGTAAGCCCCACCGCGCTGCGCGCTCGCCGGGCATGGCCCGGCGCTACCAGTGTCGATTCGGCCGTGATGCCTGGGATAGCGCCGGGCCATGCCCGGCAGAACGAGCACCACGTTACGGCGCGGCCTTGCGCACGGTCAGCGTCGTACCCGCTTCACCACCGCCTTCCAGCTGCAGGCGCAGCGGCACGGCCTGTCCCTCCTTCAGCGCACCCTTGCCATCCATCAGCATCAGGTGCAGGCCGCCAGGTTTCAGCTCGGCACGCGCGCCCGGCGCCAGCGGCAGGCGTTCGATCGCGCGCATCCGGCTGATGCCGTCCACCACCGTGGTTTCGTGCAATGACACATCACCGAACGCAACGCTGCTGGCACCGGTGATGGTCACGGCCTTGCTGCAGCCGTTGCGGATTGTCCCGTAGCCAGCGGTCATCGGCATCGCTGGATTCGGCGGCATCCGCGCCCAGCCCTGTTCCACCGTCACGCAGCGCTGTTCGGCCGCCGACGCCGATGCTGCAAGCGCACACAGCACGAACAGTACGCCAACGCATGGTTTGGTTATCATCGCCCAGGTTCCTTCTTCGCAACGAGACCCGCAGCATGACGACGCTCATCGAGGTGATCAACCATGGCCCCATCCGCGAACTGCGGCTGGCGCGGCCGCCGGTCAATGCCCTGGACACCGAGCTGTGCCGGCAGTTGATCCATGCCATCGAACTGGCGATGGCCGAGGACGCGCACGGCATCGTGCTGTCCGGCAGCGAGCGTATCTTCACCGGCGGCATGGACGTGCCGCACCTGCTCTCGCATGGCGATGACAAGCACAAGCTGCTGGACACCTGGAACGCGTTCTTCGGCGCGGTACGCACGCTTGCCGAGAGCCGCATCCCGGTGGTTGCGGCGATCACCGGCCATGCACCGGCCGGCGGCTGCGTGCTGGCCCTGTGCTGCGACTACCGGGTGATGGCACGCAGTGCCGATCCGGCGCGCCCGTACGCCATCGGCCTTAACGAAGTGCAGGTCGGCCTGATCGCACCGGAAGGCATCCAGCGCCTGTTGCGCCGTGCGGTGGGCGCACACCGCTCCAGCGTCCTGCTGGCCACCGGCGCACTGGTACCCGCCGAACAGGCCCTGCAGATCGGCCTGGTCGATGAACTGGTTGATGGCGAGCTGGTGGTGGCCCGTGCGGTGGCCTGGCTGCAGGACCTGCTGAAGCAGCCGCGGCAACCGATGCTGCTGACCCGGGCCATCGCCCGCGCGGAGCTGCACGACGCCCTGCACCCGGACCTGATCCAGCTCGACCGCTTCGTCGAGGCCTGGTTCGCCCCGGATGCGCAGAACGCGCTGCAGGCGCTGGTCGCCCGACTAGGGAAGTAAGGCGGCCGGGCTGCCGCCCGGCACCCGCAGAGGCAACGTCCACGTCAAATGCCGCTTTCCGTAGAGAGGCCGGGCGGGGCCGATTGCGGGGGGCGCTGCAAGTACGTCCATGTAAGCTCGGTCGCGCCATCCATGGCGCTCACGCCCCCGCAACCGGCCCCGCCCGGCCTTCGACAGTTGACCGCAAGCGTCTTGTCGAGCCGAGAGGCGCTTGGCTGGAGGGTGGGGCCATGTGGCAAACGGGAATGAGGGGGCCGTGCGCACCGGTATAATCGGGCCCTCTTTCATCGCTGTGGCCGCCCCCTTGAACGACACGCCCGAACCCGTCGTCTCCGAGCTGATCGATCTGCTCACCCTGGAGCGGCTGGAGGACAACCTGTTCCGCGGTCAGAGCCGCGACATCGGTACCAAGTACGTGTTCGGCGGGCAGGTGCTGGGCCAGGCCCTGGCGGCCGCCCAGGCCACGGTCGACAACGGTCGCCATGTGCACTCACTGCATGCCTATTTCCTGCGCGCCGGCAACATCGACCATCCGATCGTCTACGACGTCGACCGCACCCGCGACGGCGGCAGCTTCTCGGTACGCCGGGTGACCGCGATCCAGCACGGCAAGGTGATCTTCTTCTGCGCGGCCTCGTTCCAGCAGGCCGAATCCGGTGCCGAGCACCAGCACAAGATGCCTGAAGTGCCGCAGCCGGAAGACATCGAACCGAACAGGCCGCTGCCGGCGGAGGTGCTTGAGCGCCTGCCGATCAAGGTGCAGCGCTGGCTGTCGCGCGGTGGTCCGTTCGAGTTCCGCCATGTGTATCCGCGCGATGAACTGAACCCGCCCAAGCGCCCGCCCTACCACCAGGTCTGGCTGCGCCTGAGCGAGCCAGTAGGCGATGCTCCCGAGCTGCACCAGGCGCTGCTGGCCTACGCGTCGGACTTCCACCTGCTGGGCACGGCGACCTTCCCACACGGCATCAGCTACTACCATCCGCACGTGCAGATGGCCTCGCTGGACCACGCGATCTGGTTCCATCGCCCGTTCCGCGCCGACGACTGGCTGCTGTACTCGCTGGACAGCCCCAGCGCGCAGGACTCGCGCGGCCTGGCCCGCGGCCAGTTCTTCACCCGTGATGGCGTGCTGGTTGCCAGCACCGCCCAGGAAGGCTTGATCCGCGTGGTTCCGGACCAGGCAGCAGCGGCCGCCGTGCCGGCCAAGGATTGATCCGATGCGTCAGATTTTCAGCAGCCAGCGCGTGGAAACCGTGGAAGGCGTGGCCGAGCTCCTGCGCAGTCATGACATCCAGGTGAAGGTCACCAACGGGCGTTCGTACAAGACGCGCCGCCGTGGCCAGTTCAGCTATACCGACCTGGGCAATGCCGGTGCCTACCCGGCGGTCTGGGTCGTGCGTGCCGACGACCAGCCGCGTGCGCGCGAAATCCTGCGCGACGCCCGCCTGCTCGACACCACCCGCCGTGACCACCCGACCGCCGAGTTCGCTTTCCGCGATGATGTGCAGGAAAGTGCCGGTGGTCGTGGCTGGGCCTGGCGCATCCGCATCGCCCTGTTGGTGGTGATCGCCGGCGTGGCACTGGTGATCGGCCTGCGCCATCGCGGTACCCCTGCCCCCGCAACCCCGGTGCCCGCCCAGCAGGCCCAGCCGCAACCGCAGCAAGCCCAACCGGCCGCGCCGGCACCGCCGGAAGAAGAGGAAGTGCGGGTCCGCATCCAGCCGGCGAAGTAGTGCCGGCCGCTGGCCGGCAACCGCAACCTACCGAACGGCTCCATGAGGATGCCGGCCAGCGGCCGGCACTACCTTGGGAAGTCTGGTCACATTCCGCACGCGCCTCCGTCATGGGACACAATCCCTGCAGGAGCCCGCCGCCATGACGACCTTCGCCGCAAGCATCGACGACACACTGCACCGCGAACTGCCGGCCGCCAGCGGCGGTTGCCAGCATGCCTATGGGCGCATCGTGCTGGCCTGCCAGAACACGGTCACCGCCATCGCCCTGGCCATCACCGGCGACCGCCAGGCCAGCGAGGACATCGCCCAGGAAGCATTCGTGAAGGGCTGGCAGCAGCTGCACCAGCTGCGCAGCGCGAGCAGCTTCCTGCCCTGGCTGCGGCAGATCACCCGCAACCTCGCCCGTGACTGGCTGCGCGCACAACGTGGCAGACCGCTGAGCGGCGAGGCTGCCGAAGTGGCCTTGACCATGGCTGCGGATCCGGCCCCCTGCGCGGCGGATCGCCTGCAGCGGCTGGAAGAGGAAATCGCTGCCGAAGACATCATTTCTACCCTGCCCGCCGACAGCCGCGAAGTACTGCTGCTGTATTACCGCGAGGGCCAGCATTCGCAGCAGGTCGCTGACCTGCTCGGGCTCAGTGACGCTGCAGTACGCAAGCGCCTGTCACGCGCCCGTGCGCAGGTGCGCGAGGGCCTGCTGCAGCGCTTCGGTGAATTCGCCCGCAGCAGCGCGCCGAGTGCTGCGTTCGCAACGGCGGTGGTGTCGATGGTGATGATCGCCGCGCCCGGCACTGCCAGCGCGGCGATCCTGCTGGGAACCGGCGTCGGCGTGGGTGGCAGCAAGCTCGGCCTCGGTGGCGCCAGCGCTGCCGGCGGTACCGCGCTCGGCTCGCTGACCGCTACGCTGAGCCAGCTGCAGATGCTGCCCGCGTCAAGCTGGGCCGCGATCATCGGTGGCGTCGTCGGTGGCGCGCTCGGCAGCTATCTCGGCGGCCGTTTCCTGCTGTCGTACGCCGAGACCGGCGCCGAGCAGGTCCAGGTCCGCCGCTTCGTCAATCTCAGCACCGGCACCAGTCTGGGCTGGTGCCTGGCCATCCTGTTCACCGTGCTGCTGCAGGCACCTATGTGGACGCAGCTGTTGGTGCTGGCGCTGGGCCTGGTCGTGGTCAACTACCAGTGCCTGGTGACACTGCGGCGCATCATGGCGCCGCTGCTCGCGCGTGATGCAGCACGGCGTGGGCGTCACGGGATCAACTGGAAGTACGAATCCATGTACGGCCTGACCGGCATGATGGCGGTGAACCTGATGGTCATCGGTGCCCTGGCCTACACGACGACGCTCAGCGGCCGCCTGTAACGGACAACGCCGGCATCACGCCGGCGTTGTCGTCGATCACTGCAGTGAAAATCAGCGCTGCGGCTTCGGCGCGGCGCCGTCACGCGGGCCGCCGTGGCGCGGGCCACCGTGCATCGGGCCCTTGGCGGCGTCGAACTCGGCCTTGCTCAGCTGGCCGTCCTTGTTGGTATCGGCGGCGGCGAACCAAGCGTCACGATGCTGCTTCATGCGCAGCTCGCGGTCGGCCTTGTCCAGGTAGCCATCCTTGTTGAGGTCGAGCTGGTCGAAACGCTCTGCCAGGCGAGGATCGGCCTTGGCTTCCTCACGACTGATGCGGCCATCCTTGTTCGCGTCCAGCTTGGCCCAGCGCTCGCCGCCGCGACCACCGTGGCGGCCATGCTTCCAGCGCGGCAGCTCATCACGCGAGAGCTTGCCGTCCTTGTTCTTGTCCAGCTCATCGAACTTCGCGGCCAGGCGCGGGTTGGCCGCCGCTTCGCTGCGGTCGATGAAGCCATCGCCATTGGTATCCAGCTTGGCCGGGCGCGGTGCCGGTGCAGCCGGGGTGTCGGCGGCCAAGGCGATACCGGTCGCGGAGGTGCCGAGCAGCAGGGCCAGCAGCAGGGGGGTACGGATCATGGGGTCACTCCTGGGAATGGGATTGGCATCGGGGTGAACACCTCACCCTCGGAGGACAACAACGCCTGACCACGACCTCGGTTGACGCAGCCGCCCGTTCCATTCATCCGGCGGACAGTCGCGGCCATTGCGACAAGCTGGAGCTATGCTGTGCCCATGGCGAGACACGGCGACAGAGACGACGAACTGCGACTGTTCCAGACCGGCGAGCACCCCTGCGGGTATTGGCCGGACCGGGTCGCGCGCGATCTGGTGCTGGACCCGCAGGACCGTCGCCTCGGCGGACTGTATCCGCTGGCCCTGAGCTGGGGCTTCCGCCGCAGCGGTGATCTGGTCTATCGCCCGCATTGCGCGAACTGCCACGCCTGCGTCGCCGTGCGCATCCCGGTGGCGCGCTTCGCCCCGGACCGCAGCCAGCGCCGCTGCGCCGCCCGCAATGCCGACCTGGAAGTGCGCATCACTGCGGCCATGCCGCGTGAGGATCTGTTCGAGCTGTACCACCGCTACCTGGTGCATCGTCACGCCAAGGGCGGCATGGACGACCACGGCCCGCACGAGTTCGAGCAGTTCCTGATCGGCAGCTGGTCGCACACACGCTTCATGGAAATGCGCCTGCCCGGCCACGACGGCCAGCCCAGCCAGCTGCTGGGCGTGGCGGTGACCGACGTGACCGAGCACGGGCTGTCGGCGGTCTATACCTTCTTCGACCCCGCCCATGCCGCGCGCGGGCTGGGCACATTCGCGATCCTGCAGCAGCTGGAGTGGGCGCGCCGCGAGGGCCTGCCACATCTGTACCTGGGCTACTGGATACGCGAGCACCAGAAGATGGATTACAAGCGGCGCTACCGCCCGCTGGAGGCCTACGACGGCCGCCGCTGGCATGATTTCGACGACGATCTGGACGGACGCTGACAAACCACTGACACCGGGCCGGGTGCACAATACGGCCCATGAACGCCAAACCCCTGATCCTCGGCCTGGCCCTGCTCTGTGGCGCCACCGCTCCCGCCTTCGCCACGTCCCCCGCGATGACCGAAAAACCGTCTGCAGCGCTGCGCCTGGCTACCTACAACACCTCGCTGTATTCGGACGAAGCCGGCGGCCTGATCGCCGAGCTGGAAGGCGACAGCGAACACGCACGCAAGATTGCTGCGGTACTGCAGCAGGCGCGTCCGGACCTGGTGCTGCTGAACGAATTCGACTTCGACGACGCCCATCGCGCTGCCGACCTGTTCCAGAAGCGCTACCTGGAAGTGGCCCAGCCCGGTGGCGGCAAGCCGTTGCACTTCGCCTACCGCTACCTGGCACCGGTGAACACCGGCGTTCCCAGCGGCCTGGACCTGGACAACAACGGCCTGGTCGGTGGCGAAGGCCGCGGTCGCGGCAACGACGCCTGGGGCTACGGCCTGCACCCGGGTCAGTACGGCATGCTGGTGCTGTCGCGTTACCCGATCGACGAAGCCAAGGTGCGCAGCTTCCAGCTGCTGAAGTGGAGTGCGATGCCTGGCGCGATCCGTCCGGTAGATCCGCGCACCGGCAAGAGCTTCTACAACGACACCGTATGGTCGCAGCTGCGGCTGTCGTCGAAGTCGCATTGGGACGTGCCGGTGAAAACCCCGGCCGGTGTGGTCCACGCGCTGGTTTCACACCCGACCCCGCCGGTGTTCGACGGCCCGGAAAAGCGCAACGCCGCGCGCAACCACGACGAACTGCGCCTGTGGCAGGAGTACCTGTCCAAGGGTGACAAGCCGTGGCTGTGCGACGACAAGGGTCAGTGCGGCGGCCTGGCCCAGGAGGCTCGCTTTGTCATCCTCGGCGACCTCAACAACGATCCGGTCGATGGTGATGGCCGCCACGAGGCGATCGTCGAACTGATCGAGAACGCCCGCGTCCTGCGCTACCCCACCCCGCGCAGCGTCGGCGCCGAGCAGACCAGCCTGGCCTATGCGGCCAAGGGCATCGCCCGCAAGGGCGCACCGTTCCATGCCACCGGCGATTTCGGCCCGAAGTCAGGCACCATGCGCCTGGACTACGTACTGCCCTCGACCGGTTTCGAGTACATCGGCAGCGGCGTGTTCTGGCCGGCCAATGAAAGTGCCGAAGCGAAGATCGCCGACGGCAGCGACCACCACCTGGTGTGGGTGGACGTGAAGCCGTAACAGGTGTTGATGGAGTACCGACCAACGGTCGGTACCCACGGGAATGTGGCCGCCGGGCATGGCCCGGCGCTACCGATTTACGGGCGCAGTTCGACGCCGATGGCTTCGGCGGCATCACGCGCGATGGCACGCGCCTCGTCGATGGTTTCCGTACGCGCCAGGGTCACACCGACACGGCGATGGCCGTGCACGCTGGGCTTGCCGAACAGGCGCACGGCGGTGTCCGGCACCTGCAGTGCGGCGGCTACGTTGTTGAAATACGGCACGCCCTCGCCATGGGCCAGCAGCGCGCACGAGGCCGATGGGCCGCTCTGGCGGATCAGCGGGATCGGCAGGCCGAGGATGGCCCGCGCATGCAGTGCGAACTCGCTCAGCTCCTGCGACACCAGCGTCACCAGGCCGGTGTCATGCGGACGTGGCGATACTTCGCTGAACCACACCTCGTCGCCCTTCACGAACAGCTCGACACCGAACAGGCCCCAGCCACCCAGGTCGTCGGTGATCGCGCGCGAAATCTCCTCGGCACGCGCCAGCGCCTTGTCCGACATCGGCTGCGGCTGCCAGCTTTCGCGATAGTCGCCCTCCTTCTGCAGGTGCCCGATCGGTGCGCAGAACGAGGTGCCGCCGGCGTGGCGCACGGTCAGCAGGGTGATCTCGTAATCGAAGTCGATGAAACCCTCGACGATGCAGCGCCCGGCACCGGCACGGCCACCGGTCTGCGCATACTCCCAGGCCGCGGCGATGTCCGCTTCGCTGCGCAGCGTGCTCTGGCCCTTGCCCGAGGACGACATCACCGGCTTGACCACGCACGGCAGGCCGATCGCGGCCACGGCGTCGCGGTACTCGGCCTCGGTATCGACAAAGCGGTACGGCGAGGTCGGCAGGCCCAGCGTCTCGGCGGCCAGGCGGCGGATGCCCTCACGGTCCATGGTCAGGCGCGCCGCACGGGCAGTCGGGATCACCCGCAGGCCCTGCTCCTGTTCCAGCTGCACCAAGGTCTCGGTATGGATCGCCTCGATCTCCGGCACCACCAAGTGCGGCTGCTCCTGCGCGATCAACTGGCGCAGGGCCATCGCATCCAGCATGTCGATCACGTGCGAGCGGTGTGCCACCTGCATGGCCGGGGCATCGGCGTAACGGTCGGCGGCAATCACTTCCACGCCCAACCGCTGCAGCTCGATGGCCACCTCCTTGCCAAGTTCGCCCGAGCCCAGCAGCAGCACGCGGGTGGCGGAGGGGGACAGCGGGGTTCCAAGCTTGGCCATGGCGGGGTTCCAGCAGCAATGTGAAGGCGGGTGGGCATTCTATCCGGTCCGGCCGAAGTGCCTGAGCAAGCCCACCCGACGAACGGCAGCCCTAATGTGATATCAATTTGATATCTTCATTTCGAACCCTCAAGGACGTACCGCCATGAAAGAGAAGTCGCTGTCCTCCCTCAACGGCCTGGGCGCGCTCGCCGGGTCCCTGGTCGTGGCCCTCGCCGGCGGCGCCCTGTTCGTGGCCGGGGTCGCGGCGAAGGCCAGCACCGGCTCGCCCAATGTGCTGCTGCTCCTGGCTGGCCTGCTGATCGGCGCGCTGGCCCTGGTTGCACTGGCCGGCCTGTACACCGTGCAGCCCAACCAGGCGGCGGTGGTCAGCCTGTTCGGCAAGTACGTAGGCACCGTCAAGGACAACGGCCTGCGCTGGAACAATCCCTTCTTCAGCAAGCGCCGCGTGAGCCAGCGTGTGCGTAATTTCGAGAGCGGCAAGCTGAAGGTCAACGAGCTGGACGGCAGCCCGATCGAGATCGCCGCGGTGATCGTCTGGCAGGTGGTCGATGCCTCCGAAGCGGTCTACAACGTGGACGA
>Ga0265296_1004605_pt1 | contig 11899 bp, 14 predicted proteins | sample MunlanPumphouse1_FD_189073 | JGI IMG/M metagenome (GOLD analysis project Ga0265296, IMG submission 189073) | Groundwater microbial communities from a municipal landfill in Southern Ontario, Canada - Pumphouse #1 | ecosystem: Environmental > Aquatic > Deep subsurface > Groundwater | place...
TCGCGCCCTCCCTATACGTGATTTGCAGGGATTATTCTATCAGAGACGGGCAGCCTTGAGGAGCTCAACCGAGGCTGCTGACCAGCGCTGGACGAGTGCGCCGGCGACTATTTCAGCAGCCTGCTAGAGGGGGCAGCCAAGGAGTGGGGCAGTAGGCAGCGGGTCGGGAACCTGTGGGGCTTCGGCAAGATGGCAACGGCTGACGGAGCATGTCTTTTCGGCTACGGCAATTCCAGCGCAGGGCCGTGGAATCAGTACCTCTGCCTGCGCAGAGACGGTGGACTCGACGTTGGGCTTGGAACTCAGGTCTCTTGGACGCGGGATGACGACAAGTGTTTCGGCCTCTCAGCCATCGTGGCGCGAGTCTGGTGTTCGCTGGTCGTGCATGCTGCTCTTTCCTCGGTGCAGCGCGCCGATCCAGGGGAGGTGACGCTTGCGCTGGTCGACACGGAGGGCAGCGTGCTTGGCGGGTTTGCTGAGGGGTGGGCCGAGCCGTTCAGCGGATTCCGGAGTGAGGCGCGTCAATGCCGCGAGGCCAACGTTCTTCTTCGCATCGAATTGGAGGAGCTGCCCACACCGGAGAACGCCCAGGATCTTGCGTTCAGGCTCGGTGCGCTGATCGAGAACGCCTGGGGCTACGCCATCTGTCGCTTCATTGCCTGCACGGGCCCCTTCGAGGGGATGTTCGACTGGCGGCCAATGGCCTGCTAACTGCCGATTTGTACTTCGTGGGTCTGCCCCGCGACGGCATGCGCTCGGGTGGGGACGGTTCGGGGTAGCGCTTCGGCGGCATGGTGCCAGCAGCGAGGTCGACAAAGGCAAGCCAACAGGTCGGGCGCGATGCCGGTTAGTCGACATCCGAACTCGTCGGCATCAGCGCGTCGGCATCGCATCGGCGAGGGGGCCGTGCGCAGGCAGTCCTGGTCGACTACATGAACGGGTGATCTGTCAGCGCGACTTGCGAGAGAGTCGGGCGAGGGTGCCCATGCAGCACCATGCGACGTGAGGCGGTATCGTGTGTGATGAACGACGAGGAGGGATCCTGGCGTCTGCTGAACCGCGGACGGTCGCCATGCTTCATAGCGTGTTGTCACGCTGATACTCTTGCAGCCGGGATGGCATCGGCTGCGCACATTGCGACTTACCTTCGGAAGGGAGGGAAATGGCCAGGGCAGACTTGCTCCTTGATCTGGTAAAGGGCGGAGCGCGAGGAGACCAGGAACTCTTCAAGCAGGCGTTGGCTGCCCTGATTACCGAAGAGCGGGCCAAGCATCACGACATCCTTGCGGACCGTCTGACCGCCTACTTGGGCAGCAACGGCAACACAGCGACATCCCCCATGGCTCCTCGCCGCAATGGACTCACTCCGGCGCCGCTTCATGAGCGGACTGCGGTGCGTGAGCTTCAGGATCTGGTCCTTCCAAGCGAGGTGGAACGGGCCGCCCGCGAACTCATTGAGGAGCAGGGTCGCGCGGAGCTGTTGCGGGCCTACAACCTCGAGCCCAGGCACAGAGTGCTGCTGATTGGCCCGCCGGGCAATGGCAAGACGACGCTGGCCGAGGCGCTCGCTACCGAGCTCGCGGTGCCGTATATGGTCGTGCGTTACGAAGCTGTAATCGCCAGCTACCTTGGCGAGACGGCTGTCCGGCTAGCTCGCCTTTTCGACGAGGTACGGACACGCCGATGTGTGCTGTTCTTCGACGAGTTGGACGTGGTCGGGAAAGAACGAGGAGACATCCATGAGACAGGGGAGATCAAGCGGGTCGTTAGTTCTCTCCTTCTCCAGATTGACGAATTGCCGAGCACGGTAGTGGTGGTGGCGGCGAGCAATCATCCTGAGCTGCTCGACCGCGCTGTGTGGCGACGGTTCCAGCTCCGACTTCATCTTCCAAATCCCTCCCAGGCGGCGGCCCAGGAGTGGTTTCGCCAATTCGAGGAGCGCGTCGGGACGCGGCTCGGCTACGCCCCGTCGACATTGGCCAGACGATTGAAGGGGCTGAGCTTCTCGGAACTTGAGCAATTCAGCCTCGATGCCCTGAGACAGCACGTTCTTCGGCTGCCAGCGGATGACATGACATCAATCGTCAAGGGGCGCCTAGGGCAGTGGGAGAGCCGAGCAGGCATTCCTGCACCGCTTGAGCCGCGGTAATGGCCGATATCGCGCGCCCGCTGCTGATATTGCCGGAACCTGGGCAGCCGGGGAAGCGCCGTAATCTCACCGGTGGAGCGTCTCGGCCACATCATCCCGATCGGGCGCGTCAGGCCGAGCGCCTGGCCCCGCAGTTTGCGCGGCTCGAGGCAGCCTTCGCCGCGCGTCGAGCAAAGCTCAGCGCCACTGCCTCGGGCCTCGTTCCCGAGCAGGTGATCGTTCTGGAGACGGTTGGCCCTGTAGACGCCTTCTTCGGGGCGGTCAAGCGCATTCGTGGCATGGAGTGGCTCGGAGAGTACGAGCTGGAGGACATTCCCCCAGACGACGACTTCTTTGCCGTAGGCACGCGGGGTGAACCCCGTCCAGAGAAGACGTTGCGCGGCCGCTTGTTCATGGTGTTCTCTGACCAGGACGCGTTGAAGCAGATGCTTTCGCTTCGAGCTCGCTGGGAGAGTGGAGAGAGACTGCCCTGGGGGAGAGGGGCTTGGGCAGAGCTGTTCGACCACTTGCTTCGGGTCCGTACATGGGGCGTTGAAGATCGACTGCTCGAGACAGGCGTCCTGGCCGACTGGGAGGAGCGGGCGGAGCACGCTGAGGAGTCTGTCCCTGCTGAAATGGAGCTCTGGTACCTTCATGACGACACGCGGCGGATGGCCGCTGCCAGCCACATCAGGACCCTGGTCGAGGCGGTGCAGGGAAGCGTGATTCGTGAGTCCACGATACCCGAGATTGAGTATCACGCGATTCTTGCCCATCTGCCCATCGCTGAGGTCGAGAGCCTGATCAGCAAGACGACCTTGGACGCGGAGCTCGTACAGTGCGAGCAAATACAGTTCTTCAGGGCGGCCGGGCAGATGATTGCCGTGATGCCGCAAGACTCTGGCCCACCGATTGAGCCCATTGAAGCAACCGTCGGTTCGCCTGATCCTCCTGTGGTGGCGGTGCTCGACGGGCTTCCTCTCCAAGCACACCACCGGTTGGGTGCTGGACTCATCCTGGACGATCCAGACGACTACGAAGCCGACTATCGTGCGCGAGAGCGCGTGCACGGCACGGCCATGGCATCTCTGATTCTGAACGGAGACCTAGGCTCGGGTGCGTCGGCGTTGGCTCGGCCGATCTACTTGCGGCCGATTCTGAAGCCGGACGCCGGCGATTGGAGGGAGCGGCGTGACGAGAGAGCACCGTCTGATGAGCTCGTGGTTGACCTGATCCACCGGGCGGTCGTTCGCCTTTTTGAACGCAGGGGCGATGAGGAGCCGGTGGCGCCCCAAGTGGCGATCATCAATCTGTCCATTGGGATCCGGGACAGACCCTTCGATAGAGCAATGAGTCCGTTGGCGCGGCTGCTTGATTGGCTTGCGTGGCGGTACGAAGTCCTTTTCTTGGTTAGCGCTGGCAACCATGACGGCATGATCGCCCTTGATGTGTCTGCTCCCGAGTACCGCGCTCTCGATGTGCAGGGGAAGCAGGCCGCCGTCATTCGCGCCATCGCCGCAGATGCGCGAAATCGCCGACTGCTGTCTCCCGCCGAAGCCGTTAATGTGGTTACCGTTGGTGCCGTGCACCACGACCAGGGCGACAATCGATGTCCGCCTGGGTGGGAATTGCCGTTCGTCGACCCAGGACTTCCCAGTCTGATAAATGCACAGGGCATGGGTCATCGACGCGCTATCAAGCCTGACCTTCTCGCGTCGGGCGGACGCGTCGCGATTCGCGAGCTGCTGGGCGCCGCCGACCCAGCAGCACTCGAGGTTTACTCAGGCGGTCTTTCGCCGGGCCAGCAAGTCGCGTGTCCAGGTGCCGCGGAGGGTGCCCTGAACCAGACGCAGTACACATCTGGAACCAGCAATGCGACTGCCATGGCTTCTCGCGCTGCTGCGCTGCTCTATGAGGTGCTTGAGGAGCTTAGGGAGGGTCCGGGCGGCAGCATTCTGGACTCGGTGCCGCCTTCGATCGTCATCAAGGCGCTTCTTGCACATAGTGCGGAGTGGGGGAATGCACAAGACGTATTGCGCAGCACGCTCATGACTGACGAACGTCGGCGCAGTTTCAGCGAGTATGTCTCGCGCATCCTCGGGTACGGTGGCATCAGAGCCGACTGGGTGATGTCGTGTACCCCTTACCGAGTCACGGCGATCGGGTGCGGAGTCCTCAGCGCGGACGCGGGGCAGTTTCACGAGGTGCCCTTGCCACCGTCTCTCAGCGGCAAGCGTGGCAAGCGTCGACTGACGGCCACGCTCGCCTGGATGACACCGGTCAATCCGCGGCACCAGCATTGGCGGCGTGCCCAGCTCTGGTTCCACCCAGATCCCGACCGACCAGCCGACGAACGTGGCGCATACACGCCCTTGAATCTCAGGCGGACGCAGGCGGACCGGCAGGCGGCTCAAAGGGGGACCTTGCAGCATGAGGTCTATGACGGAGAAGCGGCCGCCGCCTACGTTGACGGGAGCAGCATCAAGATACAGGTCAGCTGCCGAGCCGATGCTGGGAAGCTCGATGATGAGGTGCCCTATGCCGTGGCGCTGACCTTGGAAGTTGCGGATCAGCTCGGCATCCCGATCTACGATGAAGTGCAAGTTCGTGTTCAGGCCGCTCGCGTTCGCATTTCACCGACGGACGTCTAGCTGAATCGGTCGCACTTCGAGCGGAATGTCCGCTGCGACCGTGACTCTGGCGTGAACCATAGCCTCGGCCTCAACGCCTACGGTGCAGAACGGCTCGTTGCCGGGCAAAGAAGGCAACTGCGCGCGGGCCCATCTGCGGGTGCTGCAATTGCCAATCACTTCGGTCCAGCCGTTCCCTCTGCGAGCAGCTTGGCTGGAGCAGCCCTCTCGAGCTATCGAGCCTGCTTGGTCACCACTGCGATTCCGGCCGGCTCCAGCAGGCGCATCTCGCCCTGTCCGGCGTTCCGCAGCTAATCGCCCCTCTGGCCCAAGCCCGCCTAAACGCGAGTCGCTTGGGGCTGCTGGGCGTAGGCGGACGCGATTCCTGCGGGCCAAAACTCGAAGATGGGCTCCGACCGCGTCGGCCTCCTGGCGGCTTCGAGGCAGCGTGCAGGTCGTTCTGGCCGCACGCAGGATCGCGTGACCTGTGCTGCCGCCCTCTGGTCGACGGAGGGTGCCGGTGGTAGCGTCCGTCATGCATGGGCGAACGCGCTGTGACGCGTATCTGCAACAACCGCGTCGAGCCGACTGGCCCGGCAGGCAGGATGACCTGCGAAGCGCACCGAGCCGGCCGCCTGCGCGCAGGGAGTTGGACCACTGTGACGCCCCATGGTTGACGTTAGTCTCCAACACAACTCTGAGTTGGCGCACCATGTCCGCCAAGGTGTGGCGTGGCTGTCCGCCAGCGCCAAGGGCGAGAACACCGCGGCGCTCTCGTACGCTGCGTTCGAACTGAGACTCGCCGTGGAGCGCCTTGCCGTCCACTACTGGGCGGGCCTACTTGATCGAAAGCCGGAAGGGCGTGACCTACGCGACATCGCGTCCTTCAAGCGGGTCGAGCAGCGGATCTACGAACTCGCCGGTCACCAACGTGAGATAGATGGTCAGTTCGAGTTCATGCGCATTGTCCTTGGTGCAATGAGAATCGATCTGCCGCTTCTGACCCCAGGGATCGGTGATCTGTCGAGGTACTGGCACCTATGCAGCGAGTACTGCCACGTTGCCTGGCCATTGTCGTGCTCTGAACCAGAACTGCGGAGAATCGCATTCTCGATCTTGAGCGACGTCTCTCAATCTCTTTCAGCTCAAGTCGACAGCCTTGGATGGCCAGTCCTTAGGGACGCTGCATTTGCCGACCTTCGAAGTCGGTTCATCGCTGGTGAAGCAACAGCGAGTGATGTACTCGCTCATGTGAAACGAACCGGAATCTGGGCGCGGGCCGAGTTCACAGACGGAAGACCTTCGCACTTCGTCGGCGAAGCCGTGCCGCCGAGCGCATCGGAAGAGGGCACGTGAACTCACGATCTGCGTCGAGCTTCTCATCCGGCGGACCGCCCTCAGCGCCCGCTCGCGTGCTCCCAGCGTCAGTCAGGTTCAACGACGACGCGGGGTCGTGAACCACGAGCGGTCTCTCGGCCAGCGTGGCTACTGAAGACCGGGCGCAGGGTTCGTGGCGTCGGCAACACGCCGGCGACTGGGCTGATGTGCGGCGGGTTCTCGCCTCAGACAGAATTGGTAGACATGTGTCCTCAGGCTCAGCGGTTGCTGGCACCCTGCATCTCCGCCAGCCTCCATGAGATCGAACAGCGGCGCGCGTGGCAAAGTCGGCTGACACGCGGTACGCCGAACGGTTTCCAGGCGCAGTGGCTGGGGGAGTGTAGCGGCGTCGCTTCTGGCGTGAAGCGACGCCCACGCAGCGCGACACCTGAGAAGCGGCTCGGCTCCCCCGAACCGCCGGCGTCACTAGCTGCACGCGACGAGAGGGGTCACCGGTGGAACCAGTGAACATCGATCTCAAGAAGGAACAGCAGGCATCGAGGGCGCGGCCGCGCTACCCCTACTCGACGGTGGCCCGCGTCTTCTTCGTCAGCATGGACCTGCTCACCGGCAAGAAGACGACCCTCGCCAAGGCGAAGCTCGTCGAGAAACTCGCACCGGTCCCGTATCGGGCCTGGGAGCGACGCGAGCGCGGGCCCGCGAAGCGCCACCAGGGAGGCGGAGAGCTCGGGAATGAGGCCGACGCCATCATGCGCTGGGGAAAGGAAGCGCAGGACAACGAGCACTGGCACCTGCTCCTGATCGAGGAGAAGATCCGCGAGGACGCCGCCAAGGAGCCCTGGTATCTGACTCCGCCGCTCCCGGCCCTGATGATCGGCCCCTACGCCCTGCTCGCGTGGGCGATGGCGCGGACAGCCATCCACCGGGCGTTCGTCCTCAACGGCGAGTTCGAGGACCACGCCGAGCACACCTACGCGCAACTGGTCGAGGACCATCCGGAATGGGAGGATCAGCCTGTCGTCAGCAGCGTGGTGCAGGGGTACGGGTCGTTCCGCTCTTGGGCGGACGTGTTCCGGCGTATCGGGCTCGACGAGCGCGACCACATGAACAACAGCTTCCGCTTCGGCGGCATGCCCGAGCGGGTCGTGGATTACGAAGGCATGCCGGCGGCGGCAGGTGCGGATCCGCCCGCAGCGTGACGGGGCGCAAGGCGGGGCGAGGGGACCGGTTGTGACCGGCGCCGCTCGCGACCGCCTGTCGCGCCTCCAAGGCAACGGCTTGCCCAAGGGCGCGGAGGGCGCCGCGTCAATCATCCCTACAGCCCGGAAGAGTTGGATGCGGCCTTCGGCACCCTCGAGTGACGGGCTCATCGACCCCCATGCGCGACCGGACACGCAGCTCCTGGGCCCGACAGCGGCGCTCTACAGTTCCCCGCAGCGCCCGCGTCCCGTCGCCCGCCACGAAGCCTGGCTCTCCTTGGAACGCCCGGTACCTGGGCCCTCCGCGGCGGTGGCGTCGGCATCTCGTCGGCGTCACCGCCGTGTGCAGGCCCTACCCGGCGTGATCAGGTTCGGGGGACCTGTGCTCTCCTGATCTGCAGCGAAGTGGGTGCGGTCATGCAGGCAACCTGCACCGTCGTAGCGAAGCAGTGTCCCGACACCCTTCTCGCAGAACACTCGAACCTTCCTCAGTCGCGCTCCGCAAGCGAACCTTGCCACGAGGGGAGGCCGGAGGATCAATGGGAATCGCTCAATCGCTTCGTGCAGTCGTCGGCCAGTTCAGCGGCGCCGATGACGCTTACGAGGACTACTATGACGACGACGATGCATCCGTGGGTCAGGCAGACCTCGAGAATTGCTCAGGGGAGCGTGCCGTGAGGCCCCTCGCCGTCGTGCGCCCGCCGCGCGTCGAGTTCGCGCTGGTCACGCCTCGGGACTTCGATGATGCTCAGGAGATCGCCGACCGCGTGCGCGCCGGCAGCCCCGTCATCGTTGATCTGCAGAGCTGCGAACAGGACCTTGCGAAGCGCCTCATCGACTTCTGCAGTGGCCTCGCCTACGCGCTCGAAGGTAGCGTGCAGTACGTCGGCGAGACCGTCATACTGCTCGCGCCGCGCAACTTCGAGCTTTCGAGCGACGCGGTCGACGGTCTGAACGAGAGGCGATTCTTCAACCAGGTCTAGGCGCAACGCCGCAGCCGGCTTCGCGCCCTTCATAGTTGAAGGAGCATCGGCGACCTCACCTCGTGCGGTATCTTCTGACAACGTGCAGGGTCTCGTGTGATTGGTCTGCGGGGCGCTCAGGTAGTGCTGGCGGCCTGGATCTCCGCGACGGTTCCCTCGCTCGGCAGGCCGCTCGACAGCGTCACGACCATGACGGTCGGTCCGAACGACATCGCTGCATCAAAGGCGGCCCGCACGGCGGCGAAGACCGCTTCCTCGTCTCCCGGGGCGAAGGTGCTCAGGCGACCGACCGTGACGTCCACACCCTCCTGGGCGGCGGCCTGGACGGCGGCCTCGATCGCCGCGTGGAGGTGTGCCTGGCGCAGTGGGTAGACCGAGAACTGCAGACCGACCTGGCCCTGGACTGTCGTCTCACTGGCGGTCATCGTTTGCCTCCTTCGAAGTCGTGCTTGCCGGTCACCGTGCGGGGTGCCCGGCGGACTCGTAAGCGACGTTCTGCCTTGGGATTGCGATCTGCCTTCTTCATTCCCTGCGTGAGGGTTTGCCCAGCTCGACCGTGAACTGGAGAGCGACCGCCTTCTGACGCCCCCGGCAGCCGGCGATCTGTCGGCCGTCGGGGTCGCTGCGCTGTCGCGCGGCAGCCGGCGCCCGCCAACGCGCGTAGAAGCGGGCCCCAGCGTGCATACTGGGAGTGCCCGCTGCAGACTTCGGTGTGGCAGGGCGTGGCACGGCAGACCAGGTCATGGCTTGGTGTGACGCGCTTGGAAGCGCGACAGTTCAGGAACGTCGGAGACGGCTGACCTGCCAGCGCCCCCGAGGTTGCGGCGGGCCTTCGCTTGCCCGCCCTGTGGTTTCATGTCGCGACGGGCAGGCTCATCTTGCGTCCCTTCCCAGGAGGAAGCCGTGGTCAAGAAGGTTCTCTTTCTCTCCAGCGCCAACAGCGCACGCAGCCAGATGGCGGAGGCCTTCCTGCGTGCCTTGGCAGCCGACGCCTTCGAGGCGCAGAGCGCCGGCTCTGTGCCCCGCGATCTTCATCCTCTGGCGCTCGCCGTCATGGCGGAGCGCGGCATCGACATCACCGAGCAGCGGCCGCAGGGACTGCACGAGTACATCGGCGCGGTGCAGTTCGACCATGTCATCACCGTCTGCGACCGGGACGAGAAGGCCTGCCCCGTGTTTCCCGGCAAGGGGACGCGGGAGTACTGGCCCTTTGATGATCCGGCGAGGGCCGAGGGAAGCGACGACGAGCGCCTGGCCGCCTTCCGTGCGGTGCGCGACCAGATCGACGCGCGCCTCCGCCGCTGGCTTCTCGAACGGCGCTACAAGCCAGTCCGGGAACTGAGCGGCGCGGGCACTGCCGCCGACAGCCAGCACGGGCCGGCGGCCGCTCCGGGCGGGGGATGGGCAAGGTGAGCGGCAAGCCCCGGGTGCCTCGTGCCGCGCCGCCAGGAAGCAGGCCTACCGGCGCTCCGGCCAGAGCAGCCGGCTCTGGTCGGGGGTGTCTCGTTTCCAGGGAGGGCGCGTGAGGCTTGAGGATCTGCTGGGCAGGCACGTCCGGTACAAGGGCGAGGAGGGGCACGTCGTGGAGGGGCACGTCGCGGAGGGGCACCCCGGCGAGCAGGCATCTGTCGTCGTGAGCATCCATGGGGCGAGCAACGTGCCGCGACGGAACGTGACCGTGCCGGAGTCCTACTGGGAGGAGCTTGAGCTCCTCGGTTGATATGGAGAGTTCTTTGTCAAGTGTTGTGCGGGCCGTCAGCCCTCCATGACTGCGAGGCCTTGACTTCGGCACCCCGTCGGTCCGTCTCGCAAAGGCGCTGCAAAGCGGCGGGAGATGGCGATGGGGCACGTTCTCAAGACCTGTGTCGCGGCGAGCCAGCTGGACTCTACGAGCTTCGCGGCACAAACCACGTGAACCTGTCTAGCCGGGCTTCTCGAGCACGTAGAACTGGCTTGAGCCGTCGACCTCGATCGTCTCCCAGCGCACGTCCTCTCCGATGGCCAGCGTGGCGAACTCCTCTGGCCTGACCGTTGTCAGGGTCAAGCCGTCGATGCACACGATGCTGCCGTCGCCGGTGCGCTCGAGGTCGATCTCGCCGATCAGGCCGGCCGCCGCCTGCCGCTCGAACCAGTCCAGCCGCTGCTCCCAGAACCGCTCCGCGTAGCTGGAGAACATGGCCGTGCCGCCGGGCTTCAGCACGCGCAGGCTCTCGCGGATCAGCTCGTGCCTGTCGACGCGGAAGGCCGAGATGCCGTTCTGGATGCAGGTCACGGCATCGAAGGAACCCTCGGTGAAGGCGAGGCGGCTCGCGTCCATGCGCGCCAGCAGCACGTTCGCGCGCCGGCCAAGCCGCTCGCGCGCCAGCGCGAGGCTGGGCTCGGAGGTGTCGATGCCGACGACGAAGGCGGCCCGGCGCGCAAGGTCGGGCAGCGTGCGCCCGTAGCCACAGCCGAGGTCAAGGACAAGGTCGGTCGGCCGCAGCCTCGCGACGACGAACTCGACCTCGGCGCGCAGGTACCGCTGCACCCGCGGCGGCGCCAGATCGTAGACGCGCTCCAGCGAGCTCCCTGCCAGGTGGCGATCGTAGTAGCCGCTCATGTGGCAACGAGGCTAGCACCATTCGGCGGCGTTGTGGGGCGGCGGCTCAGCATACTCGTCCGCCGCATGTGACCTGCAGCCGACCGCGTCGTTGGTCCACCGGCGATGCTGCTGCGCGCGCTTCTCGCGTGGCGGTTGGCGGGCTGTGGTCGGCGAGAGGGAACTCGGGCGAGACGCGGGTGCCTCGCTACGGCGACGCGACGACAGTCTGCTACCTCTACGACACCACGGGGCGCCCCTCCGCCGCCTCCTACGAGGAGGGCGCTGTCGGCGCCGGGGTGCCCACGGCCAGCGCCCGGTTCGCCCTCGTCACCGACTTGCGCGGCGGCCGGGACCTGCGACGCCGGAGCCTGCGCGGCGTTCGTGAAGCTCTCCGAGACGTTGGCCGGCCGGAAGGCGCCTTCGCTGCGCGCGGTGGGCAGGGTCACGGTAACGGCGGGCTCTGATGATGCAGACCGTCTCTGCCGCCGAGCTCCTGCCTGCCGAGCGCCGGTCGGAAGCAAGGTCCCGCAGGAAGGTTCGCGGGGTCGGCGATCATGGTGGTCGTGCCCCGCCGTGCGTCGACCCTCAAGCCCTCGCCGCCATGCCAGATGGAGCGGGCCCCGTCGATGCCGACGCAGCGCGCTTCGAAGCCCAGGGAGATGACCTCGCGCAGGGCATCGGTGCGGTCCTCCACGTTCACTCCTCCTTCTGAGGGTTCGCAAGCCGTGCTCTGCCGTCCGACAGCCGTCGCCTCCCGATATCGGCGAAGTAGGAGGAAGCCTGCGTATGGCGAACGTTTATCGGCAGGGGCCTGCCACGCACGTCATCGCGCCCCCTCGTTGAGCGCTGATCAGCTCACCTGCTGGCGCCTTGGCTACAGGAACGCTTGCGAGCGGTCGATATTCCCTGCAGAGCGGCTGGTCACGCTGCGCAGTTGCGGGGAGGTGAGGCGCCTCATGCCGAGGCAGACTTTCACGGCTGGTGAGCCTGAGGGGCTCGCACAACTCGTCAACTACGAGGCCCTCACGGGCCTCCCCGAC
>Ga0265296_1004606_pt1 | contig 11897 bp, 6 predicted proteins | sample MunlanPumphouse1_FD_189073 | JGI IMG/M metagenome (GOLD analysis project Ga0265296, IMG submission 189073) | Groundwater microbial communities from a municipal landfill in Southern Ontario, Canada - Pumphouse #1 | ecosystem: Environmental > Aquatic > Deep subsurface > Groundwater | place: Canada...
CAACCAGCCGTTCGCCCCAGTCAAAGAGCCTGCCGTGATAATCGTATTCAAAGGAAGCATGCGAGCCCAGAAGAAGATCCTTTGCGTACTGCTCAACAAATCTCTGCTGGAACCGGGAGCTCGGGCTTGTCATCGGCTCTGCGAGAGGAGTATCAACCTGCAGGGCGATCTCTTCGAATTCCACCGTTGCTTCGGCATCTTCGGTCCGGAGGAGCCAGCCTTTCTCAAGGATCATTTTGACGACCAGCTCGTGTGCCCGTCCGATACTGGGTGCCCGGATGATTCTCATGCAGATTAGTTTGTTACGGGATATTGTATATTTGTTGCATTTGAACGTGAGCCGGTTCCGCAAATGGCTTACTTAGTATCTTAGTAAAAATGGTTTGGAGTTGTTATGTACAATATGATCTCTTTGAGAAAATAATGTAACTCTGGGGGTCCATCCAAACCGTGCAAGTCTCTCCACCTGGAGCTCTGATGTCTATCACGGAATATTGGGGAACAACATTTTCTATAATTACGTATAGAATATTGTCATAGAATTAACGAAATATACTGTATACCTGAATGCGCGACATATAACGATCTTGGTCGGTTGCACTGATCGGACCGGTTACGAAGAGCCAGTTGAATTGGATGGGTAAAAACGAGTTATTCGCGCTTAAATTAAAATTAAGCCGAAATTTGAAGTCAGATTGGGTGGTAAAATCAACCACAAAGGATATATTAGCTCTTTTACAAATACTCTTTCATATTCCGTCAAAACGGAGTATGGGGCTCGTAGAATCGTTATTCGGCATTTGTCGAAACCGGTTCTCGGCTTGAATTGTATGATGTAATCTTTGGAGGAATTGAAAGAATGACTAAGCGATTTACTATCGCACTGGTTGCGCTCGCACTCTTTGTGCTCGTTGCAGTAATGCCGGTATCGGCATCGTACTACAACACGACACCCATTATCAATCAGGGTGCAACCGTGTTTATTGGTGAACAGGGGTTAAACTTAACCACTGCAATTCACTATGCAGAAGGAACACCCGTTGCTGACGCTCCCGTCAACACCTCAATCGGCTGGTGGGCATCGGCAGCAACGATCACCAGCTCTGCACCGACCAAGTCCATCGATCTCGCGTCACGCTACACGTCCATGACTGTAGCCCCGTCAGATTTCGTTGGCTATGCCGGGAACTGGTATCTCCTCAACGGATCTTCAGTAATTATTGCACCCGGTCGCACTGCACCTCTTGCAGTAATCGTTGCCGCAGATCCAACGCTTGATGTTAAGATCTGGGACTTCAGCCAGTCAACCGATATGACCGGGAAATCTGTCCCGCAGGGCGAACTCCTTGGTTTCCGCATTGAGACCAACATGTACGCTGCACTCGACGGCCGCTACCGTACTCCATTATACGGTAACAGAGTCGCTCAGACGACCTCTGATTCGTCCAACATTGTAACCTCTGATGGATACATTGATATCAAGGTTAAGGATGAATCCGGTACAACCTACACGAGTCTCTTCTACGATGAGCTTGGAACCGGTAACGTCGCCGAACTCACCCGCCAGAATGTGTCCGCACAGCCATGGACCTGGGGAGACGCGGCAAACCCGACCAACACTCACCCATGGGCAACCAAGGCAGTTGTCAACGGCCAGTATGCATACCCTGTAGGAACCTACACTGTTTACCTTGAGTCCAAGCTCAACAACATGAAGGACAACTACAAGAATGCAGGTGCAGACTACTCCGGTAAGACCGTATCCCCGACCCAGACCGTCCAGCTCGTCTCCGACACTGTGAAGGTTGAGGCAAACAAGGATACCGTAGTCCGCAGCAAGCCGTTCTCGATCACCATCACGGGCAAGCCCAACACCCTCTATCACGTCTGGGTCAAGGGTACCAGCTCCATGAAAGGCGGGTACGATGACCAGCCCCCGATGGTTGGACCGAACCAGGATGGCGTCAAGATTGATGCATCCACTATTGGCTACACTGGCATTGGAGCGTACACTCAGAACCTTGGTATTAACTCCTCTGGTTACTCATACCAGAATGCAGGATCTACCTCTATAAGAGTCTGGGATGATATTGCTCATAACACAGAGAATACCGTGACTGCAGGATTTACTGCAATCGGCAACGGTACTTCCCTGAACGCCAACGTCACGACCTCCGTATCCGGTACAAGGACCGTTGAGTTCCTTACCACCAACTGGACCAAGGCACAGAAGTACACTATCCGCGTCGAGATGATCGATGCCGCAGGTCAGTACAAGAGTGACGAGGTCGACATAAAGGTCGAGAAGGGCGCAGTCACCATCGTTGCAGCAGGCGACGGGGTTTACTACATTGGAGAAGAGATCAAGCTCTCCGGTACTAACACTGAGACCTACAAGACGTACCTGTTCATTACTGGCCCCAACCTGCCCGAACAGGGAGGTTCAATCAAGTGGGCAAACCCGAGAGACCCCGCAAAGAAGGTAGTCTCCAACGATCCGACCAACTTCCAGGTAGTTGATGTCCTTGGGGACAACACCTGGTCCTGGAAGTGGGGAACGGCAAACTATGCCCTTGATCAAGGTGCATACACGATCTACGCAGTAAGCCAGGCCAAACAGAAGGATGACCTCGGCCAGGCAGCCTACAACACGGTTTCCATCAACATCAAGAAGCCGTTCGTATCTGCAACTGCATCGCAGTCAACCGTAGCAAAGGGAGACAAGGTCTTCATCACCGGTACCGCAATGGGTCAGCCCGCCAAGGGTGTCATGATCTGGGTACTCGGCAAGAACTACCCCAACAGCATCGATCAGGTCAAGACCGAATCGGTGAACACTGATGGTTCGTTCAAGTACGAACTCACCCGTGAAACCACCCGGGACATGTACGAAGGCCAGTACTTCGTCGTTGTCCAGCACCCGATGCAGAACATGGAGTTCGATGTCTACGCCACGACGGCCGGTAACAACGTTGTTGTCTACAACAGACAGCTCGGCACCTCCCCAGGTACCAAGGTCTTCACGCTCCTCGGAGCAGGAAGCCTCCAGGGATCCGATGCAGCTGAAGCACTTGTCCAGGGAATCAACGACCCCAACGTCGATGATACCTACACCAAGCTCCAGTTCATTGTCGAGACCCCCAAGATCACCATCACACCGGTCAGCGACAAGCACGTTGGTGACAAGTTCACCATCACTGCAACCACCAACCTTGCAGTAGATGACGACGTAACTGTCACTGTTGTTTCATCATCATTCAAGCCGACTCAGAAGACCGTAAGCGGTGAGTTCAGCGGCGTCGGTCAGTCGATCAAGGTCAAGAAGGGCGACAGCGGCCTCAACACGCTCTCTGTCGATGTTGATGCATCCGCATACAAACCCGACGAGTACCTTGTTACCATGTCCGGTGTCCTCGTAACTGTCAGTGACTCTTCACTGTTCCAGGTTCTTGAAGGGACTACCACAATTGCAGTCCCGACAACCACTGGAACTCCAGTTGTCACCGTTACGACCGTAGCAACCACCATCCCAACCACAGTCCCAACAACCGTCCCGACTACCAAGTCGCCCGGTTACGGCGCACTGATTGCGTTGATTGGTCTTGGTGCAGTTGCATTCATCGTCGTGCGCAGGCACTAACCTAAAATCTAATTTTTTTTAAAATCGATTACGGGTTTTTCCCGAAACTGTTTTCATTCGTATTTCTTACGCTGTCACTGACACCTTTATATCATTCCAGCGGTCACGGTAGATAAGTACAGAAAACATCCTCTCTACCGGATGTTTGTCATGGGTGGTACCGCAGATGAAACTGACCGCAAAAATTCTGGATATCGCAACACGAGGCATACTTCTCAACCGGCTTGACGCCCGTGGCATCGGGGTTCTCAATGGTGATCGTGTTCAGATCATCAACCCGAAAAATGGCGTATCTGTCGCAGCATTCGTGGAAACAACCTCAACAATAGCCCAGCAGGGCACCGGTGGGATTTTCCGGATAACCAACGAACGCCTCCACCTCGGGGACGGAGATGAGATCGAGATCCGCGAAGCCGGTCGGCCTGCATCCCTGGATTTTATAAAAAAGAAGATGGATGGCGGGCGGCTGACAAAAGAGGAGACCCTGACCATCATCAAGGATGTCGTGAGTGATGATCTCTCCCCGGCGGAACTCACCGCATTCATAACCGCATCCTATATCAATCCCCTCGATATGAATGAGGTTGAGAACCTCACCCGTGCGATGGTGGAAACCGGGGAGCAGATCAAATTCCCGTCCCGCCCGATCGTTGATAAACATTCTATCGGAGGAGTACCCGGCAACAAGATCTCGTTTCTCGTTGTTCCCATCATTGCTGCAAGTGGATTAAAGATCCCAAAAACCAGCTCACGTGCGATCACGGGTGCCGGTGGAACCGCCGATCTCATGGAAGTGCTGGCATTTGTGGAGTTCTCAGCCGCAGAAGTCCAGCAGATGACCGAGAAGATCGGAGGATGTATCGTCTGGGGCGGTGCCACGAACATTGCGCCTGCCGACGATCGTATCATCATTCAGGAATATCCGTTTAAGATCGATGCCCGGGGCCAGATGCTCGCCAGCGTCATGGCAAAAAAATTCGCGGTCGGTGCAAATCTTGTTGTAATCGATATTCCGGTTGGCCAGCATACCAAAGTGGCGACCATGCAAGAGGGAAGAAAACTAGCCCGCGAATTTATCGAACTTGGTGAACGGCTTAACATGAAAGTGGAGTGTGCTCTCACCTACGGGGACATACCCGTAGGTCACAGCATCGGTCCTAAACTCGAAGTCATTGAAGCGCTGCGCGTACTGGAGGGTGCAACAGAGCCCAATTCGTTCATCCAGAAGAGCCTCTCGATTGCAGGCATTGCCCTTGAAATGTCCGGAAAAGCGCCACGGGGCAGCGGCACCGCCATGGCCCAGCAGATCCTCACGAGCGGAAAAGCGCTTGAAAAGTTCCGCAGAATTATTGAGATCCAGGGCGGGGATCCCAATGTCAAGTCCTCGGATATCAGTCCCGGTGAATACCAGTACGTGGTAAAATCGCCAGCATCGGGATACGTGATAGAGATGAACAACACCTCCCTCATATCCCTTGCACGGACTGCCGGGGCCCCCCACGATCGGGGTGCCGGTATCCTCCTCCACGCGAAAAAAGGCAAACTGGTCAAAGCCGGCGATCCACTCTTCACGCTCTATGCAGACCGGAGCTGGCGTCTCCAGAACGCAATAGAAGAAGGAAGGAGGCTCATGCCAATTCTGGTTGAAGGTATGCTGCTCGATCGGGTTCCCTCAATTACCGAGATTTAGACCGATGACCTGATATATGAGCAGATGTCGATATTTTAGCATGTATAGTCATAGACATCGTTTCCTTTTTGCCCTGCTGTGTCTCGTCCTTCTCTGCAGTGCGGCACAGGCAACGACGAATCTCCTGATTACCGTGCAGGACAGTCTCGATAACGCCACCATTCCGCACGCAACGGTATTCCTCAATGGGGGGGATTACGCCCGGACTAATGCAAATGGCCAGGCGTACATCTATCATACCGGTGAGAATGATCAAAAAGTCCTCATCTCAATGGCCGGTTACACGGACTGGCAGCAAACACTCAGTAGAAATGCCACCTCTGCTTTAGTGTCATTGAACCGTAAAACGCTCACCCTGAAAGCGGATTTCTATGATTCAGATACGCTGAATCATGTATCCGGTGCCAAGGTCAATCTTACCGTTGGAAACCAGTCATCCATGAAACTGACCGACAGTACTGGTTCTGTAACGTTTGGAGTCAATGCCCTGACCCTCTATACCATCGATATTGATGCCAATAACTACCAGCCACGGAGTGGAACCATTGATATGGGTGCCGAAAACCGCGAGGTCCAGTACTGGCTTCTTCCCGGGAACCGGTTCTCGTTCATCATAACGGATAAGGATACAAAATTGGCAATCCCTGATGCAGAGGTCCGTATCGACAACATTCTTTCAGGGAAAACAGATGCCCGGGGTGTTCTTAATACCCAGGTTACCCGGGGAAGATCGTATACGATTGAGATCGTGAAGCCGGGTTACCAGACCCTGACCGAGACCCGGCTCATCAGTGAATCGGATGCTATCGACACCCTGGCAATCTCAAAAGCTCCCATCGGGGCATTTGTGTACGTCTTTGATGAAGGCCGGACTCCGCTGAGTGGGGCGGATGTTTATATCAATGGAAGCCTGTCAGGAACTACGAATGATTATGGGCGGAGTAATTTCCCCAGTCTCGTTACCGGTGCCTACCTCCTGGAAGTCAAAAAACCCGGATATGTCACGGTCAGCCAGGCGATAACGATTGCCGATAAGGGCAAGGATTATACCTTTGCCCTGCCGTATGAAAGCGCCACCCTGTCGATATTTGTCCGCGATAACGATCAGAAAGTAATGCCGGCCGCATCAATCCTCCTGAACGATAATACTGCAGGCACGACTGATGATAATGGTCAGTTCTCTACACGCGTAAAGTTCAACTCTGTATATAATATCACTGCTACCAAAGACGGGTACCAGCCGGCCTCTGTCAAGAGGCAGGTGATCCAGGGCAATGCCACGGATACGGTGACTCTTGTTATCGGGAAGAATCTCGATTTCGGTCTGGTATCGATGATAGTCCTGGGTGCTGTCGCAGTCCTGATCCTTTTCGTGGTAATACGGATAATCGGTCAAAACAGGCGGCGGCACGTCTCAAGAAGAAACGAGATATAACTTTTTTTAATACCGGTTCCCGGTTGATTCGTGTTTCCGTATGGGGGATACCGCTTTTACGTTCGCTTGATATGGCAGGGAATTTTCGTTTTCAATCAGTGATCCTGCCAATTGTCTGCCAATTCATGATGAGGACCGGGTGGAATCGATCATTATGATCGAATTCACTCTGGCGCCCGGTTTGATCCCGCACAATCCGTGTCTCCTCTCAAGAAATTAGTGATTCAATCTGAACGTGGGCATTTCTGGTTACGATAATTGGATCCGTGAGCAAGACCCCACGATTTTTTAAAAACCCCTGCAACCCTGGAATTTTCATTAACCAGATAATCCCCGGTTTTGCGTACCTGAAAAAATAACGGACCCAGCGGGAATCGAACCCGCGTCCTTGGGTTCGAAGCCCAAGAGGATATCCTCTACCCCATGGATCCTTCTCATCTTCTTTACATCAAAAGATATTAAGTATTTTCTACCGATACACTACTGAATGATTCTCTCCGCATCAGAGTTCGCCCGCCGGATTGATCTCCAATCCCCTGAAGGGAAACTCGTTATCAATCCCTATCATGCAGCCTGCCAACAGCCGGCATCCTATGACCTGCGGGCCGCATCTGACGTGGTACTACCCCGGGGAATCTGTACGCTTGTGCCGACTCTTGAATGGATTGAACTTCCCATGGATCTTGCCGGGACCCTGCGCTGCCGCTCCTCGTTTGGCCGACGCGGTATTCTCCTGGGTGCAGGGTTTGTGGATCCTGGTTTTCGTGGTCAGCTGACGCTGTGCCTGACGAATCTGGGAAGCGATGACGTTTCCCTGCACCAAAATGATCGGGTGGTCCAGATGGTCCTTCACGAAGTCAAAAATAGCGACCAGGTCTATTCCGGCCGCTATCAGGACAGTCAGGGTGTAGTGGAGGCCCGGTAATCATGATCCGAACCGAACGAAAATATATTGAAATTTTGCGGATTCTCAAGGAGCACCGTGATCCGATGGGCGCCAAACGGTTATCGGAACTGATGGCGGAACGGGGTTTTATCCTGAGCGACCGGGCGGTGCAGTATTACCTCAGCTATCTCGACTCCATGGGGTTTACTGAAAAAGTCGGCAACCAGGGACGGATCCTGACCCCAGTCGGGCAGGCAGAGACCGATAATGCACTCGTTGACGATCGGATTGGATTTATCATCTCGAAACTTGAGCGCCTTGCTTACCGGAGTACCTTCGATCCATCAACCAGTACCGGCGATGTGGCGTACAACCTGTCCATGGTACCGGTGGACCTGTTTGAACAGGCAAAAGCCTCATTCGATGATGTAGTCCGTTCCGGCTGCGGTTTTTTCAACTCCTACCGGATCATCGAGCGTGATCCCCGTATCCCCCCGGGGTACATCGGGTTCATAACCATCTGCAGTATCTCCATGGACGGCGTATTCCAGCGAAAGGGTATCCCGGTAAAGATGGCATTCGGCGGAAGACTTGGGATCGAGAATGGCACACCCACGGGATTCCGTGATCTGATCGGGTACCGTGGAACAACCATCGATCCTCTTGAACTGTTCATTTCGTCCGGGCTCACCTCCATTACCCGCTATACCCAGTCAAAAACCGGTATTGCGCTGGCCAACGTGAGAGAAGTGCCCTGTTCCGCGAGAGAACAGGTCGAAGAGACCATACGGCTTATGAATACCTGTGGATTTGTTTTTCCCGTCACCATGGGAAACCAGGTATTCAATCTCCCCCAGAATCCCTATCGTCTCTCTATCGTTGCGTTCAGCGGGTTGAACTATATCGGGAACACGGTTGAAAAAGGCATAGAGATCAAAACCGAGATCGGTGCGGGCAATATCCAGTTCTCGAAAGTTATGGAAACAAATTAATTATATCCAGGAGATGTCGTCTTTCTTTTTTATTGATTTATCCTGCTTTTTTTGGGATTCAATGTCGCCTTCCACCGGTTCTTCCCGATCAGTTTTTGGTTCAGGACCGGTGGCGGTTTGGGTTTTTTTCCCCAGGTGAAGGTTGGCTTTGAGTAGTGCGGAGTCCCGGGGCAGGGGTACAAACCCTTTCTGAACGGTTTTACCCTCGAAGATCCGGTCTTTTACCCTGAATGATGGTTCTTTAAGATCTATAGCGCGTTCATCCGGTTTGGTTTCGGCCTTTGATTCTTCAGGAATTGTCTCATCTGATACGGGTTCATCGGCAGGGATATACTTCTCCTGTTTGGGTACCGGAGAGGTTTCAGGAACCTGGGGTGCGGGAGGTACCACTTTTTTTCTCGATATGATAACGGTCCGGTTTTCAGGTACCCTGCCCGCAGCGGGGGACTCAACCGGTCTTCCAGGGGGTGTTCCCATTTTTCCAGGAGGTGTATGGGCCGGTACCTCCCGTGATTTGACAACCGGTGTCGGGGGCTGTCGCGGGGATGCAGACTCATGACCGCTCTTGATAACGCGTTCCGGCGTTGCCATGATACGCTGTCGTACCAGCTCGCGCTCAACTCTTTGCCGGGGCGTTTCCTTCGGGCTCGTTTCCGGCGTGCTCACCGGAGATCTTACCGGTGGCCTGCCCGCATCGGCTGGTTTTGATGGCTCTTGTCTTTCTATTGGTGATGGATCTGCATGTTTTATGGTTTTCCGGGGGGGGTCGGCCGGTACTCTTTGATGGGGGGGAACCTGGCTCTGCTGGGTGATTGTCGGGCGAATATGCGTTGCCGGGGGAATCACTCTCTCCGGCGGCCTTCCATGTTCACCTGCCATATCCCGGGATGGCACCGCCCGTCCTGACGGAGCCTGTGTTGGCCCTGCCTGAATAACCGGGCCGGGTACCGGTGGCATTTCAGTACCGCGATCCTGGACCGGAACCTGCGGCCTTTTACGTGGTGGCTCCTCTCTTACCCGTGGTGATGGTGGGGCTTCCATCCGCTGTACAGGAGGGCTCTCTCCTTTGCTCCTCTGCATTCCTGGGGGCAGGACGATCATCTCATCCGATATTTCCCCCGCATGTCTGGACGAGGGCGTTACCGTGCCTGTACCCGTTGTGTCTTCGACTGCTCTCCGGGATGCGGGGAACCGGTAATGTTCTCGGATTTCCTGGAGTTCGCCAACCCGGGGAATATTCTCAAGACCCGAGAGCATGATGATAATTGCGATATTCTTTGTATTCATAACCGGATAATCGCCGAAACGGGTCTCAAGACCCGCAATGCTCCGGTCGATCCATTTCCTCACCGTCATCAAACCCTTCATGGAAAGTTCGTGTGTCGGGCCGGCGATAAGGATGAGCGCTTTATGTGCACTCGTCATGTCACAGGGAGTTGAAATCTCGTTATAGATCGCTTGCTTGGCCAGATCAACGATTCTCGAATCCTTTTTCTTGTTCTCTTCATCAAAGATCCCTTTCGGCCGCCACTGGCTGAGAAAATCCAACGGGTTCGGCGGGATATTTTCTACGGCATACCCGATCGTGATGAACCCCATGCCTTTCATGGTATTGAGGACTTCTCCGGAATCCAGGACAACCTCCGCGAGATCGATACCCCCGTCGGCCCTGAACTCCCCGGCCCTGAGAATAAGGCTGATCCTCCGGACAACGGAGTCATTCAGGAGGCGATAGGTAACCATCTGCGGTGAAATGTCCGGCTCCTGTTTCCCGAATCCGAGTTTTTCCACGAAGCCTTTCTCGCGGTTCAGGATCTTCTCTTTCAATGCAGCGGTCTTTTTATACCACGTCTCATTGTCAAAAAGGATCATGCCGTCGAGGAGCGGCGCGAGTATGTCGATGTCATCTGCCGCCTTTGCGGATCGTTTTTCCCCTTCGGCAAGGCAGGGAAGGGTGACAAGCCCGAAGATCGGTTCAACAATTACAGACCGAAGCCCGGAAATGATATGCGGGGCAACATCCGTTAAGGATCCCCCAAGTCCCGAACAGATGAAGACAGCATCCGTCTCACCGGATTCGAAGTTCTGTATTTTTGCAATAATTTCACTGACATCTATTGTTGCCGTTGGTGCTTCGGCTCTTCCGCTCCCCTGGAGATGCGGATCAAGCGGAGGATAATATAATTTAGCGGAATCGGGAAGATTTTCAAGATTTTTAAGGCTCTCTTCTTCTACATCGATGGCAAGTCCCTGAACACATGCAACTTTACTGCTCCTCCGGTCAGTTGCATAGAGCCGGTCCACAATCCTGGAACCTGCCCCCCCGAGTCCAATCGCCACTATTCGCATGTAGTCAGCCTGTAAAATCGATCGAGTCCGTTGTCATTTATGAGGTACAATAACACTGGAATATAATTCCTTGTCGAAGTTCAATATCTTATAGGATCATTGTCTCCCCATAAAAAAATGTGCCCTTTGCAGCACTGACGATCCCGTGGAGCGAATTGCCGGAAACCCCAAATGGCGCTTTAAAGAGTCAGATCCTCCTGCGTTCATCTCCGCTGGGAGTGGCATATGTCAGGGCCTGCTCCAAACAAACGCCAAATCGTCTCTTATTGGGGGAAATCTTCCAGCGGGAACAACATAAAATCATAATTTATTTAAACGCGTGTACGGTAATACTCAATAAGGTGAACAAACCTTGACATATGGAATTGAATTTGTACCAGGAAATGTCAATGTAAAGCAAGTTGTTAACTTCTGTAAACTTGCCGAATCCAAAGACATTGATTTCGCATGGATCACCAACCACTACAACAACCGCCACTGCTACCCCGTTCTTGCCGCTATCGCGCAGGCAACCACGAGCCTTAAGATGGGCCCGGGTATCATGAACGCCTTCACCGACACCCCAGCTGCAATGGCATCCTTTGCCTGCACGCTGAACGAGATCTCCGATGGACGCGCAGTTCTCGGTATCGGTCCCGGTGACCTCTCAACCCTTCCGAAGCTGGCAATCAACCCCGAGAAGCCGGTTGGCCGCCTCGAGGAAGCTGTTGTGCAGATCCGCAAGCTCACTGCCGGTGAGGAAGTCAAGAAGTCCGGCATGAAGTTCTTTGACTACGACGGTGCCAAGCTTACCGGTGTAACTCTGCCCGGAAAGAAGGGTATCCCGATGTACATCGGTGCACAGGGCCCCAAGGTTCTTGAGCTCGCCGGAAGAATCGGTGACGGTGCACTCATCAACGCATCCA
>Ga0265296_1004607_pt1 | contig 11896 bp, 9 predicted proteins | sample MunlanPumphouse1_FD_189073 | JGI IMG/M metagenome (GOLD analysis project Ga0265296, IMG submission 189073) | Groundwater microbial communities from a municipal landfill in Southern Ontario, Canada - Pumphouse #1 | ecosystem: Environmental > Aquatic > Deep subsurface > Groundwater | place: Canada...
ACATGCATGGAAGATATACATAAGACATCTCCTCGATAGCTAAAAGAAGGCTTGTAAAGGAAGCTCCGGATCCACCCCATTTTTCCGGAAATGGCAAGCCGGTTATCTTCATGTCCATTATCTTCTGTATAAGGTCTTCGGGTATCTTCTTTTCTTTCTCTATCTGGTCGATAAGGGGTGCAATCTCCTTCTTGGCAAATTGTCTTATTGTGTTTCTAATATTCAGTTCTTCCTCAGTGAAATTGTAATCCATTTGATAAACACCTCTCCTGGGATTCTGCGTTTAATTACTTCCCATTCCCCTCATTTGAGACAGTATTGACTATACAAATTCACTTTCCATCATCAACACGTTCTTTGACCTTCCCTGGAGTAGGAGGGGTATCATCGCTAAGAAATTCTTTATAATTATGGGGTGATAATTTTATAAAAGCACCTGGAATATCCTCAATAAGAAAGCTTTTATAATTCTGAGGCGAAAATTTTATAAATTTATAGGGTATGGCAACAGGTTCCCGTCCCGTGGGAAGGGTACGATAGGTAAGAACCCAGACAGCCCCGGTCATTGTATTAACAAGGTAGGCATTGTCATCTTTGCCAGAGACAATCTGATATGTTCCAATTTCAGCGGCAAAGGATACAGTACAGAGAAAAACCACCATAAGAGATATCAATAGAATCCACACCCCTCTACATCTCATCACGAAAACCTCCTTAGTTTTAAAAATAAAGTTTGCATGTGGGAAACGACATTCCTCTATTTCCTCATGATGGTTATTTCTTCACTGGGCTCACTCTCAAGACCATCCTTATCAACAGAGATAACGACATATGTTTTTTGTTTCCCCTTCGGAAGACTTTCTCCGGTAAAACCCAGTGTTTTAACGGTAGCAATTTTCTTTATACCAAAAAATCCTTTCTCGTAAACATCATAATGCGAAAGATCAGGTTCGCTTCCCGGTTTCCAGTTGAGTACAACCCTTCCCTTATGTAGGTCTCCGTTAAACCCCTCAAGACGCTTCGGTTTCGGTTTGGTCTGGATACCGATGGTTTCCGAAAAATCACTTAGCAGCGCATCCCTGTCTTCGGCCTGGATACGGTAACGATAGGTAGAACCATCCTTGAGACCCTTATCAATGTATGCGGTCTCACCACGAGTATCTGCAATGCGGGTAAAATCCTCCTTCTCAGGGCCAGCCCGCCAGACATGATAAACGGCGATATCCTTTTCTGGATTTGGCAGCCAGATAAGAGGCACCGCCTTGACCTTCCCTTCTTCTCCTTTAAGTCCCGAGGGTTTCGTGGGCCTGGCCTTTGTCGTAGCAAAGGCTGTCTCAGAAAAATCACTCTCCACATCCACCCTGTTGAAGGATCTGATTATGTAATAATAGGTGGTGTTATCATCGAGCTTTTCTTCCCCTCCCCCCTCGTGGGTAAACTTATTGGTCGTCCGTTCCTTTAATTTTGAGAGCAACAGATATTTACCTACCTTTTCTCTGGACCAGTAGATCTTGTAACCCTCTATGTCTTCATGGGAACTTGCTGTCCACGTAAGTTCCACCTTTTTTACCATGCCACTTACAGCTTTTACCCCCTCCGGAGCAGGTGGTTTACCCTTTGTTGCGGCTGATACCGCTACCGATGGTGACGTTTCCCTTTCTTCATCCTCAAAAGCAGTAATTCGATAGTAATAGGGGAGATTATCGCCAAGTCCTTCCTTATCATTATAATCCACCTTCTCCCTTGTACTGGTACCTGAAATGCCAGAAACATCAACCTTCTTAATCTTGGTAAAATTTCCGCTTTCTCCAGCGCTTCGATAGATATAGTATCCCTTGATGAAAGGAGAATCAACAGGAGCCCAAGTCAGTTTAACTTCCCTTATCATTCCCTGGGCGGAGAGACCACTGACAACGGATGTGGTTGTGGCTTTAACAGAGCCGGAAAAATCACTTTCCAAACTCTTTTCATTGTAAGCCGTCAATTTATAGTAATAGTCTTCCCCATCGGCAAGTCCCCGTTCTACATAGCTCACCTTAAGCAATTTATCGAGGGTGGTTGTAACATTTACACCAATGCCCAGATCCCGACCGAGGATATTGGACACCTCTTTGTAGGGACCCTGTTCTACCTTGGCTCGATAGAGTTTATATCCCTTCAATTCCAGGGGATCATCACTCTTTGCTGGACTGGGGGACCAAGTCAGCTCAACACTCTTTATGTGACCTATTACCTTTAAAATAACAGGGGGGTTAGGAACCGGGACTGTCTCGGCAGGAATAACAGAGGAAAAATTACTACGAAGACCACCACTGGCAGATGCCCTGACCTGATAATAATAAGTGGTATTCTTCTCTAAATTCCGATCAAGATACTCAGGTTGTGCAACCTCGGAAATCCATCTAAAAGGACCGGATTCGGAAGTACTACGAAACACTTCATAACTGACGGCAGTGTTACCGTGTGCATTTTCCCAGCTCAAATAGATACTACTGCTACCCGATCGTTTCTTTATATTAACTGGGCCTCCCCAGATCGGCTTTTCTTCATCCACCTTTTTGGTAGTGGTAGTGGGATTTGTTATTGCCGTACTAATCAGGGTACTCAGCTTTTTGATTTCACTCCCCAGAGCTGTATCACCGAAGGATACCAACTGGGTATCAAAAATCGTCGTCTTCTGTTTGATATGAATAACCTTACAGTTGACCACAATTGTGGCCCCTTTTTTTTCAACGTTGCCGACAACAATGACGTCAACCCCCAATTGTGCACCGATATTAACCACATTTGGCTGATTATCGTCCTGTTGGAAGTCATGGAGGTTCAAAAACGCCTCAAGGTCCCTGCGGCCAATCATTATTAACTCACTTTTCTCTTTAAGAGAATCTATAAGCATATTGGCAACCGAGGTGCCATACCCTGAAGCCTCTAGATTTAAAGTTCTGAAGTTAAAAACAGCAATCTTGGTCTTCAGGGGAGTATCGGCTAAGACAATGATTGGATAACATAGCATTATCGCCACAAAAATCAAGCAACACTTTTTCCCCATTTCTTTCCTCCATGCTCAAATCTCTTGATTACACTACAATTCAGACACTGGACTTCATACTTTTCGATATAGGAAATTAATCCTTGCAGTGTTCTCAACTGTTCTTGAGCTTTATGCAATCTCTGTCCATCCCCTCCTTCAGTCTATAGTCTGGGGTCTGAATCACTCATCTTTAACCAGTTCAGCAATAATGTCCATGGACTTCTGGGAAATCGGAGTGGATATGCCCTTTAATTTTTCATCAAAAATGGCATCTGTAAATCTTTCAATGGAAAGTTCCGAATTCCGTCGTTTCTGGTATTGCTGACCCTGGTTAAAGTACTCAACCTCAAGGCTCTGAAAATTTTTGAGGACACTTTGCCCCATCAACGACACCTTTTCATTGGTTAATTCATCCATTACCTCTACCTCTGTCGGGAGATCCAGCGGATCATAGGGTATACCGGCAGCCGGTACGGCATCCTGGTACTTGTCCTCCTTAGACATCTTTCCCGCTATTGTATTGGTAAAAATGTTCTCTCCTGTAAGGGTATCCACAAGCTTATAGGAGACCTCTATTATGGCGCTGATTTTTGTTGTTCCCTGCCTGTAGGTAATGAATTGATAAATCTTCTTCTTAGTCGTGGTGGGTGGGGCAGACTTAATCTGCTCTGGAGTTGGTCTTGGATTCGCCATACTCCACAACAAGAATTGAGGATTAGGTTCATCTGCTTCGTCAACGAGGGCTTTAACCTGGCTCATACTCGGCATATCTGTTTTCGTGGCCGCGAAGTGAAGAACGTCACCCATAATAAATGTATCAATCCCTCTCATCTTTGCGGTTTGTACCGCCTTGACGTCAACAAGACCGGTTTGTCCAAGCTGCATTTCCCTTAAAATAGACTGCAGATTTTCACGCTCGATGATACGCAGATCACCACTGGCGTTCCTATGCAGATAGGCAATCAGCTTGTTGGCCGCTATTTTACCTGCGTCTCTATCGTTACTTGGACTGCTAAAATCAAAAACGGCGATGGACTTTTTAATACGCTTGTTAATCTGGTCTTTAACCTCCAGGATCCTTTGAAACAGCCCCTGGTAATTACGATTCAATGCCTCAGCTCTCTGCAACCAGATTAAGCTATTCCCCCACATCTCACGCCCAGAAAATTTCCCCGCCCTCTCCATCAGCTTTGCACAAAAGTTGTTAACAGTTTCTTTGTAAACAGGATCATCTAATAGGGAAGGTGAAAATGCAGAGGCAAGTTCTATTTTTTTGAATGCCCCGTTTAACTTACCCTGATTGATCAACTTGACAGCTTCCTGAAAATATATCTGTCCCACCTGTATTTTCATGACCTCCAGCTTTCTCACAAGATCAAGATTGTCAGGGTGGTATTTACCGGCCTTTTCGAGTAACCGAATAACCCTCTCCCAGTTCTGTACCTGTTTTGCCTTTTCAGCTTCTCTAACGTAATAATCAGCATTGTTCTTGGACGTAGCATCCTTATACAGGTTGGCTATATCCAGGTAATTAGGATTGATATCCATAGAAGACTTAAATGCCTGGACTGCCAACCCCCATTCTTCCTGTTTACTGAAGGCAAGGCCCTGCTGATATAATATTCTTGTCCCTTCTTGCTCCGCTTTGAGGAGTCTATTGGTTGCATTCTCATAGGTGGGAGAAATCTTAACGATCTGTCTTAATTTCGCCACGGCAGCCATCCAATCCTCCTTTTGCACGTCCACTTCCGCCTGGCTGGACAACGATTTAAGATTGTTCATAAGGGCGGTAATCTTTCCTTTGATATCACTGGCGAAAGACTTAATGGTGTTGTTTTCAGGATCCAGGCTATAGGCAAGACTAGCTTCCTTCGCCACCTGCTCGAGCACAGAGAGGTTCCCCTCAGGAGCAGAAGCAAATACTTGTCTTGCCTTTTCATAACGGATATTAGCCGCTTCACGCTTTGCCCGGTTCAGTCCATCCCTGTACTCCTGTTTGTCAGGGTCCTCCTTCAATGCCTGCTCAAAAAAAGGTATGGCTTCTTCCCAGCGTTTCGCCTGACTCAATTCCTGCCCGGTCTTGTAACTCTCAGTTAGGGCACAGGCAGAAACAAGAATCAGGACAAATAAAGCGATTAGAATCATTGGATAATTTCTTGACTTAATCATTATATGCCTCCCTTAATATTTTATAATTTTTGACAAAGCGATCAGCCTTAAGTATAGGTTGTATCTATCGAATGCTGATAGGTACATTGCTCTCAGCGTAAGAACATTGCTTCAATCTGGTTCTGGGTTATCTTTACTATCTTAACTTTTCCACCACTTACGGTAATTGCCGCAATATCATCGGCTAAGCCCTGAGTATTTCCCTTAATCTCCATATCCAACTCAACCCTTCCCCGAACGTAGGAACGCTGGTACATCTCCTTGAACCCTTTTACTGCCATGGATAGAAGATTCTTGAACCGCATTAAATCCTCGTAGGAATCAAGGCCTGACACTAATAGTTTGACTGTAACCGTATTTGTTAACTCAGAAGACCAGCGATCCAGGGTCTCTTCCATCATTTTATTGGCCAGTTTTACAACTACTTCTTCCGTTATCAGTTTAAAGTCCCCCTTCATGCCTGGCGCCGACTTGCTTTCACTGTCCGTCGAGATTATCTCCCCCGTATCACCATTCATGACCTTAACAGAAACAGTAACCTTGTTCGAGCTCACTTCAACACCCGCCACTGTAAAGGAATTAACTGCGGCATCAATACTGCCAATAATCACGACCTCTGCACCGAAGGAATGGCTCATCTCAGCCAGCATCTTCTGATCCCCGGCAAGGGTTTGGAGTTGTTCGTACTTCCTGTTTTTTCTGACAACTTCAGCATCAACGAGTTTAAATCCGTTAGACATAAAATATCTGGCCATGGCCGCCTCAGCAATGGCATCCTTTTGGGCTTGCCCACCGAAAATAATCATCAGGCGTGGTTTGGACTTTCTCATCATAATAAGATTGACAGCCTCCATGCGCTCCTTCAGCTTTCCCTTTCCAATGTCGGCTTCAATTGTCACCCTGTACATATCGCCCTCTCTCTTTTCCGAGATAACCTTATAAGTATTGATAAAACCTCTGGATTCAGAAAGGATCTGATCGAGTTTTAACTGGAAATTTTCGACTTCTGTACTACTCGTAATCATAACGCCCACAACTCTCTCTACTGCATTACGCTGAGCATTGTCAATGGCCTTATCTCTGGCAATATCCACTAAATTACTATGAATGGCTGCCATACCTTCTGCTAGAATCTTATCCTGAGCAGGGGCAGTGCCGCACATAAACCCCAAACCAATTAAAATAATAAAAAAAACAGTTCTCTTCATTACTGTCTCCATAGGGTCTTTCCCCCATTTTAGAAGGATTCCGGTGACCTCAATATGCATTATTTAGGATCTTCTCCCAAAGTACACGGTTAGATTAGTGGGGATTTTAGATTATATATGGTATAAAGTCAAACAAATTGTAATCACTCAGGAGTCTGTTGACGGGTGAGGGGGCACTGCCTGAGTATTGTTTAGCATAGCTGTTATCTCTCGATATTCTGAATCAGTGCCGTCATAATCATAGGTTGCATCTTCACCTATCATGGGTATAATTGTAAATCTGCCCTGGAAAAACTGTGAAATGATGTTTTCAAATTCTTTTATACTCAAATCCTTTCTAATGAAGTATTTGGTATATACATTTGAATATCCCAGGTTATGAGTGATTCTGAATAATTCCATCTGAACTTTTGGATTAAGCGATTTGCGAAGACTATAGGCGGTGTTCATGTTATTCACATTTATAAGATTTGGGTTTGCAAGTGCTAGAGATGAAAATCTGAACCCCTGTCTGCCAGATTCATCTTTTATATTGGAGCCCTGATAAGTTGTGTCATTGATAAGCTTGAGAGGTCTTCTGCCCAGCTTGTCCTGATCTCCTTCAATAAGTACGGCAGGAAAGATCGCAGCGGAATGATGCTGGTAATCTTGAGCGAGATGGAGAAAATATTCGATAAATTCCTTTGTAGTCAGCGGCGAATCCGAGGCAACAAATAACGCATGCTTTTTATCATTGTAAGCAGCACTAGCAGCGTATCCTTTGATTACGTTCCCTGCGAAAGAATTATGCTTGACCTTTTTAGGTATCACACCAAAACGCTCAATTGCATGATGAGGGATTTTTGAATTCTGGTTTTCAATTCGGCACGGCTTGTCGAATTCCTTGATAAATTTACCAAGGCGTTGCTCAAGAAGCATCTTGTGACCTACAATTACTATTTCATCAATTAAGTCAATATCAAAAAGCTTTTCAAGGGTAAATAGTATCACAGGTTTACTCGTTTCGGATCCATCTTTTAAGCTCTTAAATTCCCTCAAAGGCTTATAACCGGTCTCTATAAACCTTTCGCCGTAATTTTCTGCAACTATTTTGCTATATTTTTTTACTGCTCGCTCGTTGTTATATCCGGCCAATAATATAGCACTAACCATTTTATCACCTCATGAGGTAACAGATAAATGAATATCTTTGGGGAAATTCATTTATCTTTAATCGCTTCATAGATAAAAGACGGTTGTATTTCAAGCAGTATGCTCATTGTGTGGCAGGTAAGGGATATAGGGTTTTACAGTTAAAGAAAAGGTTTATGGATGATAAATGCCACGATAAGATATTGGAGTGTTACACTTATTTTATCAATTCATCTCTCTTCTTATTCCACATAACCCAATCACTTATATCTTCTTCTGGTGAGAAAGAAACAGGTTTCAAGGCTTTACCCTCGGGGGTAATCACAACCTGCTGCATTTCTTTTACGATGTGTTCCCACTCCTTCAAGGTAACTTGACGAGGACCAGGAACCTCTTTGGGACCAGTAACTTCCTTGGGCGCACCAATTTCAAAGACAGGTTTAGGAATCTCTTTTGGAGGACTTGTCACATATACATTCCCACCGTAAACTCTAATCAACACTGATTTATCTTTGCTGACATCCATTCGATAGATAGTACCCTTAATCCCTGCTACGGCATTTTCACTGGAAATCTCAAATTTTTTTCCTCTTCCCAGGAATCCTTTAGCATTGGCCCAGGTTTTTCCCAGAAACAGTTTAACCCCGAAATTTTTATCCCCACTTTCCCTGTTATAGCTCAGGTCACTGACCGTAAAGCTTGTATTATCTGCGAATCGAACAAAGCTTCCATCCGGTAGTTTTATTTCTATTAAGGCTTTTTCACCTGTATTTATCCTATCCTCTTTATGGAGGATGTCATGCACCTTCAAGGGGATCCCTTTTGCTTCCCCTTTTGGCAAAACATAGACCTTCCCCTGGAGGAAGGTAACTACAGCCTGGTCTTTGGAGGATTTTACCTCTTTAGAGAAGGAAACGGAGGCAAGTAAAAAAATTAGTACTATTAAACAGATTGCTGATTTACATATTTTCATAAAGAATCTCTCTTCCTGTTAATTTCGTTTATTGTAACTATTCAGGCACAAAGAGACAAAGGCACATAGGCACAAAGTTGTAGGAATACGATTGGAATGCAGGACACAACCTGTCCAAATACCGCTTTGTAAACATCTTATAGGAACTTAAGCAACTCATTCTCTTCATATCTCTCGACTTTGTGCCTTTGGTACTTTGTGCCTTTGTGCCTACCTGAGTAGTTACCGTTTATATTTATCTATTCAACTTTCGCAGTGTTACTTCGATGGTTTGAAGCGACTTACTGGAATAGACATCTCGACTATAGGGAGCATAACCCTCTTTCTTTATCTCTACTTTATGTGTTCCGCTGCTTAGCTTTATATAGCCAGGGTTGCCATCATATCTGTTTGCCTCTCCCATGGAAGCCCCGTCTATAAAAACCTCTGCATCGCCAGGATTACAGACAATCCTTATCGCTCCTTCATTGCCCACACCTATAGTGGCTTCCTTTGGGGTACCACACCCCATCAGGACAAGAATGAGAAACAGAGAAAGCAGTATAGTGTTCTTCATCATAAACTCCTTATGCGTTGAATTACAAACACTAAACACGAAACGATACCCAATATCAAGACCCTATTTACATTATTGTGATTTGAGTTTAACCACATCATTGACAGTTAATCCTGTGCCGGATTTGATAGTAGCCTTGGTTAGATTGGCATCAACGTAGCCTGTAACAATCAATTCAGCCTTTAATGGGCCTTCTTCCCTCCCCAATAAGACACGGGTCTGGGGATCATATATCTCTTCGCCCAGAGAGTAAACCCTCAGAAGATTCCCAATCTCCAATCCTACATCCTTGCCTGCATTTATATATACGGTTGAACCACTCACTTTAGCAATCCTTCCATTCCACTCTGTTGACTGTAACTGTTGGATAAGATTGTCCATAAATTTAGTAATGGCAGCCCTTAATGCATTTTGTCCCATGGTTTCATCGTAGCCGCCACGCTGTCCAAGACCCAATACCTCAGATATCTTCTTTTCAAAGACACCAGAACCAGAATCGGCAAACAGTATTTGCCCAGTTGTGGTATCAACTACCCTGACATCCACAGTACACTCTGCCTTCTGGACCTTCTGTTTGTAAACTCCATAATCCTGCCCCTCTGTTTTAACGCCAAATTGAGAGATAGAGCCTGTTACCATAGCGTTTAAACCCAGTATCTTACCTGCTTCAGCAGCCGTAGCAGGATTCATTATACCTGACTGACCTAGCGCCTGCTCACCTAAAACCTTCTGTAATTGAGCCCGCTCCACCACAATGAATGCCCCTGTTTTAAAGAGTTCGGTAGTCAGGATGTCCGATGCTGAAGATCCCAATCTTCCCTTCCCATAGGTTGTCTTGTTCTCAAAATCCACTATTCCTACCCTTTTCTTGGGACCTTTGGAGACAATCTTGGGTGCTTGTTTCTCCACTGGCTTTTCCGGAGGAGGAGCTGTTGTCATCATGGGCATACCAGCACAGCCAAGAGTGAACAAAAATAATGTAATAATCAGACCTGTCCTCATTTTCTTATTTAACATCAGTCAATCCTCATTTTAATTTGATGAAACACCCACCCTTTGGAGGCGGAACTTACTTGGGTCCATTGGGTAATGTAGAAAATGCCGTGTTAACGACGTTCTGGACGTAAGGATCATATCTCTTTAAAGCAGCAAAAGCTACATTCTTTATTAGCTCATCTCTATCAAGGCCAACTCTCCTTTCGACAACCGCATGTTCCGATTCCCAGAGTTGTTCCCCTGTTTTGCTATCTACGAGCTTGAATTTGGCTCCTACTTTTACGGAAGCATAGGCCACCAAGTAAGTAGTGCTCCACTCTGTTACTGTACTATATAGCACTGCATCAACATTGAGGAGCTTTCCTATTTCCTGGGGGGTCATGGAATTAAGCTGACCGGCCTCCCTTATATCCTTTTCAGCAAGTTTTGAATCAATTTCAGTAATGGGAGGGGATAGGTAGCCTTTATAGGGAATAATATTAAAGAGCTTTGGCCTGAATAACTGGGGTGCATCCATGTCTACGGTTTCATTTTGGACAGGTAATACTGCAACTGATGTAGGAGTCTTGGATTGATAGTCAGGAACTAAGGTATGACGGATTCCAGGCACACAACCACTGGAGATAAAGATGAGTGTAACCCCAATAAGGATAAGTTTTAAACGTTTCAAGTATATTTCCTTTAAACAGAGACTATCGATTTTTAGGTAAAATAGTCAGTTCAAGAGAATTCTGAGACATAGAGTTTATATTAATTGAAAAATCTGGGAAGTTCTTAGTTGTCAATTCATCAGCAAGAGACTGGGAATCACCCTTTATATCTAGATCAATCTTGGCCACTCCTGCGCTTATGCTCCGCTGGTAAACCCCTTTAACGCCACGAACCTGTTCTTGCAATACGTTTTTGAATTTCACGAAATCCTGATAACTGGAGATCCCGTTTATAATCATTTGAACCATTGTAGTTCCACTAACCTCCTTGCCCCATGTGTTTATGATCTGATCCATAAGTTTAGAAGCCAAATCAGAGGATGCCTTTTTGAGTGCCTCGGAGCCCCCGGTAACCTCATCTATGTGAACTGCCGCCCCATGAGTATTTACAGATGCAATAATTGCTCCGTTATCAGTACGGATAGCCCGTGCCGACATATTTGCCTGGACTGATTTCATAGAGGTGCCCATGACACTTCCTACAAGTTTTGCCAATGCCTTGCCAACTATCACTACCTCGGCATCGTACTGATTACCAAGAGAGACAGCGGTATTATCGTCCAGATTTGCTGCCTGGTATGGTTTGCCTATCTTTATATTCCCTGCTTTAGCTTCATGGTCAACAACATTGAAATCCTTCTCCCTCAATTTTTCAATCAAGACGCTCTCAGTAATCGACAGGTTTGTTTCAGATGCCTGATGTCCCCACCAGAAGCTAAGGTATTGTTGACCGATATTCTGTTCAGCAATCATGATCATAATCCTTGGTTTGTGCTTTCTTGCCATCAAAAGGCCTACAGCAGCCAGGTCATTCTTCAAATTGCCCAGAGCTACCGTTGCCTCTATGTTAACCTTGTATATGTTTTCTGCCGGAGCTTCTGATATAATCTTGTATTTCTGTATATACCCTTCTGTTTTAGTATAAATACTGTCGCTTAGAAGCTGAAAGTTCTCGACCATAGTCTCAGAGGAGACAAGGGTTCCCACTGCTTGTTCTACCGCTTTTCTAAGGGCATCCTCAATGGCGTTATCTCTGGCTATGGCTTTGTCATTATTTACAATGGCTCCCATACCCTCAGCCTTGACAACCTGTGATTGAAGGAATTGCTCTCCATGGACAGA
>Ga0265296_1004608_pt1 | contig 11895 bp, 9 predicted proteins | sample MunlanPumphouse1_FD_189073 | JGI IMG/M metagenome (GOLD analysis project Ga0265296, IMG submission 189073) | Groundwater microbial communities from a municipal landfill in Southern Ontario, Canada - Pumphouse #1 | ecosystem: Environmental > Aquatic > Deep subsurface > Groundwater | place: Canada...
ATCCGAAGGCAATTATCAATAACACTGCTGCGATTTCTTACAATTATACTTTTGTCAACCAGCGTATTATAGATATAATTGGCGTTTTTAACTTTTACAAGCAGGAAGTTTGCATCTGAGGGATAGACCTTTTCTGTGATTTTCAATTTTTTCAGATTAGCCGAAAGCCTTTCTCTCTCTCTTTTAATTTTAATGATCTGATTTTTATATTCCTCAATTTTATCCAGTTTCCGCAATGCAGCTTTCTGATTGATCGTACTTATATTATAAGGTGGCTTCAACTTGTTGAAATATTGAATGATATCAGAATTTGAAAAGGCCATTCCAACCCTCACGGCTGCCAGTCCGAAAGCCTTGCTGAATGTCTGCATCAGGATCAGGTTGGGATAAATGTCAACCATTTTAATAAATGAAGGTTTATCACTGAAATCTATATAAGCTTCATCGATCACAACGATCCCGTTGAAATTGGCAATGATATACTCGATATCGGAATAATTCATGCAGTTCCCTGAAGGATTATTCGGAGAACAGATAAAGATCAGTTTCAGGTTTTTATCTGAAAACCATGGTTTGACCTTTTTGAGATCAATCTGAAAACCCTCATTCAATGGAACCTTTACAACCTTAATATCATTTACTGAAGCTGACACTTCGTACATCCCATAGGTAGGGGTGAAGGTGAGCGCTTTGTCAACACCCGGGTTACAGAACACCCTGAAACAAAGATCAATTATCTCATCACTTCCGTTTCCCAGGAATATTTTTTCCTCTAAGATCCCTTTGATTTTTGAAATTGCAGCTTTCAAATCTCTCTGATATGGATCGGGATACCGGTTCAAATTTCCGAAAGGGTTTTCGTTGGCATCCATAAAAATGCCGGTTTTGCCCTTGAATTCATCCCTGGCACATGAGTAGGGTGTAAGTTTTATAACACTTTCCCTTACTAATTCATTAACATTTACCATTTTGTAAACTTTTTAGTCTGACACTCACTGCATTTTTGTGACCATTTAGATTCTCGGCTTCCGCCATAAGTTCAATTGCTGGTCCAAGGTTTTTAATGCCTTCTCTGCTAACTTCCTGAAAAGATATTTTTTTAAGGAAGCTTTCGGTGGAGACACCGCTGTAACTCCTGGCAAATCCATTTGTGGGAAGCGTATGGTTTGTCCCGGTAGCATAATCCCCGGCACTTTCGCAACTGAAATTTCCAAGGAAAACCGAGCCGGCGTTTATTACCTTGTTTGCCAGTGCATTTGTATCGGAGGTGTTAATAATAAGGTGTTCGGGTGCATAGAGGTTGCTGAAATCAATGCAATCATCCAATGAGGAAAGGAGAATTAACTTACTGTTTTCCAAGGCTTTTAAGGCAATCTCTTTTCTTGGTAATGGCTGCAACAGTTTTTCAACTTCAGTTTTCACTCTTTCGATCAAATCCTTATTATCAGTCAGCATAATTACCTGGCTGTCAGTTCCATGTTCGGCCTGTGAAAGGAGGTCAGCAGCAATAAATTCAGGGTTTGCTGTTCCATCTGCAATTATTAATACTTCGCTGGGACCGGCCGGCATGTCTATAGAAACACCATCCTGTTGCACCAGCTCCTTAGCTTTTGTAACATACTGATTACCTGGTCCGAATATCTTGTAAACTCTCTGGACACTTTCTGTACCGTACGCCATCGCGGCAATAGCATGTGCTCCGCCGATTTTGTATATTTCGGTTATTCCGATGAGTTGGGCTGTATAAAGAATTAAAGGACTTACTTTTCCATCCTTCCCAGGTGGTGTACAGATAATAATTTCTTTGCATCCTGCAAGTTTTGCAGGTATCCCCAGCATCAGGACCGTTGAAAAGAGGGGGGCGCTGCCTCCCGGGATATAAAGTCCCACTTTTTCAATTGCAACACTTTTTCTCCAGCATTTAACTCCTTTGAAAGTTTCAATAGCTGGCTCTGTTATAAGCTGAACAGAATGGAAATTCTCAATATTGGTTTTTGCGATATTTATTGCTGTTTTCAGTTCTTCAGGGATTTGCCCGATTGATTCCCGGATCTCAGTTAATGATACTTTTAGATTGCCCGGAGGTACACCATCAAATTTTTCGGAGAAACAATAAATGGCCTTATCCATCTCCGATTTTACCCTATTAATTATACCCCTGACAGCATTTTCGAGAACGGTTTGATCAATTCCAGGTCGTTTGCAGAGTGCATCCCAGCTCTCTTTTTTGGGAAAAAGGATTGTCTTCATTACAATATCATTTTCTCGATTGGAATTACTAAAATGCCTTCAGCCCCTGCTGCTTTTAATTGGTTTATTCTTTCCCAGAATTCATCCTCTTTAACAACTGAATGAAGGCTGCACCATCCTTTTTCAACAAGGGGGAGAATAGTGGGACTTTTCATACCAGGCAGTATACTGCATATTTTTGGAATTGCAGATTCAGGTGCATTGAGTAATATATATTTGTTCTCTTTTGCATTTTTCACAGCCCTGATCCTGAAAAGAAGGCTGGTTAAAATTTCCTGTTTTTCCCTGCTCAGGGTTTTGTTTCCTATAATAACTGCCTGACTCTTCAGAATAGTCTCAACTTCATGTAATCCATTGGTAAGCAGGGTGCTGCCTGAGCTTACAATGTCGCATACTGCATCAGCCAAACCAATACCCGGGGCAATTTCTACACTACCGCTGATCTCTTCAATTTCAGCAGTTATTTTATTTTTTTTGAAGAAGTCGGAGAGAATCTTCGGGTAGCTGGTGGCCACCTTTTTATTCATGAAATATCCCAGGCCGGGATAGGTCTCTTCCTTGGGTATTGCAAGGCTAAGACGACATTGAGCAAAACCAAGTTGTTCTATGATGTTGACATCCTTGTTCTTTTCATAAATCATGTTTTCTCCAAGAATTCCTATGTCGGCGACCTGCTGCTCAACGTATTGAGGGATATCATCATCTCTCAGGAAAAGAACTTCCACAGGAAAATTCTGAGCGGTTGTTTTAAGGACACTAATCCCATTTGAGAATTTTATACCACATTCTTCCAGCAATTTTTTTGAATTTTCACTCAGCCGTCCGCTTTTTTGAATCGCAATTTTCAGTACACTCATTTTTCTTTTTCAGATGTGTCTGAGCAAACCTGCCGGCAAATAATAAACCCGCCTGATCTGCTCAAACGGGTTTATGATATTTTAGTTTACACACATATCACTATTTCCTCGCCTGAGAGCAAGTATGAGAATGATGATGTGAAGTTTTATAACTCATTTCTTTAAATTATAAATGCAAAGGTAGCAAAAAATTAATAATTTTTACAAGTTAAAAACAAAATTTAATTTTTTTTAAAAATTAAATTCTTTCAGCAACCAGATCTCCAACTTCGGTAGTTGAATATCCCATCCGACCGGCTCCCATGTCTTTTAATTTGTTAGCTGTTACATCCATAATAGCGTTTTCGATAGCACGGGCAGCTTTTTCTTCGCCCAGGTGATCAAGCATCAAAGCGCCGCATGAAATAGAAGCCAGTGGATTAATAACATTTTTCCCTGTATATTTTGGAGCAGAACCACCAATAGGCTCAAACATCGAAACACCTTCAGGATTAATATTACCACCTGCTGCAATACCCATTCCTCCCTGAGTAATGGCTCCGAGGTCGGTTATTATATCCCCAAACATGTTGCCTGTAACAATTACATCGAACCATTCGGGATTTTTAACCATCCACATGCAGGTTGCATCTACATGATAGTACTCGCGAATAATTTCGGGATAATCGGCTTTCCCGATTTCATGAAATGCCCTTTCCCAAAGATCATAAACATAAGTTAATACATTGGTTTTTCCGCAAAGGGCAAGAGTATTTTTCTTTTTTCTTTTTCTTGTGTATTCAAAAGCATAACGCAGACAACGTTCAACCTGCATACGGGTATATACCATATTTTGAACTGCAACTTCATGTGGAGTGCCTTTCATGCTAACACCGCCAATACCTGTATATACATCACCTGTATTTTCCCTGACAACTACATAATCTATATGCTCCGGCCCTTTATCTTTAAGGGGGGTGGCCACGCCAGGGTATAGTTTAATCGGACGAAGATTAATATATTGATCCAGATCAAAACGTAGTTTAAGAAGAATTCCTTTTTCAAGAATACCTGGTTTTACATCCGGATGTCCGATAGCGCCCAAAAATATAGAATCAAACTTTTTTAATTGCTCTGATGCAGAATCCGGAAGTACTTCACCTGTTCTCAGATAACGATCTCCTCCAAAATCGAACTCTTCGTAATTAAGTTTAAATCCAAACTTTGCAGCAACGGCACTAAGTACTTTTTTACCTTCCCTGACAACTTCAGGACCGGTACCATCTCCAGGTATAACGGCAATATTGTATGATTTGCTCATAAGTTTATTTCTATATATGGTTATTTATTTGAAACGTAATAATAGTATATTCGATTTACATTTTAACAAAAGAATGCTTATATTCTTTCTCTTTCAGTCCTTCAATAATATTCAACATTTTCTCAGTGGCTTTTATGGCTGATTCAGTCTGGTCAGCATCCAACCCTCTTGTCTTGAATTCCTTTCCATTATAATCCCATGTAATGACTGTCTCCACAAGTGCATCAGTCTTTCCCCCAGGAGGTATAGATACCTGGTAATCAGTTAGTACAGGATACTGTTTCCCTAGTTTGTCATAGATTACCCGTAATGCTTTCATAAAAGCATCATACTGACCATCGCCAGAGGAAGTTTCCTGGTATAAATTACCATCAATTTCGATCTGGACATTTGCAGAAGGTCTTAAGCCGTATGAGAGGGAGAGAGAATAGTTTTTAATAAAGATCTTATAATTGATTTGCTCGTTACCAAGCACATCTGCAATAATAAAGGGAAGATCCTCTGTGGTTACATTCTCTTTTTTATCACCAAGTTCAATTACTCTCTGTGTTACTTTAGTGAGCGATTCAGGATTAAGAAACAGTCCGAATTCCTCAAGATTTTTTCTGATCGTTGCTTTGCCAGACTGTTTGCCGAGGGCATATTTTCTTTTTCTTCCGAACCGTTCAGGAAGGAGGTTATTATAATAGAGGTTGTCTTTACTATCACCATCAGCATGAACACCTGATGTCTGTGTAAAAACATTCTCACCGATAACAGGCTTATTCACCGGGATACGTATTCCGCTGAATGTCTCGACTATTTTGCTTGCTTTGGTTATCTCATATTCATTTATCCCTGTTTCTGTATCAAGCTGATCGCGCAGAACACCAATCACACTTGAAAGAGGAGCATTCCCGGCCCTTTCTCCAAGCCCGTTAACAGTAGTATGAATTCCTTTAATTCCTGCTTTAACTGCTGAAAATACATTGGCAACGGCCAGATCATAATCGTTATGTGCATGGAAATCAAAATGAAGCGAAGGGTATCTGTCAACAATCTTTTTACAGAAGGTAAAAGTCTGTTCAGGGTTAAGAATACCGAGGGTATCAGGAAGCATGAATCTTTCAATATTTTCATTCTTTAACGAATCCAGCATATATAAAACATACTCTTCCGAATGGATCATTCCGTTCGACCAATCCTCGAGATAGATATTTACCTGCATATCAAATGCTTCAGCCTTCCTTATAATTTCTTTAATATCACTTACATGCTTTTCGGGCGTTTTTCTCAATTGTTTCTCGAGATGTCGCAGCGACCCCTTGCAAAGAAGGTTGATAACATTTCCTCCTGCATCTTTTATCCAGTTAAGTGAAATCTCTCCGTCAACAAAACCAAGTACCTCGACTTTCCTGTGGAGATTGTTGTGACGGGCCCAATCCGTAATTTGACTGATAGCTTCAAATTCACCTGTTGATACGCATGCTGATGCCACCTCAATGCGGTCAACTTTTAAGTCTTTCAGAAGAAGTTTGGCTATATGGAGTTTTTCGAGCGGTGAGTATGACACTCCCTGGGTTTGTTCTCCATCCCTGAGGGTAGTATCCATTATTTCAACTCTCATTTTACCAGGTTTTTATTGGTCTCATAACCAGTTATTAAACTTTTCATACTCAGAAGAAAATCGATATCATCGAGTCCTTTAAGGAGACATTCTTTCTTATATGGATTGATCCCGAATCTGACGGAATCTCCGGTGGAAATTATAGTAAATGTCTGTTTCTCAAGATCTATTTTAACTTTTATGGCAGGGTTCTTTTGAATCAGGCCATGAAGTTTTATCAGAAGTTCTTCAGAAATTACAATAGGCAGAAGGCCGTTATTTAGGGCATTATTCATGAAAATATCGGCGAAAAAGCTAGATACCACTGCCCTGAATCCGTAGTCAAAAATAGCCCAGACAGCATGCTCCCGGCTTGATCCGCTACCGAAATTTTTTCCGGCAACCAGGACCTTACCGCTGAATTTTGGATTATTCAGAACAAACTCACTGTTTTTCTCGCCTGTCTTCTTATATCTCCAGTCGCGGAAAAGATTATCTCCGAAGCCTTCCCTTGAAGTGGCGCTTAAAAACCTTGCCGGTATAATCTGATCGGTATCCACATTTTCGAATGGTAACGGGATACAGGTTGACTCGAGAATATCAAATTTAACTTTTGGCATATCAGATTATATTTTGATGTTGTTTTCTTCGGTAATAAATTCACGGGGATCAGATATCCTGCCGGTTATTGCTGCCGCAGCAGCTGTGTAGGGACTTGCAAGTAAGGTCCTTGCACCCGGGCCCTGTCTTCCCTCAAAGTTTCTGTTTGAAGTTGAAACCGTATATTTCCCCTGAGGTATCTTATCCTCGTTCATCGCGAGACAGGAGGAACAACCAGGTTGTCTCACTTCGAAGCCTGCATTTTTAAATACTTCTATCAAGCCTTCAGAAGCCATTTGTTCCTCAACCTTTTTTGAGCCTGGAACGATCAATGCTGTGATATTAGCGGCTTTTTTTCGTCCCCTGATGATTTGTGCAAATGCCCGGAAGTCTTCGATCCTTCCATTTGTGCAACTCCCTATAAATACATAATCTATGGGGTGGCCAAGAAGCTTCATTCCAGGCTTAAGGCCCATATACTCAAGTGATTTCAAATACGATGAAGATGCTTCTTTATTTTTATCTTCTGCCATCGGAATTGAGCCGTCGATTGCCATTCCCATACCGGGGTTAGTTCCATAAGTGATCATAGGTTTGATTAAACCGGCATCAAATTCCAATTCATTGTCGAAGGAGGCATCAGGATCACTTTTAAGGTTTTTCCACTGATTAACAGATGATTCCAGGTCGTCTATTCCGGGTATTGAAGGAAGTTTTCTCAGATAATCGAAAGTAGTTTCATCAGGTGCTATTAATCCCCCACGTGCTCCCATTTCAATGCTCATATTGCATATTGTCATCCTCGCTTCCATGCTCAGACTTTTTATTGCTGAACCGCTAAATTCAACAAAATAGCCTGTTGCCCCACCTGTCGAAATCTCTGAGATGATATACATGATTATATCTTTCGAAGTCACGCCTTTATGAAGGTTACCATTTACGGTAATTCTCATCTTTTTGGGTTTAGGCTGAAGTATGCACTGGGTTGCCAGAACCATCTCAACTTCACTTGTTCCGATACCGAATGCTATCGTCCCAAATGCGCCATGGGTCGAAGTATGACTGTCACCACAAACGATTGTCATTCCGGGGAGGGTGTAACCCAGCTCGGGACCAATAACATGGACAATACCGTTTTTTTGATGGTTTAGACCGAACAACTCTATTCCATGTTTCCTGCAATTTTCGCTCAGTTTCTCAACCTGGTTACGGGATAATTGGTCACGGATCTGAAGATGCTGGTCTTTAGTCGGAATGTTATGGTCGGCAGTTGCAATTGTTTTGCCGGGCCGGAATACAGGAATGCCCCGTTCTTTCAGACCATTAAATGCCTGAGGACTTGTAACTTCGTGTATGTAATGCCGGTCGATGTAAAGTATATCTGGTCCATTTTCAATGGAAAGCACTACATGCCCATCACAGATTTTGTCAAAAAGTGTTTTAGCTTCCAATTTATATAATTTGAAAATTTGATCAATTATGACTATGATTATGTAATCTTAGTTATAGCATCGATGAACGCTTCCACCGATGCAGTAATGATATCGGTGTTTGCTGAGAACCCGTAATAAATTTTACCCTCGTGTTCTACCTGGATATGGACCTTACCGAGGTCGTCGCTGCCTTTAGTAATAGCCTGGATCAGGAATTCTTCGAGATGCACTGTTTTGCTGATCAGATGTTTGACAGCAGTAAAAGCTGCGTCGATTGGTCCGTTACCTGATGCAGTTGAGTAATGGACTTCTCCATTAATTTTCATACCGACAGTTGCTACAGGAATTAATGATTTCCCACAAGAGACCTGCAGGAGATCGAGCTTAAGTGATTTTTCTCCCTGGAAAACGACACCGGCAAGTATTCTGATATCTTCATCGTTGATCTCTTTCTTTTTATCTGCCAGAGTAAGAAAGCGATGGTAAATATCGTCAATTTCCTCTTTCCCAAATTTGAATCCGAGCAGTTCAAGGCGATGATTCAGAGCAGCCCTGCCACTACGGGCGGTAAGGATTATTGAAGACTCCCGTATTCCGACTTCAACAGGATCAATGATCTCATAGTTTTCCCTGTTTTTCAGAACGCCATCCTGGTGAATACCAGAAGAGTGTGAAAAGGCGTTTCTTCCTACGATAGCTTTGTTTGCCTGGACGGGCATGCTCATGAGGTTTGAAACCAGCCGGCTTGTACTGAAGATCAGTTTTGTGTTAATGTCGGTTCTTAAGTTAAGGTTATGGTGACTTTTAAGGATTATAGCTATCTCTTCGAGAGCTGTGTTACCGGCTCTCTCACCGATACCGTTAATTGTAACCTCAACCTGTCTTGCTCCGTTTATAATACCCATCATGGTATTAGCTGTTGCCATTCCAAAATCGTTATGACAATGGGTTGATATGATGGCTTTGTCGATATTAGGAACATTCTCTTTAAGGTACCTGATCTTCGCACCGTATTCCTCAGGTAGACAATAACCAGTTGTATCAGGAATATTAACAACAGTAGCACCTGCCTTTATTACAGCTTCGATAACCTTTGCAAGGTATTCGTTCTCACTTCGTCCTGCATCTTCGGCATAGAATTCTACATCATCCACAAATTTTCTGGCGTATTTAACTGCATCCGCAGCCCTTTTCAGGATTTCTTCGGGAGTTGTTTTGATCTTGTATTTTATATGAAAAGGGGAGGTGCCGATTCCTGTATGTATCCTTTTCCTTTTTGCATATTGAAGAGCTTCAGCTGCCACTTCAATATCTTTTTTGACGGCCCGGGTAAGTGCGCAGATCACAGGGTTTGAAATAGCCTTCGATATTTCGACCACCGATTTGAAATCTCCGGGGCTTGAAACGGGGAAGCCAGCTTCAATTACATCGACACCAAGAGCTTCAAGAGCGTGGGCTATCTCAATCTTTTCAATTGTATTTAACTGGCAGCCTGGCACCTGTTCTCCATCCCTGAGGGTAGTATCGAAAATAATGATCTTATCGTCCATGTTTATCAGTTATTTGTAAAAGATTATTATTTCACCGGTCTGAGTTTTCTCACTGCAGCACCTGCTCTCCACATTTCAGAATCACCAAGTTCTTTCAGTTCACCATCGAGTACTGATTTATAATTGGTTGCACCTGTTGATTGAAGAACTCTTACACATTCTTCGCCTGATTTGACTTTCTTATACAGGTCAGTGAAAACAGGAAGAGTTGCTGCTTTGAATTTCGGACGCCAGTCGAGTGCTCCACGTTGAGCCGTTGCACTGCAATTGGCATACATCCAGTCCATTCCCTTTTCGTCAACCAGGCGGATTAAACTCTGGGTCAACTCCTCCACGGTTTCGTTAAAAGCTTCAGACGGACTGTGACCATTCTCACGAAGTACCTGATACTGAGCATCCATGATACCAGCAAGCGCCCCCATTAATACTCCACGCTCACCGGTCAGATCACTGTAAACTTCCTGTTCAAAAGTTGTAGGGAAGAGATATCCTGAACCGATAGCAATACCCAGAGCAATTGTACGTTCTTCAGCTCTTCCTGTAAAATCCTGAAAAACTGAATAGCTTGAATTGATTCCGGCACCTGCAAGGAAATTCCGCCTTACACTTGTACCTGAACCTTTGGGGGCACAGAGGATTACATCAATATCGGCAGGTGGTATTACACCGGTATGTTCTTTATAGGTGATTGAAAATCCATGCGAGAAATAGAGTGCATCTCCTTTCTTAAGGCATAATTTAAGTTTTGGCCAAATTATACGTTGTGCTGCATCCGATACCAGGTATTGGATGATTGTACCTTTTTTTGCAGCTTCCTCAATAGAGAACAATGTTTTACCCGGCACAAAACCATCAGCAACAGCTTTGTCCCAATCGGCTTTAAACTCAGGAGCCTGTCCGATAATTACATTAATGCCGTTATCTTTCATGTTCATTGCCTGGGCAGGTCCCTGAACACCATAACCGATTACTGCGACGACTTCATTTTTAAGAACTTCGCGGGCTTTTGAAAGTGGAAACTCTTCTCTCGTTACAACATTTTCGACGACACCGCCAAAATCAATTTTTGCCATGATCTTAAATTTTAAATATGTATTAATTAAGTACTTCCATTGTTTCAGGTTTGTAGCAATTCGCTTCATCCATCTCCTTCAGATATGAATTCAGCTCTTTAACCTGTTTGGTAATAGCTACCCTTCCTGATCTTACAAACTGTAGAACACCATAGGGTTCAAGCTGAGTAAGTAATTCAGTTATTTCTGTTTTATGACCTGTTTTTTCCAAAACAATATATTCCGGAGAAACCTCAAGTATACGGGCATGATGGGCGCGGACAATATGATCAATAATGTTCCCTGACATCAACCCCTTTGTTGTAACCTTAAACAGTGCAATCTCCTGGTAAATTATCTGGTCGGAGGTATGTACAAAAACTTTTAAGACATCAACCAGCTTTTCCATTTGTCTTGCCACTTTCTGGATCATCTCACTTGTTGTTTTTATAACGATAGTGAGTAGCTGTACCCCTTTTACTGCCGATTCCGAGGCCGTGATACTATCAATATTTAACTGCCTTCGTGTTAATATTATTGTTATCTGGCTCAGGATCCCGATATGATCCTCCGTGAAAAGCGATATTGTAAATTCCTGTTTCATAGTATATTATTATCATTATCAATAAGTTAGTCTTACTTCGGAAACTGATGATCCGGGTTCTACCATAGGAAAGACATTTCCTTCTTTCTCGATTTTTATGTCAAGCAGGTAAGGTCCTTTTGCAGCAAGCATTTCTACCAGGGAATCTCTGAGATTTTCTCTCACCGAAACCCTTTTCGCCGGAATGCTATAGCCATTAGCTATCATTACGAAATCGGGATTTATCAATTCTGTTGAGGCATATCTTTTTTTGAAAAACATATCCTGCCATTGACGCACCATCCCCAGGTAACCATTATTAAGAATTATAATTTTAACAGGTATATTATATTGTAATATCGTTCCCAGTTCCTGAATTGTCATCTGGAAACCTCCATCTCCAAGGAATGTAACAACAGGTTTGTAGGGGCTCCCGATTTTTGCACCTACAGCTGCTGGAAGACCGAATCCCATTGTTCCCATACCTCCTGAAGTAACCAGACTGTTTGGGTGAGTAAATTTATAATAGCGGGCAGCATACATCTGGTTCTGTCCTACGTCTGTAACAATTATTGCTTCTCCCTTTGTCAGTTCTGATACCAGTCTTACTACCTCACCCATCCTTATCTCGCCTGTTTCAGGTTTCGTTTCTGGCTTAATAACTTTCTCATATTCAGTCTTATCA
>Ga0265296_1004609_pt1 | contig 11895 bp, 9 predicted proteins | sample MunlanPumphouse1_FD_189073 | JGI IMG/M metagenome (GOLD analysis project Ga0265296, IMG submission 189073) | Groundwater microbial communities from a municipal landfill in Southern Ontario, Canada - Pumphouse #1 | ecosystem: Environmental > Aquatic > Deep subsurface > Groundwater | place: Canada...
TAGAGAGAGAGCGCCAGGTTTTTCGCTTCTTCCCGCCGCTTGATTCCGCCCGTCAGGGTGGCCTCCCGAACCTCTTCCAGGATCGACTCCACAAGCGGCCCGGCCGGGATCCCCGCGTCGAGCAGCTCCTGACCGGTCAGGAGCTGCGGCCTCCTCCCGGCTCTGGCGAGCAACGAACGGAAATCCGCCTCCTCCAGGCCCTCCGTCTTTCGGACCGCCCCGTCGAGGGTGAGCAGGGTATCCGGGGTTTTCCACATCCCGAGGAGGGATTCGAGGCGGGCGTGCCGGTTCCGCAGAATCCCGGCGTGCGCGAGCCGGTTCCGGTCCTCCAGGAGCCGTACGACGGTTCGGACCTGGGGGAACTGGAGGCGGCGCGCGGTGGCCTCCGTCCGGGGGAGACGAAATATCTTCCGTTCGTCCGTGGTGGAAAGCGCCGGTTTCCCACCTTTGGGTTTTTCGCGGAAGGTTCTTCCCAAATTTTCTTCGCATTCGGCCTTCGCCGTGTCCACGAGCAGGTTGGCGAAAAGCAGCGCGGGCGGGAGGGGCCGGCCCAGCGATTTCTCCAGGAACCGGTACCGTCGCTTCATCCGCTCCGTGGAATCCCCGTCCCCCGCGGCGGTTTCGGGGAGGAGAGCCCGGAGGATGCCCGCGCGGGAAAGGTCCTCCACCGTTCCCGCAGGGTTGGCCGAGAGGGAGCGGAGCAGCTCGCCGGCGACGCGTTCTCCGGAGACCGAACGGAGGAGGTTGGGGGCCGCCCGGAGGATCGCTTTCCAGGTCCCCTTTTCGATCGATCCTCCCCGCCTCTCATTTTTCTGCCGGATGGCGCGGAGGATCCGCAGCGGGTCTTCCCGCAGACGCTCCTCCGGCTTCCCCACTCCCCGGATGAGCTTTCGCCTCAGGTCGCCGATGCCGCCGAAAAAATCGACGACCGAGCCGGCCAGGAGGTTCCCCTCCGGACGGAACGCGAAAAGGAGGCTGTTGATCGTGAAGTCCCGCCGCGCGGCGTCTTCCCGTGCGTCGACGTCCTTCGTCCGGATGGTGAAATCGCGGTGCCCCGGCCCCGTGGAGCGCTCCGCGCGAGCCAGCGCCACGTCGATCTCCTCGTCCGCCCAGGTCGCGCGGATCTTGTAGACGGAGAACGCCTTCCCGACGGGAAGGACGCGGCGCAGCCCCAGCCGCCGCGCCGGAAGGGACCGGAGCAGCCTTCCCAGTTCGCCGAACCCGATCCCGGAGACCATCAGGTCGATGTCCTTGCCCGCTTTTCCCTCGACCAGGTCGCGGACGAATCCGCCCACGAGGTAGGATCTTCCCCCGGCGGCATCGACGGCGCGGCAGAACGACTCCAGGAAGCGCCACAGCGGCTTCCGCCCGCGCAGGGCCCGCAGGACTTTGGCGGAAACCCGCTCCGGAACGGGTTTGGGAGCCGTCGTGCCCATCAGTCCGTCAGGTACCCCTTTTCGAGGAGTGCCGCCACGACACGCCGTGCCGCATGCGCCGGCGTCTCCCGGTCCCCGTGCACCACGAGCTCCGGGGCCTGAGGCGGCTCGTAGCCGGCCTGGATGCCGGGGACGTTGAAGGCGGAGCCGTCGCGGCCCCTGCGGTAGATCCCCTTGGGGTCCCTGGTTTCGCAAACGGGAAGGGGGCAATCCACGTACACCTCGAGGAACCTGGGGATCTGCCGTCTCGCCCTGTCCCGGTAGGCGCGGCGGTTGGCGGTGGCGTCGAAGATCACGGACACGCCGTGCCCGGTGAGCAGCTGCCCGATGTGGGCCATCGCCCCGTAGAAGACCTCCCGCTCCGCCTCGCCGTAGCGCGGGCAGGGGGTTAGGACCCGGCGCAGGGCGTCGGATTCCAGAACGGCGAAGTTCACCCCTCGCCCGGCGAGCTCCCCGGAGAGGGCCGCGGCCAGGGTCGATTTGCCGGAGGCCGGCAGCCCCGTGATCCACACGGCGAATCCCGGTCGCATCTTCTTTTCAGGCCCCGCAGTAATCGTTCACGCGTCCCGGGTCGAAGGCCTCCGCATCGAGGACCGCCTGCAGGAACGCGAAGAGTTTCCGCCGGACGTCGTCGGCAAGGGCCGGGTACCAGACGGGGCTTGCCATGACCAGCCCACGAAAGGCGTAGAAGGGGGCTGCCACCTCGAGGATCTCCGTGTCCCCGCTTTTTTCCAGGTACCGGTCCCAGAACCGGCGGAACAGGGTTTCGAAGGCCCCCGCGAGACGGCCGCCTCGCTGAAGCGAGGAGAAAAGGTAGTTTCCGGTGATCGAGGTGACGTCGTCTGCGGGATCCCCCCACTCCCCGCGGGAGCGGTCGATCACGCTGAAGTCGGTCCCTTCCCGGAACAGGATGTTGTAGGGATGGAAATCCCCGTGGACCCGGCGCAGCCGGTGGGTCCGTTCCTTCAGGCGCCATCGCCAGGCGACGCAGCGGTGCTCGATCGCCTCCAGGAGCTCTTTCGTGATGAAGCCGTGCCGGGGCGGATAGCTGTCGGTGAGGCCCATGATGCACTCCCCGTGGCCCAGCAGCTCGCGGATGCGCCGCGCGTAGAGGCCGGGGTCGGTTCCGCGCTTGCGGTGGATGTCGGCCAGGTAATCGCAGAGGGCGTCGGCCCGGGCAAGGTCGAGGTCCGAGAGCGGTCCGCCCGCCTGCAGGCGGGCGAGGTCGTGGATGTACCCTTTCCCCTCCACGTACTCGGCAAGGAGGAAGAGCTCCTCCAATCCCCCGAGGGACAGGAGCGCCCCTTCTTTCCGGAAGGCCCCGACGTCGATAGACCGGGCGTGGCGGGGGAGGCGGTTGAAGGTGTCGTGGTCCCAAAGGAGCATCTGGGCGCGGTCGGACATGTGCTCGTGCCCGAAGGGGCCGGGAGAAAGGGTCTCCACGACGGCCTTTCGGATCTGCCCGCCGGCCTCGTATTCCACAAGGACGGGCATCCCGTAGCCGTACCCCTTGATGGCGCCGGTCTGTAGCTTTTCCCCGAGGAGGGCGAGGCGCAGGACGCGCGCAGGCGCCCCCAGGACAGCCGAGAGGTAAGGCTCGAGGTTCTCCCGCGAGAGTTCGGGCATGCCCCCTCCTTTATGCCTCCTCATTTTACACCCCGGCGCACGCCAGTTGCGGGTTGGATTGCGCGTTCAATGAAGATATGCTGATAAATTATAATTTCAGGATTTTATTCTCAAGGGACACGAGCGTTTTTCCATAGTCCGGCGCTTGTGTAAAAAAAATGAAGGAGCATTCGATGAGGAAATTTTCGGGGTTCCCGGCTGTGATTTTGGCGCTCGCGTTCATCGTCTGCGGCGTGGAGGCGCTCGCTTTCGGAGACATGTCCAATCCGAAAGGGGACAAAAGCGGAAAGGCGGGGCCCGTCGACAAAACGCCGGTCGAGAAGGCCAAGGGGCCGGATTCCTACACCGTGGCGGAGATCTACAAAAAAAGCGCGGAGCTGGACAAGAAGAAGGTCGTCGTCCGGGGGAGGGTGACCAAGGTATCGGCCGGCATCATGGGGAAGAACTGGGTCCACCTGCAGGACGGCAGCGGGGACGCGGAGAAAAGGACGAACGACCTGGTGGCGACCTCCCAGGACCTTCCCGCCGTGGGGGACGTGGTCACGGCCCGGGGCACCCTGTATAAAGACAAGGATTTCGGTTCGGGATACAAGTACGCGGCGATCGTGGAGGAGGCGACCCTCAAGCCCTGACGGCTTTTCGGCCCCTGCGGTTTAACGCCGGCCGGGCTTGCTCTCGGGAGGTCCCGGCGGCAGGGGGAAGGGCGTGACGTTCCCCTGGGCCGCGGCCAGGGCGACGATCTTGTTCGCGCCCTCCTTTTCCACCTCGTCGATGCGCACCATCGCCGGCAGCGGGATGTACGTGCGCTTGACGCCCGCGAACTCGGACTTGAGCTTCTCCTCCGAGGGGTCGACGAGGAGGCTCCCGCGGCTTCCGAAGATGATGTCCTCGACCTCGACGAACGCGAAAAGCTCCCCCTGGCTCACCTTCCGCGCATAGAGTTCGTACAGGTTCCCCTGGTTTTGAAAGAGCACGCGATAGATGGGCTTCGGTTTCGTCGTGGCGGGCTTCCGGGAATTTTCCATCACTTGAGTATAGCAGTCTTCAAGACGATAGTTCCCTGGCCACACGGATCACCGCGTCATAATCCGGTTCCGTAGTGACCTCCTTAACGTGCTGGATGTAACGGACGGTGTCGTTCGCGTCGATGACGAAAAGGGAGCGGGACAGCAGCATGAGTTCCTTGATGAGCACCCCGTAAGCCTCCGCGAAGGATCGCCCCTGGTAGTCGGAGAGCGTTTTCACCTTCTCCACCCCGGCCGCCGCGCACCAGCGTTTCTGGGCGAACGGAAGGTCCATGCTGACGGTCAGAACCACCACGTTCCCGGGAAGTTTCGCCGCTTCCTGGTTGAACCTGCGGGTCTCCATGTCGCACACCGGAGTGTCCAGGGAAGGAACGGCGCTCACGATCTTGATCTTTCCCTTGAAATCCCCCAGGGAAACGGGAGCAAGCGCGTTGTCCACTACGCGGAAGTCGGGTGCCTGGTCGCCCACCTTGATCTCCGGTCCGACGAGAGTCATGGGGTTGCCCTTGAAGGTGATGACCCCTTTTCTTTCCTGCATGGCTTCGCTCCTCGACAGGTATTTTATCTGACAAGATGCCCCTTGGACAGGACTGGTTTCACGGAGTCTACCGTGTATGGAGCATATGGTGGCTTGGGGACTTCCGCGTGATTACCCGGGAGGACTGGAAACGGCAGACCACCTACATAGAAGTGGAGCCGGCGGTCGGGATTGAACCGACGACCTGCTGATTACGAATCAGCTGCTCTACCACTGAGCTACGCCGGCGTTACGCGTTGAGTAAAGAAAAGTTGCAGCAAGTAAGCCTATGGATTGCCCCGCCGAAAGTCAAGCATGCTCGATCAGCATGCTCGATCAGCATGCTCGATCTGGTACTGCTCGATGTGGAACTTGTCGGACGCGGAGATGTTGACCTTCATCCCGTACCGGGCTTCCAGCTTCTCGAGGAACTTCCGCTCCTCGCCGAACAGCTCCTCGGCGAGCGCCGGGTGGACGTGGATGGAGACCTGCTTCCCCGACAGCAGCGCCCCCTGCCGCTCGAGCGCCCGGAAGATCTCGTAGCAGATCGTCTTCTTCGACTTGATGACGCCCTCGCCCGAACAGTAAGGGCAGGCCTCCGACAGCGACCGGCCCAGGCTCTCGCGAACGCGTTTCCGCGTCATTTCGACCAGCCCCAGCTCCGAGATCTTGCAGATGGTCGTCTTGCTCCGGTCGGCGCGCAGGGTGTCGACCAGCGCCTGGTACACCTTCTCCCGGTTCTCCTCGCTCTTCATGTCGATGAAGTCGATGGTGATGATCCCGCCGATGTTGCGCAGGCGCAGCTGGTAGACGATCTCTTTCACCGCCTCCAGGTTGATCTTGGCCGTCGTCTCCTCCAGCGAGGTGCGCCCGACGTACTTCCCCGTGTTGACGTCGATCACCGTGAGCGCCTCGGTCTGCTCGATGACGATGTAGCCGCCGCTCTTGAGCCAGACCTTCTTGTCGAGGGCGCGCGCCAGCTCGATCTCGATGCCGTAGTGCTCGAAGATCGGCTGCGAGCCTTCATAAAGCTCGATCCGGTCCTGGATGCCCGGGAAGAACTGCGCCGCGAACCCCCGGATCCGCCCGAACTCCTCCTCGTCGTCGACCACGACCCGGTCCATGTCCGCGGAGAAGAGGTCGCGGACGGCGCGCAGGGAGAGCGACAGCTCCCGGTGGACATGGGAAGGCGCGTTGGAAGCGTCGCTTTTCTTCCGGATCGACTCCCAGAGGCAGACCAGGTAGTCCATGTCGGCCTTGATATCCGCCTCTGTCTTGCCTTCCGCCGCCGTCCGGACGATCGCCCCCATCCCCTCGGGGCGGATCTTCTCCACGATCCCGCTCAGCCGCTCCCTCTCCTCCGCGTCATCGATCCGCCGCGAGATCCCGATGTGGCCGGACCAGGTCAGCAGGACGAGATACCGTCCGGGCAGGGTGATGTGACTCGTGATCCGCGCCCCCTTGGTGCCCAGCGGCTCCTTCGCGACCTGCACCAGGATGTGCTGCCCCTCGCGGATCAGCCCCTCGATCGGCGGGAGGAAATGCTCCTGGGGGTACCTCGCTTCCCGGATGCCGATCTCCTCCGGCAGCACCGCTTCCTCGTTCCCGTCGGAGTCGAACTCCAGTTGCGGGGTGACGAAGTCCCCGGCGAAGAGGAAGCCGGCCTTGTCCATGCCGATGTCGACGAAGGCGGCCTGCATCCCGGGGAGCACCCGGATGACCTTCCCCTTGTAGATGTTGCCGACGATGTTCTGGTCGCCCCTGCGCTCGAGGAGGAACTCGACGAGGATCCCCGACTCCAGGGTGCCCACGCGCGTCTCGTAGGGCGAGGCGTTGACGACGATGAGCTTGTTGGATTTCTGCACGTTATCTCTTCTTTCGGGGAACGAGTTCCGCCGTTATTTTCTTCAGTGCGAACCGGTCGGGCGGGAGCGCGACGCCAAGAAGCCCGGAGGCCGCGTCGAGCGGCCGGACGCCCCTGCCTGTTCCATGGATGATTGTAATGAAGAGTGCGTCGTCGTTCATCAGGAAATTGGACACGAGAGGTTTCAGGTCGATCTCCTGGCGGCTGTCCTCCCTGAAAACCGCTACGGGGAAGGCGTGGGAGGCCAGGAATCCCTCCCACGCCCGAGCGACACGTTCGGGGCTTACCTCCCCGGGGAGCCCGGAGGGCGGCAGGGGATCGATCCGGTACGCGCAGATGAGGTCGAAATCGGAAAGGCGGGGAGACCCCGGCGGCACGTGATTCGCCGAAACGATCCGGATCCCCTCGGGGAGGAACGCGGGCTGCCTCTTTTCGAACTCCGCCGCGACCACCGGCAGGGAAAACTCCGCCTCCACGAATTCCGCGAGGCTTTCGGTCCCGACGGGCAGCGCCGGGGAGAAGGAGAGGCGGGGGGCGGGGTTGAACCCCTGGCTGTAGGCGACGGGGAAGCCCGCGCGCCGCAAGGACCGCCCCCAGAGAGACTGGATCTCCAGCCCGGAAAGATACCGTGCCGGCCCTTCCTTGGAGTACCGGATGCGGACGATGTGGCGCCCCGCCGCCGCAGGGGCGCCGCCGACTCCCGGATCCCTGCCTGGAGCCGGCCTTTCCCCCATCCGCTTCGGGGGATAGGTGACGTTTCCGAGCCCCGGCGGGCACGCGCCGCACGCGGAGCAGACGTCGGCGCGGCAGTCGGGAGTGAGCTCCCCGGACCTCGCCTTCTCCCGCTCCGAAAGAAGGAATGCGCGGTCGATCCCGGCGTCGACGAAGTCCCAGGGGAGAGAGCGCGCCGGGTCCCGCTCGTCGAGGTACCCGCGGGGATCGATCCCCGCCTCCCGGAAAGCCTGCGCCCACGCCTCGGGGCGGAACGACTCGGTCCACGCGTCGAAGCGCGCCCCCAGCCGGTAGGCCCGGAGGAGGACGCCGGAGAGCCGCGCGTCCCCCCGGGAGAAGACCCCTTCGAGCTCGCTCACGGCGGGGGAGTGATACTTCACGTCCACGTTCCTGTCCCGGCCGACCTCCGCGCGCACGATCGCCAGCCGCTCCCCGATCTCTTCCTTCCCGATCTGCCGCTCCCACTGGAACGGGGTGTGCGGCTTGGGGATGAAGGCGGACAGGCTCACGGTGACCGAGTTCCGTCTTCCATGAGTCCGGGCGACGAAGGCCACCTTCTTCACGAGGCGCCCGATGGCGGCGACGTCCTCAGCGGTTTCCCCGGGGAGCCCCACCATGAAGTAGAGCTTGAGCGTCTGCCACCCGTTGGCGTAGATCCACTCGGCGGACCGCATGAGTTCCTCGTCCCGGATGTCCTTGTTGACGGACTTCCGGAGACGCTCCGTGCCCGCCTCCGGCGCCAGCGTGAACCCCGTCTTGCGGACCTTCCGGATCTGGCGGACGGTGTTTTCGCTCAAGGCGTCGAGGCGGATCGACGGCAGGGAGACGGAGACCCGCTCCGGCGAAAGCGTCTCCATCGCCTCCGTGATCAGCCGGTCGATGCAGCCGTAGTCCGCGGCCGACAGGGAGAGCAGGCCGACCTCGTCGTATCCCGTCCGGGGGGCCACCTCCTGCAGGTAGCGCAGCAGGAGCAGCGGGTCCCGCTCCCGCACGGGGCGGTAGACGTAGCCCGCCTGGCAGAACCGGCACCCCCTCGTGCAGCCGCGGGAGATCTCGATGCTCAGCCGGTCGTGCACGACGCGCATCGCGGGGAGGATCGGCGCGGGAAGCAGGGGGGACCTCGCCAGATCCGGGAGGACGCGCCGGGAAACCCGGGTGGAGACGCCGGGGACGTACACGCCGTCGACCCGGGAGAGGTCCCGCAACAGGTCGCCTCGCGTTCCTTTCCGTCCCTTCCACGCCTGGACGCAGGAGAGGATTTCCAGGACGGCTTCCTCACCGTCCCCGACGAGGAGGGCGTCGAAGAAGGCCTCGACCGGCGACGGGTTCAGGGTGCACACCCCGCCGCCAAGGATCAGCGGGTCCTTTTCCGCCCGCTCCCCGCGGAGCAGCGGGATGCCGGACAGTTCGAGCATCGCGAGTATGTTCGTGTAGGTCAGCTCGTAGCTCAGGGAAAACCCGATGATGTCGAAATCGCGCGCGGGAAGCGAAGATTCGAGCGAGCAGAGAGGGATCGCATTTTCCCGCAGGTGCCCCTCCATGTCCCGCCAGGGCGCGAAGGCCCGCTCGCACCGGGTGCCCGGCCGGGAGTTCAGGATCTCGTGGAGGAGGAGGATCCCGAGGTGGGACATCCCGATCTCGTACACGTCGGGAAAGGCGAGCAGGACGCGGAGTTCCGCGCTCTCCCAGGGGAGGAGCGGGCGCCGCACCTCGCTGCCGCCGTAGCGGGACGGTTTCCGGATCGAAGGAGGAATCGTTCTCATGACTTCCACCTTCCCAATTAATTTTTGAAAAATCAATGGTTTCAAGTTAAATTGTCTGGATAATGCCTGTGACAGGAGATACCCCTCAGTGCGTTTGATCTGGAATCAGGGCGCCGGGTTATCGTTCAGGCCGGAGGAGTTTTTCGGCCGGGAGGAGGAGCTGGCCTCCCTCTCGCGCGTCTGTCTCGAGGGAAGGTCCGGCATCGGGGCGTCCGTGATGATCTTCGGGCCCCCCAACGTCGGGAAGACCTCCATCCTCCTGAAACTGAAGCACGACCTCCAACGGTTGCCGGAAGGCAGCCCGCCCCCCCGGCCCTTCCCGTTCTACTTCTCCTTCAGCAAGATCCTTTCGCACCCCCTGGCGCTCTCCCAGCATTTCCTGCAGGAGTACCTCTGGCAGGTCCTGGCCTTCCTGGGGGAGTCGCCCCTCGGCGCGTTCGACGCCGAGGCGATGTGCGAGAGGCTCGGGACGTTCGGCTTGACGGAGTGCCGGGAATTCCTCATCGCCCACAGGATGTGGACGGAGCGCGGCGACGGCCTCTCAGCGCTCGTGAACGCCCTCTCCCTGCCCTTCGTTTCCGGGCGTGAGATCTTCTACCCCGTGTTCCTCTTCGACGACTTCCAGTACACGTGCAAGCTGCAGAACATCCCCGACGGCGCCATCCTGTCGATCCTCCGTCCCCACATCAAGTCGGGTCATTTCCCGATGATCATCTCGGGATCCTCGCCGGGGCACGTCACCGCGTCCCTCAAGAGGGAAGGGCTTTACGGGTCGTTCCAGATGATGGAGGTCGGAGGGCTCTTCCCGGGGGCCTCCGCGAAGATGTGGGCCTCCCTCTTCGAGCGGCGGCAGATCGGGATGCCCCCCCACATCCAGGCCCGCGCGGCGGCCCGGCTGGGGCACGTCCCGATCTACCAGCGGATGCTCGCCGAGGAGGTCTCCTTCCGGAACGTGCAGGTCACCGACGAGATCGGGTTCGAGAACCTCTTCGCGCTCTCCATAACAGAGGGCCAGCTCAACCGGTACTGGCGGGAGTTCTTCGAAAACGCCTTTCCCGACAGGCTCCAGCGCGCGCGCGCCATCAAGTTCCTCAAGCGCGTGGTCTGCGACCAGTTCCCCCTGGACACGGTCGAGGGGGCGCTGTCTCTTCTGGGGACTTCCCCCGCGGAGGGCGGGGAGATCCTGTCTTCGCTGGAGTTCAAGGGCCTGCTGAAGTCCGACTTCGAGCAGCTGCGGTTCGTGAACGACCCGGTGCTCGCGGACTTCCTCTACTGGGCGTTCGAGCGGGGGGTCCTGGGAAAGACCTCCTCCCAGGTCGCCGCGTCCCTCGTCCAGGCCAAGCTGTCGCGCGCCGCCCTGGATCCAGTGGAGGGCGAGAGGGAAAAGTGGATCGCCGTCACCAAGGAGCTGATGCGGAGGTGGGACTGCCGCGAGGTCCCGACGCTCCTGTTCCGGTTCGGCGGCTTCCGGGAGCGGTTCGGTGGGAAGGGGCTCCTCGAGGTGGTGATCGGAATGGAGAAGGAGGCGCAGAAGCTTCGGCTGCCCAAGATCAGCTCGGTCTCCACCGGCTACAAGACCCGACGCGGCGGTCCGCGGTTCGATTTCGACCTGGTCGCGTACGGGTTCCACGACGCGGAGTTCTCCGAGGAGAACCTCGTGATCTGGGCGGTGGACGTGACGACGGAGAAAACGCTCACCGCGAGGTCGGTGGAGCACTTCGAGAACCGGTGCCGGCTTCTCAGCCTGGAGAAGGGGCTCAAGGACGAGCAGCTCCGGAAGTGGATCCTGTTCGAGGGGGCCGTCGATCCCGCCGCCCTCGAGCAGGTGGCGCGGTACGACATCTTCCTGACCCATCGCTCCCAGATGCGCCTCTTCCTCAACCTGTTCGGGATGGAGGAGCTCGACCTCGAAGCCGATGTCCGCAAGCCCGCCGAGATGCCGCCGGGCACGGAGCCCCTCGAGTTCGAGCTGGTCCTGCCGATGAAGGCGGATACGGAGGTCGTGGCGGCCCGCGTGGCGGAGGAGGTGGCGGCCTACGCCTCCCTCGACAAGGACACGGTGGACCGGGTCAAGATGGCGATCATCGAGGCGTGCATCAACGCGTTCGAGCACAGCGGGGCGGAGTCCGGCAAGGTCCGGCTCCGGTACATCCTCTCCCCCGAGAAGATCGAGCTCTTCGTCCAGGACGAGGGGAAGGGGTTCCGCGGGGGGCGGGCGGGGGAGGAGAGCAAGCGCAATCGCGGCTGGGGGCTGAAGCTGATCCGCGAGCTGGTGGACGACGTGGAGATCATGACGGGCGATAAGGGGACCACCGTGCGGATGGTAAAATACCTTGGTTCCGGATCCGAGAAGGAAGGGGCGGGATCGCAGGGTCCCGAGTGAAGCCGGCATGAATTATCTGACTGTAAGGACCCGCTATGCGGGGGACGTATTCGTGGTGTACATTGACGGGTACCTGAACAGCCTCATGGGGGAAGAGGTGGAGCGGGTGGTCCAGGAGGCCCTGGACGGCGGCGGCAGGAAGGTCCTCCTGAATTTCGAGGGGACCCGCCTGATCAACAGCATCGGGATCTCGATCATCATCGGCGTCGTGGAGAAAATAATGGAACGCAGCGGGCTGCTTGCGTTCTGCTGTCTCTCCCGCATCAATCGCGAACTGTTTCAGATGACCGGCGTGGCGCGCTACGTCCGGGTGTTCGATCTGGAGGAAGAGGCCCTTGGCCATTTCAGCCAATCCGCGTGAGGTCGTGCATTTCGGCGACAAACGCCTCCCGGCGGGGCGGCGGGAGGTGTTCAAGCTAAAGGCGCTGCGGGATTTCACGTTGTGCATGTCGCGGGCCCGCGACTTCGACGAGTCGCTCCACCTGGCACTCATGGTCATCCTGGGGACCTATTCCATCGTGAAGGGCGCCCTGTTCCTGGAGGAGGACG
>Ga0265296_1004611_pt1 | contig 11889 bp, 11 predicted proteins | sample MunlanPumphouse1_FD_189073 | JGI IMG/M metagenome (GOLD analysis project Ga0265296, IMG submission 189073) | Groundwater microbial communities from a municipal landfill in Southern Ontario, Canada - Pumphouse #1 | ecosystem: Environmental > Aquatic > Deep subsurface > Groundwater | place...
ATCTGGTTCGGACAGATCGACCTTGTCCGTATCTACCCGGCTCCGGGCTTCCAGCAGATCGACCATTTCATGTGCGATGCGGTACCCTTTACTGGGGCCTATTAAGATTTCACGGCGTCCCTCATCTTTAAAATCAGGGTGATATTTCAGGATGTCCTTCCGTTCATCCAGACTCATAAATGGGACTTCTTCGCCGGATTTTTTAAATTCCACCCTTTTCTCACGGGTTTTCTCAACACGTTTAATTAAATTTTTAAGCTCTTCCGGATACGGCATAATCTCACCTTCCCCTCAATAATTTTTGCAATTCGATTTATAAAACTCGATGTAATCGCGTTTCTGCTGTCCTTCAACCTATAGATTATAGATACGCATTTTCCTTCGGTCTCCAGTCTTCGGGGGCCATGGGCGGTTCTATTTCCCTTGCACTATAAGTTTCCATGAGTTTTGCGGTATCAAGTGATTTCAACTCTTCAAGGCCTGCTTTAAATTTGCCGGTCTTGATATTATCAACCATAATCGCCAGATGTTGTGCTCTGGGGACAAGTTTACTTCCCCTGATTCTCCTCACCATCTGAGCAATATGATACTGTGCCATTTCACCCATGCATCGCGATGTACACAAGCCGCATTGTATGCAGTCGAAAGACAGCTCTGCCGCGCTTTCAAAATCACCGCGTTTAATAGCTGCAATGTAATCCATTACAGGAACATCCATGGGGCAGACTTTTGTACAGGCATTGCATCCCACACAACGGAATAACTCCGGATATTTCTTGAATACTTCCTCCGGGTCACTGCTGATAGCTTCCAGATTATAGACAGAACGGTTCGCCGGGAAGAACGGTATCTGAGTCAAGTACATGTTCGGAACAACAACAGTTTGACAAGCCAGACCCACCCGGATGTGATAATCACCAGGCAATCTGTATACCGTTCCGCACGCACCGCAAATTCCCCCTCTGCATCCGCAACCACGGATATATTTGTATCCCGAATATTCCATGGCTTTCATAATGGTCAACGACTCAGGGACCTCATATTTTTTGCCCATGATATAGATCGGAACAAGTTTTGCTGATATCTCCAAATTTTCTTTTCCTTCAACTGCTGTGGTTGTTGATTCGTTCATTTCCACCTCACTCACTAAAAGGGTTTTATTATAAAAACATTATTTGATTTAACCGGTCAACCGTGTAAAGGCTGTTCAAAAGTTAAACAAAATTCATTTTTGCAAGAAGCTCTCTGGATTCAGGTACGTTCAATTCAAAATGACATACATCTTCCTCCAGGCCGAGCGCTACGGCAAGAAGTTGTGTGAAATAGAATGTCGGAATTTTCTTCACTTCAGGATCTTTCTCAACGATAGCTGCTTGTTTTTTCCCAAGAGTGTATTCACATAAGGGACAGCTTGTAATAATGGCATCAGCGCCCCGTTTAACGGCTGATTTCAATATTCGTGCACTGGAAGCAAGGGCAGCATTCGGATTGCTTATAATCTGGTACGAACTGCAGCATTCTTCCGAAGAGGGAAAAAATGACGGCTGCGCACCCAGCGCTGAAATGAAATCCTGCATAATGGTTTTAGGCAGACTCTGGTCAATGGATATTTCAGCGGGTCTAACCAATGTACACCCATAATAAGGTGCCAGTTTCAGGTTGTTTAATGGTTTTTTTACTTTTTTCCTCAAAGATTCCCAGCCAATTTCATCACGCAGATAGGTCAGATAATGGAAAACATCCACCTCACCATTATAATCAATCTCCTCTTCCATGAAGCTGTTGATGGTATAACGCTTTTCTTCATCATCCCGCATGACCATGTTCGCTCGTGCCAGTGTGTTGTAACACATGGAACAGGCAGTGATAACCTTGGTATTGCCTTCTTCTTTCACTCTGACGAGGTCTCTCACGGGAGCTACAAGATGCAGAAGATCATCATCTGCAAGCGAAAACACAGCTCCGCAACAATTCCAGCGGGACAGTTCCTTGAAATCCACTCCTAATGCAGTTAACGATGCCGTGCCGGAATCATCGAGATTTTTTGCTTTTGTTTTTAATGTACAACCGGGGTAATAACTTATTGTCATGATGTACCTCACGCAGTATGTTTTCTGAAACAGCTAACCAGCGCAATTTGCGGTAAATCAGCTATGACATCTTCGGGTATCTTATTTGGTTCCACGTAATTTTCATTTCCTCTTAAATATAATTGCCGGAGTGCTTCCATAATTTTGGGCAGCTTCATTCCACGGGGGCAAAGCGCCTGACAACTGTGGCAGGTTGCACAAAGCCAGATGGTGTTGGCTTCGGTTGCTTTTTTCTTTAATCCGAAATGGATCGATAACATAATCTGGCGCGGTGACACATCCATTTCATCACTCATAGGACATGTAGCAGTACAGGTTCCACACTGCATGCATTTGTGGAAACTTTCGCCGCTGATTTCCGCCAGTTTTTTAACGAAATCCTTATCATAAGTTTTATCGTTTATTTCAATAGTCAATCAATCACCCCTTTTCTTTACAGTTTAATTGATCAGAACTTCTTGCCCCAAACGGGAAAAGAAGATTTAACTATCAAACATTCCTGATCTTCTCAAAAGAATCAGATAAGTTACTTGTCAAGATTATCCGATAATCTTGACGGCTACCCCGGTCAGGTTCTGCAATTCCTTTACATGATCCTCCACTTCCCCACGAAACATTGCCTTTTCAAAGATCGTCCGCTTTTCGTGGCCCAGTATCAGGAGGTCTGCCTTCTCCTCCAAGACAACTGCCTTGAGCACCTCCATAGCCGGCCCCTTCCTGACGACCTTCTTGGGTGTCACACCCTGGGTCTTTGCTAGTTCTCCGGCCATCTCAAGGATTTGTTCTCCCATGCGCAACAGGGAGTCTTCAACCCCCTTTTGTCTGGCTACGCCCCCTTTCAGAAACGAGGTGTCTGCCGCATAGACATATATGAGCCGCGCATTTTGCTCTTTCGCAAGCAGAGCGGCCTCAAGGGCTGCGCCCTGAGCGTGGGCAGAACCCGTGACACCACACACGATACACTGATAAGCCATATCAAGTTCCTCCTCAACCTTTTTCAGGTCTGTATTTGGCGTTACCCACGCCATCAGCTCGAAAGATGCTCAAAGCCGGGCCCAAAATGCCTACATTTCCACCAGCAGCAGCCAAGCCGAGCAGAGTATCATCGTAATAATCATGGGAATGAAGGCCGCCTTGAGGTAATACATGAATGAGATCGGATATCCTGCCCGTTCAGCCATGCCCACAGTGACCACGTTGGCGCTTGCCCCGATCATGGTCCCGTTTCCTCCCAGACACGCGCCAAGCGACAGCGCCCACCACAAGACCCCGGATTCGGCCCCCGGTATGACGGTGCTGAGATAGGCCACAATGGGCAGCATGGTTGCTGTGAAAGGGATATTGTCTATGATGGCGGATGCCAGGGCTGAAACCCACAGTATCATCAGGATGGCGGCAACCAGTGACCCTTGTGAGAGGTCCTTAACCTGGTTGGCAATGATCTGGATCAGACCGGTCTCCTCAGCCCCTGCCACGACGATAAATAGCATCATGAAAAATATCAGGGTGGGCCACTCGATCTCGTGCTCCAGCATCTCCACAATATCCACCTTGCTGATTACGAGAAGTAAGGTTGCACCTATCATGGCGGCAATGCTGGGCTCCATGTGCAGGGCGCCGTGGATGATGAAGAGGAAGATAGTGATTCCGAGCAAAATACCGCCTTGGATGAGCAATTTCTTGTTGGTGATCTTGTACTCTTCCTTCAGTTGGGCGATCATCTTGCCAACGTCTACTACCTGGGCCTTTAAATAGTCCTTTTTGTACCAGTACAAGAAATAGACCACGGTCACCACCAGACAGATGGCGCAGATCACGCTCAGGTTCTGGACAAATTGCATAAATGTCAACTTGGCGTACGACCCGATCATGATATTCGGGGGGTCGCCGATGAGCGTGGCCGTGCCGCCTACGTTGGAGGCGAAGGCCTCGGGGAGCAGAAACGCGACCGGGTTGATCTTGAGGGTCAGGGCAATCTCGATAGTCACCGGAATGATCAGGAGCATGGCGGTCACGTTATCCAGAAAGGCTGATGTTATACCGGTCACCACCATCAGGATGGAGGCCAGGGCAAAAACGTTTCCTTTGGCCAACTGGTAGCTCTTGTAGGCCATCCACTGGAAAACACCCGTTTTCTTGAGCACGCCGACGATAATCATCATGGCCATCAGAAGAAAGATTACATTCATATCCATCGCGTGCATGGCATCTTCAAAGGTAATGATCGCATAATCAGTGTTAAAGGTGCCCGCCGTGTAGGTAATGGTCAAAATCAGGGCGGCCCCCAATAGCGCCGCAAGAGTTCTGTGCATCCACTCAAAGGCAATGAGGGCGTAAACCGCCGCAAGAATCAGGGTGGCAATCCAGAAAGCCGGCGTGATAGTGCGAGACAAGGTGAAACTATGGTGGGCCAGAAAATGGATGTTACCACTTTCATCGACACGTTCCTGGAGGATCCTGTCGAGCAGCACGTGCTCAAGGGTTTTGTAGGATGGTTTCTCACATGCCATTTCGACCTTGGCCCCCGGCAAAAGGCCGTGTGGGACAGGGAGCTCCGCTTCATAACGCCCGGCCTTGGATGTGCTTACCTCCTCCAACTCCACATCTTTTCCGTTGACGGTAAAATGTAGCAGCACCTCTTTGACGGGTTTTCCCTGTACGTTCGTAACGGTCCCGGTGACAATCAGGATATCTGTCGGGCCCGTCACCAAGGGCTTGTCCCCTGTGGCTGCATTTAAGGCAGCGCTCCAGATGATCGTGAACATCAGTATGAACAATAGCAGCATACTCTTTTTCATCGTTTTTCTCTTTCTCCTTCTACGGTTGTGATATCTTTCCATGGCATAATTTTTTGCAGGACCATGCCTGATCAAACGATATAATTCCCTGTTTGAGCAAGTTTTTTCTAAGGGCATTTATTAGCTCAGTTCTTTGTCTGTGTCAAGTGGACTTCTAGGGAGTGAACCCATCCATGGTTCTTTGTTAAATCTGAGCGGATTCCTTCTTATAATTGAGTAATTTCAACCTAGATTAAGTGATAGAGTCAAAATTTCTATTGCTTAATCCGGGTTGAAACAGGAGAAAGTCGAGGGGTTTTTTGCAGGCGAATTTTAAGATCTTTGTCTCACCATTGATTATTGTCACATAGAAAACATTTGCTGAAAACTAACCGGCATAAAACAGCTGGACGTCTTCGTTATGATCCACTATCAATATTCTCATTTTAATTTTATGAAATCCAGACTAATTACGTATAATGATAAAGACATTATAGGCTACATAGAGGCCTATGAACACAACTCCCTTCCATCTGTCCAACCGGTTATTTCTACCGGTCAAAGCAAATAAAAGCAGACTGGAGACGAGGACTGCACCGATATCTGCATTGTTTTTTGTTAGAAAAGGTATGGGGTTGATTATGGAACTGATTCCGAGCACAAAGAATATGTTGAAAATATTGGAGCCGACTACATTTCCTACTGCAATATCCACATTCTTTTTGTAGGCTGCCATAGCGGACGTAGCCAGTTCCGGGAGAGATGTCCCGATTGCTACCACTGTAAGTCCCACCAGAGACTCACTCATCCCAAGGCTTTTGGACATATGAACTGCGCCGTCGACAATCCATTTTCCACCTAAAGTCAATCCAATGAACCCCAGGGTAATAAGGAATACTGATTTTTTAAAGCCATATATTTCCATCGATATGTGATCATTCATGCCCTCTGTCCTTTTTGCAATACTGGCCGAGTAATAAATAAATATCGCGAAAAAAGAGAGCAAGATCAAACCATCTATTCTTGTTAAAACGGAAATATCACGCTTGTCGATTAATTGGTCATTTGCCATGAAACCCAGGACAAGAGCGGCCAGCAGACTTAAGGGGATCTCTTTCCATACCGTTCCCTTCGTTACAGTTAAAGGATATATCGCTGAAGACACACCGAGTATAAGAAGGATGTTGGCAATATTGCTTCCCAAAATATTGCCAACGGCGATATCTGTGTTGCCCTTGAGACTGGCAAGAATATTAACAAACAATTCAGGAGTAGAAGTCCCAAAGGCAACAATCGTCAACCCGATCACCAAGTCAGAAATATTAAACTGTCTTGCGATGGATGACGCACCGTCAACGAGAAAATCAGCTCCTTTAATTAAAAAGACAAATCCAATTAACAGGAACGCATATGGCGCTATATACATTTCTCCCCCAAGGATATTATAGATGGTATTACCAGTTCTCTGACAGCCTGTGTGTTTTATTCATCATCGGAACAAGCGACTTTTTGGGCCGCATGTGATTTTTTTTAAAAAAGCTATTTGACAATCTATAACCAATTGCATGAATATTGTAAGCTTTTATTGAAGGATGACGATAAGATTTAACCTTTGCGAAATATCTTGATTATGGTAATATATTACGGCTAATGTCTAAATCAGTCTGTCGGCAGACAGGCGTGAAGAAGTCAATAGTTGCGGAAAATATCAGACTTCTATTCTGGTCTGGATTGCGCTGACTAGTTATGAAAGAGGTTAACATTAATGGGAACAGAGAAAAAAATGTGCGATATGTGCCTGGCGGGAAAATTGTCAGAAACGATTTAGCGTGGTGACTGATGCATCAGGCAACGTTCATTGCCCGGATTATACGAGGGACCTTGCTATCAAGGAAAAGGACATAGATACTGACAAGGCCGTTCACCTCCCCGTCGGGAAAGATGATTAGGATACCCCCTTTTTAGCAGGGGGCGCTTAAAAAAAAGTTGGCCTGCGGCCAACTTTTTTTGGTATTGTGGTATTGAAGAACAGATGAAGAACATATTAACAGTACTGTTGGAAAATGCTGTGAAGGACTGTGTTGAAAGGGGTTTACTGTCAGCAGGGTCACTTCCCTTTATAGAAGTGGATGTTACCAGGGATATTTCTCATGGTGATTATGCCTCCAATGTCGCAATGGTTTTGGCATCCCGTACCAGGGAGAATCCCCGTAAGATTGCAGAAATTATTTCCCGTTACATTAATGATCATAACATTATTCTCGAAAAAATAGAGATTGCCGGTCCCGGATTTTTAAATTTTTTCATCAAGCAGGAAGCATGGATGGCAATGCTTGAAGCTGTAGATACCTTAGGAGATTGTTACGGCACTTCCGGCTTTGGAAACGGCAAAAAGGTCATCGTGGAGTTTGTAAGCGCCAACCCGACGGGGCCGCTCCATATCGGTCATGCGAGGGGGGCGGTGGTAGGAGATGTCATTGCCAATCTCTTCACGATGTCAGGATTTTCTGTCTTCCGGGAATACTATATTAATGATGCGGGCAACCAGATGGATAACCTGGGAAAATCCGCTATGTTTCGTTATTTTGAGTTATTGGGGCTTGAAGTTGAATTTTCCGAAAGTTGCTACCAGGGGGACTACATTAAGAATATTGCGGCAGAGATTCTTAAAAGGGACGGAGATACTTATCTTGCCATGGATCGGCAGGAGGTTATCCCTGCTTTTACCGATTATGCTGCCCACGTGATTATGGCGGAAATCAAAGAGGATTTGCACACCTTTGGTGTGAATTTTGACAGTTACTTCAGTGAGAGAGAGCTTTACAAAGATAACGGAGTTAAAAAATTACTTACCGAGCTTGAGGAAAAAGGATTCATCTATCGAGACGGGGAAACTCTCTGGTTCAGGACGACCGATTTTGGAGATGAGAAGGACCGGGTTGTCATCAGAAGAAATGGTGAGCCGACTTATTTTGCCGCCGACATTGCCTACCATAAAAACAAGTATCTACGCGGCTTCGATAAGATTATTGATATATGGGGCGCCGACCACCATGGCTATATCCCGCGAATGTATGCAGGTATTCAGTCACTGGGCCAACAGAAAGACTCTCTGAAGATTATCCTGGTGCAATTGGTAAATCTGATGCGGGACGGTAAGCCCATAGCCATGTCCACAAGGTCTGGAGAGTTTGTGACCCTGAGGGAAGTGGTGGATGAGGTAGGAAAAGACGCGGCCCGGTACAATTTTCTTATGAGACGGTCGGACAGCCACCTCGATTTTGATTTAGAGCTGGCGAAAAAACAATCCAATGAGAATCCCGTATATTATGTACAGTATGCTCATGCACGTATATGCAGTATCTTTAAGCGGGCCCAGGAACAGGGTTATAAAATTCCCTCTTATGCTGATGCGGATTTACAACTACTGAAGCTTCCCGAGGAAGTGGCATTAATCAAAGCGGTTACCCGTTTCACAGAAGTATTGGAAGGCGCGGCGTTAGCTGTTGAACCCCATCGTTTGACATTTTACCTGAACGATCTCGCCGCTATTTTCCACAGTTACTACAATAAAAATAGGGTCATTTCCGATGACGAGGGACTCAGCAGGGCAAGGCTGGTTCTGGTAAAATCCGTCCGTACTGTATTGAGGAATACATTAAAATTGTTAGGTGTTTCAGCTCCAGAGAAGATGTAGGACAATAAAAAATTTGAGCTCGGAGCATATAATGTCCAGGAATACGCGAACATTTGAATTCAAATTAGGTAAACGGGGATTAATCTTGTTTGTCTTCGGGATGTCTCTCCTCTTTTTTTTTGTATATGTTTTTGGCGTGATGGTAGGGAAAAACATTGATACCTGTCAGGAGAATTTTTTCTGGGGTATTCCTATCCCTGATATGGTTAGAAAAAGAATGACAGCTCCTTCTCATAAAACGGAGACAGCGGTAGCTGCGAGGGAAGGAAAAGGCGGCAAATCTACAAAAGGGGATGATGATTTCGATCTTACCTTTTACGATACCTTGGCCAAGAAAGAGGACGAAAGAAAAACTCTTATCACTCCTCCCCAGGAAGTTGAACAAGAAAAAGATGAAAAGCTACCTCCAACGACGATTGCTGAGCATGCCAAAGAAAAGCCCTCCCCCGTCATTGCCCAGCCGTCAGCTGCAGGGAATTCACACCTTGCTGATAAGCATACCAGAAAAGAGACATCTCCCGTCAAGGAAAAATACCTGATCCAAATGGTATCTTATAGAGAAAAAGAAAAGGCTGAGAATTTGTTTAAAAGATTGAAGTCCCTTGGGTACCATCCTGTGGTTGTAACGATAGAATTACCCGAGAGGGGGAGATGGTTTCGAGTCGTTTTGGATGGGTTTGCAACCCGTGAGAAAGCCCAGGAAGTAGTGAATATTGTGTCTAAGGAAATCAATGGGTTGACTTGTGTGATACGTTCTGCTGAGGGGTCAAGAGATTCGGAGATCAGGAATAATTAAGAATAGTAGCGAAAAAAGGAAGCCATCGCAAGGTATGTAAGTTATGTTTGAAACTCTGACAGAAAAATTAGAGGGCATTTTTAAAAAATTAAAGGGTAGAGGTTCCCTTAATGAAGAAAACGTTGGCTCTGCCCTGAAGGAAATCCGTCTGGCCCTTCTAGAAGCAGATGTCAATTTTAAAGTTGTCAAGGAATTCATCGAGGACGTCAGGGCAAGGGCAGTAGGCAGGGATGTTCTTGACAGCATTACACCCGGACAACAGGTGGTGAAGATTGTCCATGACAGGCTTGTCGCACTGCTGGGTGGAGTAAACACCCAGATAAGGTTCGGTAAACGACAACCGTCCTCCATCATGCTGGTTGGTCTCCAGGGAAGTGGTAAAACAACGACGGCAGTCAAGCTTGCTAATCATCTGATAAAGCAGAAGAAAAGAGTTTATCTTGCTCCTGCTGATGTATACAGGCCTGCAGCCGAAAAGCAATTACGGATTCTTGGTGAACAGGTCGGTGCCGGGATCTTTGAGGCGGAAAATTTGCGAGACCCGGTCATGATTTGTGTAGAGGCCGTCAAAGAGGCAGGGAAAAATGGTTATGATACGGTCATTATTGATACGGCAGGCAGGTTGCATATCAACGAAGAGATGATGGAAGAATTGAAAAAGATCAAAGATGTGATTGATCCCTCAGAGATTCTTCTTGTGGTTGATGCTATGACAGGCCAGGATGCTGTGAACATGGCAGGTAAATTTAACGAACTTCTTGGTATAGACGGCGTGATCATGACCAAGATGGATGGTGATGCCCGTGGCGGTGCAGCCCTTTCTCTGAAAGCGGTGATCGGAAAACCTATCAAGTTTATCGGTGTAGGTGAAAAGATTGAAGCCCTCGATGTTTTTCACCCGGAGCGTATGGCCTCAAGGATTCTCGGCATGGGTGATGTTCTCTCAATTGTCGAGAAAGCCCAGGCTGCAGTTGATGAAAAGACCGCACGGGAACTCGAAAAGAAAATCCGAAAGAACGAATTTACCCTTGATGATTTCCAGCAGCAGCTGACCCAAATCAGGAAGATGGGTTCCCTCAAGGATATTATTGGAATGATTCCTGGGCTTGGCAAGATCAAGGCAGCGAAGAATATTTCTCCGGACGATGGTGAACTGGTCAAAATCACGGCAATAATTGATTCGATGACGAAAAAGGAACGCCTGAATTATCAGATTGTAGATGGCAGGAGGAGGAAGAGGATTGCCATGGGAAGCGGTACAAAGGTTCAGGATGTCAACCGGCTGCTGAAAAACTTTGTGGAAATGAGGAAAATGTGGAAAAAGATGACAAAAAAGGGGGGCATGTCCTTGATGAAGGGTAAATTCCCCTTTTAAAAAGAGAAACAATATGTTAAAAACCAAGTATTATTTATCTTTTTGAGGAGGAGGTGATCGGTAAAGATAATGGGAGTTAAAATAAGATTAACACGGAGAGGGGGAAAGGGAAAGCCCTTTTACAGAATTGTAGCGGCTGACTCGAGATCCCCGAGAGATGGTAGATTTTTAGAGATTCTAGGGAATTATGATCCTAAAAAGGATCCAGCGGAAATTGTACTTAAAGAGGACCGCATTACCCAATGGCTTTCAAAAGGAGCGCAGCCGAGTTTGACGGTGTCCCAGTTGCTGAAAAAGAAAGGAATCAAAACTGTAATTAGCTCATAGATAATAGCCAATTACTGTGAAATTCTCCTCTTAGGGGGAATTTTAGGGAAGATATCTCGGTCAAGAGCGTTGAAGGTTTTACGGTTAAAGTCACTATCGGAAGGAAAAGTTAACTTAATTAAGAAGTGGAGGTTGTGACGATGAAAGAGTTGATCAAGTACATTGCTCAAGCTTTGGTGGATAATCCTGATATGGTTGATGTTTCCGAGGTGGTTGGCGAACAGACTTCTGTAATTGAACTGAGAGTAGCAAAAGAAGACCTGGGTAAGGTTATTGGTAAACAGGGAAGGACTGCAAAAGCCATGAGAACTATCCTGAGCGCGGCTTCAACGAAGATACGTAAAAGGGCTGTTTTAGAGATCATTGAGTAACTTGTTGGATTTAATTGAAACAGGCTGGGGGAAAACTGTCGGTTATCAGTTTTGAATATTAAATGAACAAAGAAGTTAGATTACTAAGTGTTTTTTTATGGGAAGGGTTGTAGAAGGCTATGGTAATATTTGATATCCTCACGATCTTTCCCGAGATGTTGGTCTCTCCTTTTGATTGTTCTCTATTAAAGAGGGCCAGGGAAAGGGGATTGATAGACATTCGTCTCCACAATATCCGAAGTTTTGCTGTGGATAAGCACAGGATGACTGATGATGCGCCCTATGGTGGGGGCGGCGGAATGGTAATGAAGGTGGAACCGATTGACAGGACGCTGACAAAGATAGCCCCTGGAAGGGAGCAGGCTCTTGTTGTCCTCCTGACACCACAGGGTGAGACCTTTAGCCAGGGGATAGCAGAAGAGCTATCATCTTATTCTCAGATAGTTCTTATCTGTG
>Ga0265296_1004612_pt1 | contig 11889 bp, 8 predicted proteins | sample MunlanPumphouse1_FD_189073 | JGI IMG/M metagenome (GOLD analysis project Ga0265296, IMG submission 189073) | Groundwater microbial communities from a municipal landfill in Southern Ontario, Canada - Pumphouse #1 | ecosystem: Environmental > Aquatic > Deep subsurface > Groundwater | place: Canada...
TTTTATCATCCAGGGATCGAGCAAGAAAAACCATTAAACAGTCTTTTGTTTCAAAATAAGACTGAACTTCTTTCCACTCTTGAACGCGTTGCTGTGTAAGCCGCCTAATTCGTTCGTGATCCATTTGATAATTAACCGGCGTCCTTTTCCACACAGAATTCTGCTTTATAACAGGCGCTGGATTTTCGACCGATAAAAATTTTAATACTTTTTCTATCTGCCCCCTGCGAAGATTAACCACTTCCTGCAATTTATTAATCGTCATACCGTCGCTATTAGACAATGCTTCAAGAATAACCTTAACTAAATCCTCTTTCGGAAAAGCTTCTTCGCGAAAATATTCAAGGATATCTTCATCTTCGCGTCCGCTTAAGAGAATCCCAAAAGCTCTATTAATCGCCCGCCCTGCTCTTCCAACCTGTTGATAGTATGCGACTATTGATCCGGGTGCTTGAAAGTGAATAACGAAACCAAGATCCGGCTTATCATATCCCATACCTAAAGCCGTAGTAGCTACCAAAACTTTAATTTTATTCTCTAATAAAAGTGCTTCTAGGTGCTCGCGGTAGGCATTAGAATCATCGAATTCTTCAGACACAATGCCGCTATAATATGCGCAAGCCTCTATGCCTTTTCCCTTTAGCCAATTAGCAACAGTCTCTGTATCTCTTTTTGTTAAAGTATAAATAATACCTGTCCCTGGCATTTGAGGAATATTCTCAGCAAGCCATGCCAGCCTTGATGCTTGATCGGGTAGACGGATCGCCTGTAGTTCAAGAGTTTCACGCATCAGCCCACCGCGAAATATCTCCAGATTTCCCAACTGCGCAACAATATCCGTCAACACGCGATCATTTGCCGTGGCTGTAGTCCCCAAAATAGGTATATTCTTTGGCATAAACTGCAACACTCTTACCAACCGCCGGTAATCAGGACGAAAATCATGCCCCCAATCTGAAATACAATGCGCCTCATCAACAACCATTAGCCCAACACGATTCGCAACCGGAATCAATAAATCACGGACGAATTCATCATTAGCCAGTCTCTCCGGCGAAACCAAAACAATATCAGCCTTATCATCTAAAATCTCTTTTGCAAGCTGAGGCCACTCATCTTGATTAGTTGAATTAATGGTCAGTGCCCGAATTCCTAATCTTTCTGCCGCCTGAATTTGATTTCGCATTAACGCCAACAAAGGAGAAACTATTAACGTTACTCCCGCACCGCGATTACGTAAAACGCGTGTTGCAATAAAATAAACTAAACTCTTTCCCCAGCCGGTTCGCTGAACTACCAGTAATCTTTTTTTGTGATTAACCAAACTTTCAATTGCTTCCCATTGTCCTTCGCGAAATTCTGCCGAAAGCTGCCCTATGGCTTTTCGAAGCAACTCTAGAGCCTGAATTCGATCTATGTGTCCAGAGTTCATTCTGTTATCCTTCTTACTAAAAAATGTATAGCGTCTCTCATCCTCCATATAATAATTAGGTACGTGTCCCCAGAATCCCCGAACAGATAGGCATTATAGTATTCATAGGGGCTCTGATTAACTTGTTGTATTGCAACAGGTAAGCTTTGCCCCTGCGTGAATTATATTAATAATTCACGCGTTTTTGAACCTATTGTGCCATTTTTCAAACCTATCAATTATTCCGGAAGGTATCGCTCTGGAGCAATCAACATCATAGCCCCTTCAGCGCTTCTTTCGTTTCTTGGGGAGTTTTCTTACCTTTTCTTCCATTAGTTTAAATTCCGCGTCGTCAGCCAACATTTCAGCATCGGCTTCTTGTTTTAACCGGTGAGCGTTAAAACGCTCATATTGTTCTAACGCCAGCTTATCAGCGACTTCTTTGGCGATCTTCCCGGCATTCTTCAAAATATCCCTCTCATTGAATTTGAGAAAAGCGTCCAATTTTTGCCGCCAATCACGCATAAATATCTGCCTGTGACGCCTGGCCTGATCTTCGGCATAATCAAGGTACATAGTTACAATACGGTTAAGCTGGTCAATTTCCTTAGCATTAAGATAATTCTTGGCAATCGTAACATCGCTGGGCCGGACTTTTGCTCCTTTCCACGAGGTAAGCCCCATATTCGGTTTTGACGCGTCAACCCTTTCTGAGATTAATTCCGCAGCTGTTTTTCCAGAAACAGCAAAATGCAGTTTATTCTGAACGATCCTAAAGAATTCCAGGGTTTCTTCGGCCTTTGGGTCATAATCAACTGCCAATTTATAGATGTCCCGAATCTTCTGATAAAAGCGTTTCTCACTCGCGCGTATATCCCTGATACGCTCAAGGACTTCATCGAAATAGTCGGAGCCGATATTAGCCCCCTGCTTGAGGCGCTCATCATCCATGGTAAAACCCTTAACCAGATATTCATTAAGCCGCTCAGTAGCCCATTGCCTGAATTGCGTACCTCTATTCGAGTTAACCCGATAACCCACAGCAATGATCGCAGGAAGACTATAAAACTTTCTGGCCCTCTTCACCTGCCGTCCACCTTCATTTTGAACTTGTAAGCTTTCCTTACAAGTTGCATCTTCCAACAATTCCCCCTCGGCGTAAATTCCTCGTAAATGAAAAGTAATATTCTGAGGAGTGGCCTGGAACAATTCCGCCATAGCCGCCTGAGTTAACCAGATACTTTCATGCTCCATGCGGACTTCCAGCTTTGTTTTCCCGTCTTCAGTCTGATAGAGAATGATTTCTGATTTCCTTGCTATTCCGCCCATTTATCTGCTCCTATCATTTTCCTTATTGAGTTTCATCCAAAATACGGATAAGCGGTTCTTCCCATCCGAATGAAGTTATTCCAATGCCACTAAAAGGTTTAAATGCTTTAATACATTTAGGATCAATTTGTGAATACTCTATAAGCATTTGCACAACATCACGCATAAACGGCCAAACAATTCCGTTTGAGTCATCTACACCGCCAACGGTTAATTTCTTATCTAACCGTAAAAGCAGCTTGACCAGTATCTCTGCTGTCTGTTTATTAACCGGCAAATCGAAAACAATTACCGACAGCCTATTGCATCCTTCGCGCAAGGAATCCTGATTCGCAAACCAAGTGCGGGAAGGCCCGCTATAAGGCTTTATGTATCGTAAAGACTCAGTGATAACTTTCTTAAGCACCCCCAATTCCTCTTCGCTTAGCTCCTCGCGCCGCCTGCTGCACTCGACGTGATGGGAGAGTTGTTTGTCCTTATCGTTTAACGGCTGTCCATCCATAACCACATAGAGCGCCAAGGCAACCATATGCTTGCAAAGTGTATCTTTTTGTCCAAGATAACAAGTACAATGGCCCTGTTTATAGTTACGAGTTGATACGGAGACGCGATACGGTTCCGTCCCTAAAACAAAGGCAGAATAATATCCTCCCAGCGCCTCTACTCTCGCCACCTTAGCGCTTTCATACAAGCCCACCGCGCGCTTAAACGTCGCTTCATCGGTGGCAAATTTTATTTTGTTAAGGTCATAGGCTGGAGGCATCATTCTTCATTCCCATGGCAACTTTATATCCATTTCATTTTCAAATAGTTAAAACATAAGGGGTAAAATACTTCCCTTGTCCAGACCAAAGTTAAACGAATTTAAGGTGGAGAATTTTTGGGAACGCTCCACCTTGCCTATTTCTTCTTTTTGCTAAAAATTCCAAAAGTTTTCAAAAATACGCCCTCTAAGCGCCTTTACACGCGACGATCTCAGATTGAGCCAGCCTTAAGAGACGGCGGAAAATTCTGTTCACAAGATTATCAAAGAATTTTCTTGAACTGGGAGACAGAATTTTAACCCCGAGTAAACCTCCCATGGCGTTTGATAACCCAACGACTGATGGAGCCTTTCGGTATTATAAACATTAAAATATGTTCCTAATCCTGGCCTGGCGTCAATCATCGTTAGGTATTCCTGAATGTAAATATTCCCGTATTTGACCGTGCGCCAGAGCCGTTCGATAAAGATATTGTCAAAAACCCTGCCTCGTCCATCCATGCTGATTCTGATTTTCTTGTCCAGCAGCTTCTGAGTAAAGTCCGTTGAAGTGAACTGTACTCCCTGATCGCTGTTAAAGATCTCTGGTTTTCCATATTTCAGGGCTTCCTCGAGGCACTCCACGCAAAAGGACGCATCCAGTGTATTGCTGAGCCGCCACGATAGAACATAACGGCTGAACCAGTCCATAATGGCCACCAGATAACAGAACCCGCGAGCCAGCTGGATATACGTGATGTCAACCGCCCAAACCCTATTGGCCCGGACAATCTCCACACCCTTAAGCAAATACGGGTAAATCCGATGCTCCGGGTGTTTCTGGCTTAACCTTGGCTTCGGGTAAATCGCCAGCAGGTTCATTGAACGCATCAGCCGGCGGATCAGTTTCTCTCCGGAGGTATATCCCAAACGGCGTAAATAGTGCACCATTTTAATGACGCCGCAGGGATCTTTCATGAACTGCTCGTCGATGGCCTTGCGAAGCCGGTGTTCGGTTTCGAGATCTTTTTGGCGGTGCTGATAATATAAGTTCGACCGGTTGAACCCCAGCAATTCACATTGTTGTCGAACGCTCAATTCCTGGTCCTTCTTGTCAATGAACGATTCCCGTACCCCGAGGCTTATAATCCGAGCTTTTTTTTAAACCAGGTGTTTTCCACCTGAATACGCCCAATCTCTTTGTATAAATTCTCTATCTGCTGCTGCGCATCCGGCTCTTGATCATTTTTACGAATAAAAATGTCCGCAATATTATCATGGAGCTGTTTTTTCCACTTGTTGATCATGTTGCTGTGGACTTCGTACTCAGAGCTCAGCTCAGCAATCGTTTTGGCTTCCTTGAGTGCCTCCAATGCCACACGCGCCTTGAACTCTTTCGGATACAGCTTTCGCTTTTTCATCCCGGCCTCCTGGTTGAGGGGTTTATTATACCCCGATTTTACACCTTAACCAGTGGTCTGAATTCAGGGGAGTATTATAGTATCTATAATAGACGCGGAAAGAGGCAATTTCTAACATATATATTTTAGGAACGACCATCCAATTCACCTAACCCAACTTCCAAAGCATCTGCTAATTTAATCAAAGTTTTCAAGGATGCCTTATCGGGTATTTTACCACTAAAAACACTCTTTTCAATCCGATTTCCGCCCCTTATTTTACCTATATTGTAGTCACCCATTTATTGGCCCCGATAAATCGGGCAACTACATAACGGGAGCGGCGCACAACGTGCAGCTGTAGTTGCCCTATTTATGGGGCAAAAAAAGGTATCGACTCTAGCACGATAAATCGGGCAACTACAGCGAAAAATAGAAATGGCCTCTGTTTTCTCTACCTGATGTTTGCCGATGGGCAAACTTTGTTATAGGCGCAAAAGGTGCAGGCCATGTAAGCGGGCTTTGCGGGAAATTCCTGCCGACGGATACCGGCGGAGACTTTGCGGATATCTTCAATTACTTCTTCTAAATCCCCTTCCTTAATTTTTTTGCTTCCGATTAGCCCTGATTCCAAAAAATGCAGCTCTGCGCGCATCGGCAGTTTACCGAAAACATTTTTGCAGGCTAAAGCATATAAGGCCAGCTGTTTATTATCAATTGCCTTTTCATCGGCTTTTTTCTGGGTGGTAATCTCCGAGGTCTTAAAATCAATGACCACCAAACCATCTAATTCTACATCAATGCGGTCAAAGCGGCCGTTGATTTTATTATTCTCCAGCATAAAGGAAAATTCTTTTTCGATATAAAGCGGCATGGTTTTTTTCTGGTTTTCAGAATTATAAAAGTTCACCAAGGCCCCTTTGCCGACAAGGAAGCGCTCATTTTGGTGCGCAACGCCGAAAAATCCCTGCGGGTCAAAACTATTAGAGAAGGCATCCAGCAAATCCCGCAGTTCCATTTCTTTACCGCTTGCGCGGTGCTGGAAGAATTGGCTTACCGCAGCGTGCATTGCACGGCCGTAAATTACGGTGTGGTGCTCCATAATCGGCACGCGCAGGATATTCACATATTTGTATTTTTTCGGGCAAGTCAGGTAATCGTCAATCTGGTAATAAGTCAAGTTGATCAGTTTTCCTTCGGGCAGCAGCTCCTGCTTTTTTGGGATTGATTCTTTCCGGGGAGCAAAACGCTCAATTGCCTCTTTGGCGTTGGCCTTGATTTTTTCCGGTGAAACTTCTTTTCCTAATGCCTCTGCCACAAACTGGCTTAAGCGGCGTAGGCGCGCTCCGCCATAATCCGAGGCGGAAGTCAGGTATAATTCTTCTTTTGCCCGGGTCATCCCCACGTAAAACAACCGGCGCTCTTCCTGAATGTGAATATCACCTTCCGGCAGGATTTCCTTAATTAAGCCGTCCGGCAATTCCAAAGCCTGCCTTCTGCGGTTTACCGGAAAACGGCCGTTGACCAAGCTTACCAAAAACACCACCCGGAATTCCAGGCCCTTTGCCTTATGTATAGTCAAGACATTAACCGCGTCGCTGTCTAAATCAGCTTCCACCGTAGGCGGGTCATCTCCGGCCTCAATTAAAAGGTTCAAATGCCCGGTAAAATCGATCACCCGGTCAACTTTCGCCACCAGTTCAAAATCGCGCACGATATTAAAAAACTTGGCGATATTCTGAATTTTCGCCTCGCTCTCCAGGCTCTGCTCTGTAGTGAGTTTTTTCAGGTAACCGGTTTCGGTAAGAAAACTATACAAAAGCCTGCCGGTAGTTTCCCGGCGGGAGATTTCCATAAACTTGGCTAAATCCTGCAAAATAATTTTTATTTTCTCGCGCGCGCCCTCACTAACATCAGCCAACTCCGGGATATTTTCTAAATTAGCCAATACCGAATATAAAGGTTTGTTGCGCCGGCGGCTGTAATGCATACAGTAAATTAAATCCTCCAGCCCTAAATTATAGATTTCCGAGCTGGCCAGATAATAAAGCTGCAGGGAATCGGCATGATTGGAAACTACGCGCAGGAAGCTGATGCACAACTTCACTTCCTCGCGGGCATACAGCCCCTGATTGCCGCTAAACTGCCAGGGGATTTCCTGCATATTCAACGACTGCAAAAATGCCTGCGCGTCGGAATTTGAACGCACCAGAATCGCGAAGTCCCGAAAGCAGTAACTGCCGGTTGAAACTTTGTCTCGAATGCTTTCCGCCACCCAGTCGGCCTCGGAAGAATTGGCGTCAAAATGCCGGTGCATTGGCGCGCCGGGATCATCGCTCTGGGCAATCAGCTTCTTATCAATTTTGGCTTTTACTTCAAAACGCTCGGGGTTATTATTCTGGATCAGCTGATAAGCGCTGTCTAAAATCCCCCGCCGGGAGCGGTAATTCTGTATCAGGCTGACCTTTTTTGCCTCGGGAAAATCCCCGGTAAAGCTTATTAGGTTTGAATAGGCGGCGCCGCGGAAACGGTAAATACACTGGTCGTCATCTCCGGTAATGGAGATATTCTTTCTTGCTTGGCCAAGGAGCTTGACTAATTGATACTGGGCAAAATTAGTATCCTGAAATTCATCTACTAGTATATATTTAAACTGCTGCTGGTATTTTTTTAAAACTAGCGGGTGAGCGCGCAAAAGCTCAAGCGCCTGATAAAATTGGTTGCCGAAATCAACCAGGCCTTCTTTATTCAGCAGCTCCTGGTATAAGCAATAGGCTTCGGCTAGTTCCTGCTGCTGCAAGGCCTCTTCCTGCAATGCCGCGTCCTCCGGGTTATTTTCTGCCTCTTGCGCCAGCCCCTGGGTGAATTTTAAATATTCTTTAGGGGAAATGTCTTCGTCTTTGGCGCGGCTGAATAATGAAATCAACGCTTCGATAAAACGCGCGGGGTCAGATAACGGCCGAAAATACTTCAGGTTGAACTCAAATAAATGCTCGCGGAAAAATACCGCTGCTTCCGGCCGCGTCAAGACCTTGAAATCCGGATTCATCCCTGCAACAAGGGCGTTCTCGCGTAAAATCCGGTCGCCAAAAGCATGAAATGTGGAAATCCAGATATCCGTGTATCCGTAAGGCACCAGAACATCCACCCGCTCCAGCATTTCCCGCGCCGCCTTATCAGTAAAAGTCAATGCCAGAATTTCCTCGGTCTTGCATAAACCCTTATGCAAAAGCCAGGCAATCCTGCGGGTAATCACCGAGGTTTTTCCGGTGCCGGCCCCGGCAATAATCAACAGCGGCCCATCCTTATAACTGACCGCCTCTGCCTGTTCTTTATTCAACCCTTCGAGAATCTTGTCCATTTTGTTTATGCCATGTATTGTAGTTGCCAAATTTATCGGGCCCATCGTAGTTGCCTGATTTATCAGGCCCATCGTAGTTGCCTGATTTATCAGGCTTCGGTTGAAGCCCAATAAATTGGGCAACTACAAGAGTTTTTCAGTAATAACTATTTAAGGTATTTCAGGGCGAAGAACCCGCCGATTAAAAGCAAGATGAAGATAATCGAGAAAAGGTCAAAATATTTCTCGATGCTCTTTTCGATTTTTTCTCCGAAAAACCTCAGCGCGGCGGCCACCAGAAAGAAACGGCCGGCGCGGCCGATAATCGAAGCGACAACCAACGTAACTAAAGAAATATGGAATAACCCTGCGCCGATGGTAATCACTTTGTAGGGGATAGGAGTAAGTGCCGCGGTAAATACAGTCAGGAAGGCATTCTCGGCATATTTGCGGCCCACCAGGTCCATCATCGGCTGAAGATGATAGGTATTAACAATTGCCTTTCCTATGGTTTCATACAGGCCCCAGCCGATAAAATAGCCAAAGAGCGCCCCTAGCACCGAGCCAATAGTGCAAATTGCGGCATGGCGCAGCCATTTCTGGCGTTGCGCTGCCACCATAGCAATCAACAGCACATCCGGCGGGATAGGGAAAAAAGAACTTTCAATGAAAGCGATCCCGAAAAGCGCGTAAGGCGCCTTCGGGGTCTTTGCCCAGTGCACTGTCCAGCCATAAAGCAGCTTAAAAAGGTGTTTTACAGCCCGTAAGATATTACCTAATAGCAGCATGCTTAACAACTCCTTTCGTATTTACTCATTGATAAATGTTACTTATATTCTTCGAGCGAGCGAAGCGAGTCGAAAAGATCATGCAAACCCACGAAGTTCTCGATTCGCCTCGCCTTTATCCGAAAGCTCACTCGAACAGTAATGGCCTTCGAGCGAGGCGGAGTAGACAATATTCTTCGAGCGAACGAAGCGAGTCGAAAAGAATATAGGTAGTTCTCGACTCGGCCTTCGGCCTCGCTCGAACAAAATTTGGGTAATTTCGGCATCGCTCCAAGAAGATTTGGGTAGTTTCGGCCTCGCTCAAACAGTATTCTTAGGGTTAAGCAACAGGCTCCAAATAAAAAAGTTGACAACCCCTGATTTTCCAGTATACTGAAACATTGCTGAAAAATTACTTTATCACGAATTACCACAAATTTTTAGCGAATTACCATGAATAATTCCGACGATAATTCGTGGCAATTCGGCTTTGGATTTGTGGAAATTCGTGTAAAAAGAGGTTTTTTCAGCGCTTTCACTAAAATATCCCAAAGGAGATAAACACCAATGATTAGAAAATGCTTTATCTGTAAAAAGGGCGAGCTTAGCGGTAAAAGCGTGTCCCGCAAAGGCCAATATAAGAGTAAAGGCGGTACCGGCAGTAAAATCTGCCGCTGGACCATGCGCCGCTTCCTGCCTAACTTGCAGAAGATGCGCATCTTGATTGACGGCCATCCTACGCGCGCCTATGTCTGCGCCAAATGCATCAAGAAGGGCTCTTTCCTGAAAGCTTAAATCCTACTTAATTACCACTAAAAAACTCCTCTATCTATGCCATATATTGTAGTTGCCCCATTTATGGGGCAAAAAAAGCGGCACACGCCCGATAAATCGGGCAACTACCTAAAAAAAATATCTTTGACTTCCAAAATCAACGAAGATACACCTTGCCATTGATCTTGGCGTGGAAAATATACCAAGTCAATTTTCTCTGCCGCCAATAAACTATCCCGCAGGCTGCTCATCCCAAAGCCGATAGCCTGAAAAACCACCTTGCCGTCTGTCACCTGAAACTTCAGGGTCTGGCGGCCTAAACTCCGCACCTCGCCTTTAAGCAATAAATTCCGGGTAAAAAATAACGGTTCCGGGTTTCCCTTGCCAAAAGGCTCCAGCCTCTCCAGCTCCGCGATTAACCCTTCATTTAAATCGCTTAAAGCCAACTCCATATCCACATCCAGCGCGGGAAGCAAATCTTCCAGAGTAAGTTTTTCTCTAGCCAGCTTATTAATGCTGCGCTTAAAACCGTCGATATTATCTTTCGTGATCACCAAGCCCACGGCGTGGCTGTGCCCGCCAAATCCACTTAAAAATTGCTTACAGCTTAAAAGCGCTTCAAATAAATGAAAATTATTAATCGAACGGCCGGAACCTTTGCAGAGCCCGTCGTTTAAGGAAATCACGATTGCCGGACGCAAAAATCGGTCAGCGATCTTTGAGGCGACAATCCCTAAAACCCCGTGATGCCAGCCTTCCTTGGCAAGCACAATAATTTTTTGCTGCTTAAAATTAATTTCTTGATTAATCAGCGCCTCGGCCTCTTCTAAAACCCGGCTTTCGACCTTCTGCCTTTGCCGGTTATGCCCCTCGATAATGCCCGCTAAGCCTATTGCCTGCTGGCGGCTGGCGCTTAATAATAAATTCAGGGAAACCTCCGCGGTATCCATGCGGCCGCTGGCATTGAGCCGCGGAGCGAGAATAAAACTGACATAGGTAGAAGTAAATTTCTTATCTTTAATGCCGGCATTTTCCATCAAAATTTGCAGGCCGGCCTTTTTTGTCTGCGGCAGGCGCCTTAATCCTTCTTTGGCAATCACCCGGTTCTCGCCGGTCAAGGGAACGCTGTCGGCAATCGTACCTAAACAAACCAGGTCTAAATCATCTAAAAGCATTGACCCAGAAAGCGCCTTGCATAATTTATAAGCCACTCCCACTCCGGCTAAATCCCGGAAAGGATAATTCGTCCCCAAAACCTTTGGATTAAGCACTGCCGAAGCGCGCGGAATTTCAGCACCCGAGGGCTCATGATGGTCGGTAATAATCACCTCGATATTATTACGCCGCAATTCTTCTATTTCCTTGTGATTGGAGATACCGCAATCTACCGTAATTAAAAGTTTTATTTTTCGCTCTCTTGTAACCTGCAGGATATTTTTACACAGGCCGTAACCTTCCTTAACCCGGTGAGGCAGATAGTGCTGGGTATCAAGGCCTAAATTTCTTAAAGTGTTAGCCAATAAAGCAACCGCGGTAATCCCGTCTACATCATAATCCCCAAAGATCATAACCTTGTCTTTGCAGCTGGCGGCTTTCTTAATCAAACTTACCGCCTTGGGCATATCGGAAAATTTATTTGGGTCAAAAAGCTGGCTTATTTTTATGTTAAGGAATTTTTCTGCTTCGGCGATGGATTTTATGCCGCGGTTAATCAGAACCTGAGAGAGGATTGCGGAAATCCCTAATTCTTTAGCGAAGCTATTTTGCAGCGCAATGGCGCAAGGCTGGCTGATTTTTAGGATCTTGTGCGACAGCATGTTACATTTTTTCCGGGCGGGAAACGCCTAATAATTCTAAACCCAAAGCTAATACTATTTTTACCGCCTGAATCAAAGCAAGCCTGCTAACGGACAACTCTTCATCAGGGCCCAAGACACGGTGTTGGTCGTAGAATTTATGAAAACACTGTGACAGCTCCTGCAAATAAACCGTCAGCATATAAGGGTCAAGGGTGGCGATACAGATATGCAGGGTATTTTTAAAAGCCAAGAGTTTTTTAATTAGCTTAAGCTCTTCTTCTTCCTTTAGCAGCGTCAAATCTAACTTTTCTAAATCAGGATTTAGCT
>Ga0265296_1004613_pt1 | contig 11885 bp, 9 predicted proteins | sample MunlanPumphouse1_FD_189073 | JGI IMG/M metagenome (GOLD analysis project Ga0265296, IMG submission 189073) | Groundwater microbial communities from a municipal landfill in Southern Ontario, Canada - Pumphouse #1 | ecosystem: Environmental > Aquatic > Deep subsurface > Groundwater | place: Canada...
CGCCCTGCGCGACTGGCGCGGCGTCGTCACCTCGGCCGACCGCGACCGCTACAACCGCCGCGACGCCGCCTGGGCCCTGGCCCTGCAGCAGGCCCGCCGCCAGACCGGGTCGGGCGACCTGGGGTCGCTCGGCGATCTGATCGACCCCGACGTTCGCCGCGCGCCCGTGACCCCGCCCCCGGGCGACTATCGCTGCCGCACCGTCAAACTGGGCTCCCAGGGCGGCGAACAGGGCCTCGGTTCTGTCGTCTACGGCTGGTTCGCCTGCCGCATCGAACAGACGCCGCGCGGCCTGAAATTCTCCAAACTGACCGGCAGCCAGCGCCCCGCCGGCCTGCTGTTCCCCGAAAACGACCGCGAGATGATCCTGCTGGGCTCCCTCGCCCTGGCCGAGGAGCCCGCCGCCAACTCCTACGGCCGGCGTCCCGACCGCGACCTGATCGCGGTGCTGGAGCGGATCGGCGACCGCCGCTGGCGTCTCGTCCTGCCCTGGCCCCAGGCCGAGTCCAATCTCGACGTGATCGAACTCGTCCCCGCGTGACGGACAAGGCGGTCCCGAAGCGCCGCAAGTCGCGGGCGAAGCCGGCCGAGGCCGCGTCGGATCGGGAGGTCCCCAGGATCCGGCGCTCGCGGTCCGTCAGGACGGCGGCGCCCGGGTCCCTCGACATCCCGCCGCCGCCCCGCCGACCCCGCCCGGCCGACATCGCCGTCGTCGGGGCCGGCCCCACGGGTCTCGCCGTCGCCCTGATGCTGGCGCGGCAGGGACGGCGCGTCATGGTCCATGAGCGGTTCGCCACGCCCCGCCCCGTCGGCGCCGGCTTCATGCTCCAGCCCACCGGCCTGCACGTGCTCGACGGGCTGGGCCTGACCCCCCGGGTCGAGGCCTGCGGCCAGCGCATCGACCACATTTTCGGCCGCGAGGCCCGTCGCGGACGGGTGGTTCTGGACGTCCGCTACAGCGACCTGAAGCATCCGCGCCCGGCCATCGGCATCCACCGCGCCGCCATGTTCGCCATCCTGTACGAGGCCTGCGTCGAGGCCGGGGTCGACTTCGAAACGGACCGCGAGATCGTCGCCGCCGACGCCGGCCGTCTGGTCGACAGCGGCGGCCGCCGCAGCGCGCCCTTCAACCTGGTCGTCGACGCCTCGGGCGCGCGCTCGGCCATCGCCGCCGGCATGGGGGTCGAGCGGCGCGATCTCGCCTGGGGCGCGCTCTGGACCACCGTGCCGTGGCCCGGCGCGCCCTTCGATCCGACGGCGCTGGAACAGGTCTATCTGGGCGCCAGCCGCATGCTCGGCGTCCTGCCCTGCGGGACTCTTCCGGACGCGCCCGACGCCCCGCTGGCGACCTTCTTCTGGAGCCTGAAGACCGAGATCTGGGCCGACTGGCACGCCCTCGGACTGGCGGCCTGGAAGGAGCACTGCCTGCGCCTGTGGCCCGAGCTGGCGCCCGTGCTGGACGCCATCACCGACCGCGAACAGATGACCCTGGCCTCCTACGGCCACCAGACCCTGGCCCGGCCCGTGGGCGAGCGGCTGGCGGTGCTGGGCGACGCCGCCCATTCCACCAGCCCCCAGCTCGGCCAGGGCGTGAACATGGGCCTGCTGGACGCCCGGGCCCTGGCCGACGCCCTGATCCGCCACCGCGACCTGCCCACGGCGCTCGAGGCCTGGGCCCGCGCCCGTCGCTGGCATGTGCGGCTGTATCAGGCGCTCAGCCTCGGCTTCACCCCCTTCTACCAGGCTGACGGTCGTCTGCTTCCCTGGGTCCGCGACCATGTCCTGGGCAAGGTCGCCCGCCTGCCGGGGGCCCCGCGTCTGCTGGCGGCCACGGTCGCGGGCGTGCTGCTGGATCCCCGGTCGCCCTTGACCCCCGGGCCCGGGACGGCGAGTCTGGCGGCGCGGGGCGATCCCGCCTGATCAGGAGGGCTTCATGCGCGGTTTCGGCATCACCATCGGCGCGGTCGTCGCGGCGCTCATCGTCCTCGCCCTCGTCATGATCGGCCTGCCGACCTACAACGTCTATTCCAAGCAGATGCAGGGCAAGGCCGCCTATGAGCAGGCCGTCCAGGACCGCCGCATCCGCGTGCTCGAGGCCCAGGCCGCCCTCGACTCCGCCACCCTGACCGCCCGGGCCGAGGTCGCTCGCGCCCGCGGCACCAACGAGGCCAACCGCATCATGGCCGAAAGCCTCGGCGGCCCCGAAAACTACCTGCGCTGGGCCTATATCGACATGCTCAGGGAGACCTCGGACAAGGCCGGCCGCGAGACCATCTACATCCCCACCGAGGCCGGCATGCCCGTGCTGGAAGCGGGCCGGGTCGCCGGTCGTCAGAACGCGGAGTAACCGCGATCAGACCTTCGTCAGCCGCAGGTCATGGAAGTCGTACGAGAAGTCCGCATCCGGACTGACCGCCTTCATCGTCGCCGAGACCGGCGCCCCGTTCTCGAGCTTGAAGGTGATGAACGCGTCCTCCTCGCGCCGGTCCGTGAACCGCGTCCGCAGGGTGTCGCCGTCGTAGGCTTCCAGCGGCCCCTGCAGTGACGGCGTTCTGCTGAAACGCAGCGACAGGCCCGTCTTGCGGTTCCGCCCGCGTCCCGTGGCCCGCGCCTCGATGACGATGTCGCCGTACCAGGGATCGCGCCACGTTCCGGCATAGGCCGCCAGCGGCAGGGAGGGCGGCGCGCCCGCCGCCTGTTTCGCGTCGATCTCCGCCGCCGCCGCGATCGATTTCGCATTCCCCTCGGCCTGCAGCCGCACCCCGTCGGCGACCCAGTCGAAGTCGGCCTTGCCCATGATGATGTCGGTGATGCCGCTGCGCAGGGCCCGCGTCAGGAAGCTCTCCTCGGCGTTGGTGAAATACGAGAAGCCGGCGTCCCGTCCCGGGATCAGCACCGTCCCCGAGACATAGCCGGGGGCCCCGCCGCCGTGGGTGATCATCCGCTCGCCGCGATAGTCCTGCACCTGCCAGCCGGTCGCATAGGTCGAGGCGATGGCCCGTCCCGGCAGCTCCGCCGTCGGCCCGGCCGAGTTGGAGATGATGATGTTCGGCCGCCACATCTCATTGGCCCGCGCCTCGGAATACAGCCGCGTGCCGTCCGGCAGCCGGCCGCGCGCCAGCTGCACCGCGATCCATTTCGCCCAGTCCGCCGGCGTGGTGACGATGCCCCCCGCCGCGCCCGCCGACGACCAGTTCCACACCTCCTGGATCGACCGGCCGATGGTCTGCATCCCGCCCTGATAGCGCAGCGGCGGCCCGATGCGCCCGTGCGGCAGGGCCGACTTCGCGGGGTCCGCCGCCGTCATCAGCGGCAGGGTATCCGTCATCCCCAGCCGGTCGAGAATCCGCGTCTGGACGAAATCCTCCCACGGCATGCCGCTGGCCGCCGCCACCACCTCGCCCGCCACGACGAACATCAGATTGCAGTAGTGGTAGCTGGTGCGGAAACCGTCCTCGATCGGAACATGCGGAATGGCGGCCATGATCTCGGCCCGCGTCCGGTCGCTGTTGGGCCAGAACAGCAGGTCCCCGGCGCCGAGGCCGAAGCCGATCCGGTGGCTGACCAGATCGCGCACCGTCACCATGTCGTTCAGCTCGGGCTTCGACAGGCTGAAGCCGGGCAGATACGTCCGCACCGGCTCGTCCCACTTCACCTTGCCCTCGTCGATCAATATGGCCAGGGCCGCGCAGGTCACCGCCTTGGTGTTGGAGGCGATGGCGAACAGGGTGTGCTCGTCCACCGCCGCCCCGCCGATGGCCCGCACGCCATAGCCCCGGGTCAGCACCGCCTCCCCGCCCTTGACCAGCGCCACCGAAACCGCCGGCTGGTCGGGGAAGCCGGCCATGGTCCGTTTCACGAAGGCGTCGACCTGGTCCGCCAGCGCCGCGCTGTCGTTGGCCGCTTCCTGCGCCCAGACCCAGGAGGGCAGGGCCGCCGCTCCGCCCAGGCTGGCCGAGGCGAACAGCGCCGAGCGGCGCGTCAGGCGGATGGACATCAGGCGACTCCGGACAGGTTCGGCCCGGACGCTAGCCCGCCCGCGCGGACCCTGTCCATCGCCGCCTCAGCCCCGCGTTTGCCACGCCATCCACAGCGCCACCGCCACGAGGCCGCCGGCCATCAGGGCGCGCAGCGCGGGTCCCTGCATCCGCGTCAGCACCAGGCCTCCGGCGCGCGCCGCCCCCAGCACGATCAGGGCATGAACCGCCGCCGCCACCAGCAGATGCAGTCCGCCCAGGGTCAGCGCCTGCGCCAGCGGCGATCCGTGATCCGGGCGCATGAAGGTGGGCAGCAGGGCGACATAGAAGACCGCCGCCTTGGGATTCAGCAGATTGCCCGTCAGGCCGCGGAGGAACAGGCCGCGGATGGTCCGGTGATCGTCCCCGTCGCCGGCCGCCGGGTCGCCGTCGCCGCGCCATGCCTCCCAGGCCAGCCACAGCAGGAAGATCACTCCGGCCCAGCGGATCAGCTGATACAGCGCCGGCCACGCCAGCAGCACCTCCGTCAGGCCGAAGGCCGCGGCCAGCATCCACGCCGCCAGCCCGACCGTCACCCCCGCCACCGCCGCGAATCCGGCCAGCCGCCCGCGCGCCAGCGAAACCAGGGCCAGCCAGCCCATATTGGGGCCCGGCGTCAGCTCGATCAGGGCCACGGCGATCACGAACGGCAGGAGCACGGCCGGATCGACCGGCCAGGCGGAATGGGGCGGCAAGGGCGTCTCCTCGAACCGCCATCCTAGGCCCGCGCCCTCCGGCCCGTCACCCCCGCCCCCGACGCAAAGGCCCCGCCGTCGTCGCCGACAGCGGGGCCCGTCCCGGTCCTTGCGAAGGCTACAGGCGGCAGATGGCCGTCTGGCCGCGCCGCGGCACATAGCGGTCGGTGCGCGGGTTATAGGTGCGGTAGCGCTGCTGGCAGGCGCGGACGTGGCGGTTCCAGTCGGACGTCCGCGTGAAGTGGCGCGGCGGCGCCGGCGGCCGGGCGCCCCAGCGCGCGTCCCAGCGGCCGTGGCGGCTGTCGTCGTTGCGATCGCCGCGCGTGTCGTTGCGGTTGTTGTCGCGACGGTCGTTGTCGCGGCCATCCTGCCGTTGGGCGTCGGGGCGGTTGTTGTCGGTGCGGGGCCGTTCGGCGTTCGGCCGGGTCTGGCCCGGCAGGTCGGCGGCTGCGGCCGGCAGGGCGCTCAGCGTCAGCAGGCCGGCGGCCAGGGCGATCAGGGTCTTTCTCATCTCAGGCGTCCTTCTCATCATCGGAGGGAGGTCCGATGCAGGTGGAACGCATGATCAGGCCCCATCCGTTCCTTCCATTGGAATATTTCGCCCCTGAAACACGATTGACACCGGTCCGCCGTATTCGGACCCGCCGCCCCCTTGTGTGGCGCGATCGCCACACCCAGATTTGCGCCATCTCAAGGCGTCGCTTCGTGAAAGGGCGTTCTGGGAGCACATTCCGCCTGATCAGGGGACACGCCGTGAATCTCGACCTCTATTCCGACCGCGCCAAACAGGCCGTCCAGTCCGCCCAGTCGCTGGCCCTGGCCCGCCGCCACCAGCAGTTCGCCCCCGAACATCTGCTCAAGGTGCTGCTGGAAGAGCGCGACGGCCTCGCCCGCAACCTGATCACCGCCGCCGGGGGCGACCCCGCCAGGGCGGAGGCCGCGACCGAGACCGCCCTGAAGAAGCGCGCCCAGGTCACCGGCGGCTCGGGCCAGATCTATCTGGACGGCGACACCGCCCGCGTCTTCGCCTCGGCGGAAGAGGCCTCGAAAAAGGCCGGCGACGCCTTCGTCACCACCGAACGCCTGCTCTCCGCCATCGCCCGCGAGGGCGGCGTGGCCGCGGAAGTCCTGAAATCCGTCGGCGCGACCCCCGACAAGCTCGACGCCGCCATCGCCGGGGTCCGCAAGGGCAAGACCGCCGACAGCGCCGGGGCGGAAGACGCCTATGACGCCCTCAAACGCTACGCCCGCGACCTGACCCTGGCCGCCCGCGACGGCAAGATCGACCCGGTCATCGGCCGTGACGAGGAAATCCGCCGCACCATCCAGGTCCTGGCCCGTCGCACCAAGAACAACCCCGTCCTGATCGGCGAACCCGGCGTCGGCAAGACCGCCATCGTCGAGGGCCTGGCCCTGCGCATCGTCAACGGCGACGTGCCCGAGAGCCTGCGCGACAAGACCGTCATGGCCCTCGACATGGGCTCCCTGATCGCCGGGGCCAAATACCGCGGCGAGTTCGAGGAGCGGCTCAAGGCCGTGCTGGCCGAGGTCACCGCCGCCGAGGGCGGCATCATCCTGTTCATCGACGAGATGCACACCCTGGTCGGCGCCGGCAAGGGCGACGGCGCCATGGACGCCTCCAACCTGCTCAAGCCCGCCCTCGCCCGCGGCGAGCTGCACTGCGTCGGCGCCACCACCCTGGATGAGTACCGCAAACACGTCGAGAAGGACGCCGCCCTCGCCCGCCGCTTCCAGCCCGTCTTCATCGAGGAGCCCAGCGTCGAGGACACCGTCTCCATCCTGCGCGGCATCAAGGAGAAGTATGAGGTCCACCACGGCGTGCGCATCTCCGACAGCGCCATCGTCGCCGCCGCCACCCTCAGCCACCGCTACATCACCGACCGCTTCCTGCCCGACAAGGCCATCGACCTGATCGACGAGGCCGGCAGCCGCGTGCGCATGGCCGTCGACTCCAAGCCCGAGTCCCTCGACGAGATCGACCGCCGTCTGGTCCAGCTCAAGATCGAGCGCGAGGCCCTGAAGAAGGAGGACGACAAGGCCTCGGTCGCCCGCCTCGAAAAGCTCGAGGACGAGATCGCCGACCTCGAGGGCCAGTCCGACGACCTGACCGCCCGCTGGAAGTCGGAGAAGGCCAAGGTCGGCCAGGGCGCCCAGTTGCGCGAGACCCTCGACCGCCTGCGCGCCGAGCTGGCCGCCGCCCAGCGCGCCGGCGACCTCGGCCGCGCCTCCGAGATCGCCTATGGCCAGATCCCCCAGATCGAGAAGCAGCTGGCCGAGGCCGAGGCCGCCGAGACCGACAAACAGGGTCCCCTGACCCCCGAGGTCGTCGACGCCGAACAGATCGCCCAGGTCGTCAGCCGCTGGACCGGCGTGCCCGTCGACAAGATGCTCGAGGGCGAGCGCGAGAAGCTGCTCAAGATGGAGGACGCCCTGCGCGCCCGCGTGGTCGGCCAGGACGAGGCCCTGACCGCCGTCGCCGACGCCGTGCGCCGCGCCCGCGCCGGCCTCAACGACCCCAACCGCCCGCTGGGCAGCTTCCTCTTCCTCGGCCCCACCGGCGTCGGCAAGACCGAGCTGACCAAGGCCCTGGCCGCCTTCCTGTTCGACGACGAGGCCGCCATCACCCGCATGGACATGTCGGAGTATATGGAGAAGCACAGCGTCTCCCGCCTGATCGGCGCCCCTCCCGGCTATGTCGGCTATGACGAGGGCGGCGCCCTGACAGAAGCTGTCCGTAGGCGCCCCTATCAGGTCGTCCTGTTCGACGAGGTCGAAAAGGCCCACCCCGACGTCTTCAACGTCCTGCTGCAGGTGCTGGACGACGGCCGGCTGACCGACGGCCAGGGCCGCGTCATCGACTTCAAGAACACCCTGATCATCATGACCTCCAACCTAGGGTCGGAGGCCCTGGCCAACCAGGGCGAGGGCGACGACGTCGAGGCCGTGCGGCCCTACGTCATGGAGCAGGTCCGCGGCCATTTCCGCCCCGAGTTCCTGAACCGCATCGACGAGATCATCCTCTTCCGCCGCCTCGGCCGCGACCAGATGGCGGGGATCGTCCGCATACAGATGGCCCGCTTCGAAAAGCTGCTGGCCGACCGGAGGCTGACGATCACGCTCGACGACAGCGCCTACGCCTGGCTGGCCGACAAGGGCTACGACCCGGTCTATGGCGCGCGGCCGCTGAAGCGGGTGATCCAGAAGGACCTGGTCGATCCGATCGCGAAGAAACTGCTGGCGGGGGAGATCGAGGACGGGAGCGTGATCGCGGTGTCAGCGGGGGACGGCGGGCTGGTGATCGGGAAGGCGCGGGTGCATTAGTTTAAAATATGCCCGCACCCAAGCCGACATTGATCTTTCACTTTACGCCCGTGGGAAACCTCGAGCGTCTCGGTAGGGCTGACGCTCTTCTGTCGAAAGCCCGTCTGGCTCGAGCGGGGCTTCAACACGAAAACGCGTCCTATGCCCAAATCCAAGAGCGCAGAGCGTTGAAAGCCGTTCCGGTCCCTCCGGGTGGCGTTCTTCACGACTACGTTCCGTTCTATTTTGCGCCTCGATCACCAATGTTGCTGACGATCAACAGCGGAAATGTCCCCGGCGTCGATCTTCGCCAAGAGGATTTCGCGTACTTGGTATCGACCGCCCAAGCCATCTCTGCGCGCCAACAATTTGCATTCACTAACATGCACGCGGTTTTGGACTTGGCTGATTTTTTCGACGACCTAGCCAATCTGGACCGGGTCTCTTGGGACCTAATTTTGGAGACCCCGCACATCCAAGGCGGCTACTGCAAATTCTGGCAGAATCGGAATGACCCGCTCCGCTACGTGCGACGCATGGAAGCTCGGCAGGCGGAGTTTCTGGCCTATGATAGCGTCAACCTTGCCGACATAACCCAAATCGTCGTAATGACGGAGGCTGCGAAAACAAAAGCAGAACGGGGGCTCGCTGCGAGCGGTTGGGAGGTGCCAGTCTCGATCGTGAGAGATTGGTACTATTGACGTCATGACGATCATTTTTGCCAAAGGCGACTTACTAGAGCAACGGGTCGACGCTATCGTCAACACGGTCAACACCGTGGGCGTGATGGGCAAGGGTATTGCCCTCCAGTTCAAGAAGAAATGGCCTGTCAATTTCCGCGAATATTATGCCGCCTGCGCACGCGGTGACGTTCGTGTCGGCAAAATGTTTGTGGTCGATAATGGCGGTCTCGCTCAGCCTCAATTTATTATCAATTTTCCCACCAAGCAGCACTGGAAGGGGAAATCTAAAATTGAGTTTGTGGAATCTGGACTAGCTGATCTCGTCCGGGTCATTCATCACCACAACATCAAATCGATAGCTTTGCCACCATTGGGTTGCGGGAATGGCGGCCTGTCTTGGTCATCGGTGAAACCTCTTATCTTGGAAGCTCTCCAAGATATTCCCGGCCTAGAGGTTCGACTGTTTGAGCCAGAATCCGCGCCCGTTGTTCGAGCTTTGGCACCGGAAGCACAGCCGGTTAACATGACGCCTGGACGAGCAGCGATCATCAAATTGTTCGCCGCCTACCGTGCCATGCTTTACCCGCTGAGCATGATTGAGGCTCAGAAACTCGCCTATTTCCTTATTCGGGCTGGCGAGCCAATGAATCTCGCCTTCGTGAAACACAAGTTTGGCCCATATGCCGATGGGTTGCGTCACGCGCTCTTGAAGATGGAAGGGACGTACGTCTCGGGCGTTGGTGATGGAACCGGGCGTTCTGAGATAACTGTTATTCCCGCAGCCTTGGAGGCTGCCGACAATCACCTCTGCGAGAACGAGATATCGGAGACGGGGGAGCGGGTAGCACGGGTCAAGGAACTCATCAGTGGATTTGAAACTCCGTTCGGCATGGAGCTTCTCGCGACCACACATTGGGTTGCGATGGAATTGGGCTCGGCTTCTTCAGTTCAAGAAGTAGTCAACGGTGTCCACTCGTGGAACGAACGAAAACGCACCATTATGTCTAAAGGCGAGATCGCGAAAGCTCATCAGCGCCTATCCTCGGCCGGCTGGATTTAACGACAGCGGCTTCCTAACGGCGGCCAGTCAGCCCCCCAACAACGGCATCACCTCCACCGCGTCGCACACGAAGATCGTGCAATGCGGATGGTCCTCGAAAATCCGCGCCGCCGCCTCGTGCGAGTCCGCCCGCACCACCATGAAGACGGTCAGTTCGTTGACGACGTCCGCGATCCCGTCGTCCGCCACCCGTTTGGTCGGGCCCAGCGGCCCGCCCTGATAGACGATGACGTCCCGATGCGCCGCGTCCCAGGCCTTCACCGCGGCCACGCCGATCTCGGCCTTCGTGCGCTGTTCGGCCTCGCTCATCGCATACCAGGCCCGCCATTTCGGGCTGGTCTTGTTCGAGGTGAAGACCGCGAGATAGTGGCCGTCGGTGCTCATCGGTGCGCCCTTTCCGCTGCAAACCCGGCGAAAGGATAGGCGCCGGCGGGCCCGCCTGTCTCCTCCCTGTCGCGAAGCGATGGGGAGGGGGACCGCGGAGCGGTGGAGGGGCGCCGGCCGCGCACGCGGACAGAACCCCTCCGTCACGGCGCGAAGCCGCGCCGCGCCACCTCCCCGTTCGCTACGCGAACAGGGAGGAGACGGGTTGTTCGCCTTGCTGGCCCGCCGCCATGAAAAAGGCCCCGGCGTTTCCACCGGGGCCTCCTTCATTCAGCGAAGTCGCCGCGTCCTAGCGACGGCTGCGGCCGCGGTCGCGGTCACCGCCGCCGCCTTCACGCTTGGGACGGCCGCCGGTGTCGTCCGACAGGGCCGGCTCGCCGCGTTCGGCGCGTTCGGCGTTGATCTTGTCGGTGATGTCCTCGCCGGTCACCTGATCGACGACCTTCATCGACAGCTTGGTCTTGCCGCGATCGTCCATGCCCAGGAATTTGACCTTGACCTCCTGGCCTTCGGTCAGGACGTCGGCCGGGTTGGCGACGCGTTCCAGGGCGATCTGGGACACGTGGACCAGGCCGTCCTTGGCGCCGAAGAAGTTCACGAAGGCGCCGAAGTCGACGACCTTCACGACCTTGCCGGTGTAGATCATGCCGGGCTCGGGCTCGGACACGATGGAGGTGATCCAGGCCTTGGCGGCGTCGATCTTCTCCTGATCCGAGGCGGCGATCTTCACCGTGCCGTCGTCCTCGATGTTGATCTTGGCGCCGGTCTTTTCGACGATCTCGCGGATGATCTTGCCGCCGGTGCCGATGATGTCGCGGATCTTGTCGGTCGGAACCTTGATCGACTCGATCTTGGGCGCGTACTCGCCCAGCTCGGTGCGGGCGCCGTCGATGGCCTTGTCCATCTCGTCGAGGATGTGCAGGCGGCCGGCCGAAGCCTGGGCGATCGCCTTGCGCATGATCTCTTCGGTGATGCCCGCGACCTTGATGTCCATCTGCAGGGACGTGATGCCCTCGCGCGTGCCGGCCACCTTGAAGTCCATGTCGCCGAGGTGATCTTCGTCACCCAGGATGTCGGACAGGATGGCGAACTCGCCCGACGGCTCGAGGATCAGGCCCATGGCGATGCCCGAGACCGGGCGCACCAGCGGCACGCCCGCGTCCATCAGCGCCAGCGAGGCGCCGCAGACCGAAGCCATCGAGGACGAGCCGTTGGACTCGGTGATCTCGGAGACGATGCGGATCGTATAGGGGAAGTCTTCCGACGACGGCAGCATCGGACGGATCGCCCGCCAGGCCAGCTTGCCGTGACCGATTTCCCGACGGCCCGCGCCGCCCATCCGCCCGGTCTCGCCGACCGAATAGGGAGGGAAGTTGTAGTGCAGCAGGAACTTCTCTTTGTAAGTGCCGGCCAGCGAGTCGACGTACTGCTCGTCCTCGCCGGTGCCCAGGGTGGCGACGACGATGGCCTGGGTCTCGCCGCGGGTGAACAGGGCCGAGCCGTGGGTGCGCGGGAAGACGCCGACTTCCGAGACGATGTCGCGGACCTTGTCGAGGGCGCGGCCGTCGACGCGGTGGCCGTTGTCGATGATGTCGCGACGCAGGACGTGGGCTTCGCATTCCTTGAAGGCGACGCCGAACCGGGCGGAATCGACGCCGTCCGGGTTCTCGTCGGTCTTCACCAGCTTGGCGGCGGCGGCCTTCTTGGCCACGTCGACGCCGTTGCG
>Ga0265296_1004614_pt1 | contig 11882 bp, 11 predicted proteins | sample MunlanPumphouse1_FD_189073 | JGI IMG/M metagenome (GOLD analysis project Ga0265296, IMG submission 189073) | Groundwater microbial communities from a municipal landfill in Southern Ontario, Canada - Pumphouse #1 | ecosystem: Environmental > Aquatic > Deep subsurface > Groundwater | place...
CTCATAGACCTGCCGCCAATCACCCTTGGAGGAAAAGATTCGCCTCACAGGCTCTTGTCTTAACAACAGCTAACTAGGACATTTCTAAATCCCTGGAAGTAGGACATTTCTATTTCCCGTTGACAATGCCTCTAAACGCGTTGACAGAGACTTCATGCCTTGCTACACTTTCGCCACGTAAAATATCATATGAAAAAGGACATCCACCCGGAATATTACCCTCAAGCAACCATCACGTGCGCTTGCGGCCAAACCTATACGATCGGCTCCACGGTCAAAAAAATATCCGTGGAACTTTGTGCCGCCTGCCATCCGTTCTACTCCGGTAAACAAAAGATTATTGATACCGCGCGCCGTGTAGAAAAATATCAGGAACGTGCGACGAAAAAAGAAACGACCGCCACCGGTAAAAAGACGAAACGCGCAAAGCGCGCCACACAAAAGGCTGAAAAGCAAAGCAAGAAAGTCGCTGAAAAATAACCCGTTTTATAAAGCACCTCTTGTGAGAGGTGCTTTTGTATTCTAGAATCCTCACGTATGGATCTTCTTCAAAAAATCGCAACCTACTCAAAACGTTTCCAAGAGCTGTCAGATCAACTTGCTGATACAGCCGTGCTTCAAAATCCCGAAAAACTTCACACCGTGCACGAGGAATTTGTGGAGGTCCAAGAGATCGTACAAAAAGGAGAGGCCTATCGAAAAGCTCTTGCCGATCTTGCAAGCGCAAAGGCCACTCTGGCGGAAACGGATGACATCGAACTGCAAGCCCTTGCCCAACAAGAAATCGACATGATCGAGGAGCACCTTCCAAAACTTGAGGAAGAAATCACGACACTCTTCGTTCCCCCGGATCCCATGGATAAAAAGAATATCATTGTCGAAATCCGTGCGGGAGCCGGAGGAGATGAGTCTGCTCTTTTTGCCGCCGAACTTTTGCGCATGTACACGCGTTATGCGGAACGTCACCGCTGGCAAGTCAAACTCGTTTCTTCCAGTCAAAATGATTTAGGCGGATTTAAAGAAGTGGTCTGTGTGATTGAAGGACGCAATGCCTACAGCCGTCTCAAATATGAAAGTGGAGTGCACCGTGTGCAACGTGTACCGGAAACGGAAAAACAAGGACGGGTGCACACATCCACCGTCACGGTAGCCATTCTCCCCGAGGTTGAAGAGCTTGATGTCAAACTCGATCCGAAAGATTTGAAAATTGAAGCAACCACGGCAACAGGTCACGGGGGGCAAAGCGTCAACACCACCTATTCTGCCGTACGCATTGTTCACATTCCCACCGGTCTCATGGTGTATTGTCAGGAAGAACGTTCACAAAAACAAAATCGGGAACGAGCGCTTTCCATTTTGCGCGCCAGGCTCTATGCCTATGAAAAGGAAAAAGCGCACCAAGAACGCAAAGAAGCGCGCCGCGAACAAATCGGCACCGGAGACCGCTCGGAAAAAATTCGCACCTACAATTTCCCCCAGGACCGCATGACCGATCATCGCATCAAACAAAGCTTCCACAACATCCAACAAAAAATGGATGGAGATTTGGACGATCTTATTGATCTCCTTAAAATTGCCGAACGGAATCAATCGTTTGCTCAAGGTGATGAAGAGAGAGAAAATGACGACTAACGATATGATTGTTATGGAAGCCTTACAATGGGCGACACAGCAATTGAAAACACATCCACAAGTCTTTTGCGCGTCTCCGCTTTTGGAAGCGGAGACCTTATTAAGCGAACTTCTCCAAAAACCCAAAGCTCTCTTGATCGCCCATATGGAGCAAGATCTGTCTTTGGAACAATGGGAGCAATTTCAAGATTGGATAAAACGACGTTGCAAACACGAACCGGTTGCCTATCTGGTGGGGAAAAAAGAATTTTACGGAAGATCTTTTATCGTAAATCCATCGGTTTTGATTCCTCGTCCGGCTACAGAAACTCTTGTGGATCTCACGTTGGAAGCGGCAAAAGAGATGCATCCGGATCGTTCACTCTTTCTTGATATCGGTACAGGATCCGGAGTCATTGCGATCACCCTTGTGGCGGAAAGTGGTATCCCGGCCATCGCAACCGATCTTTCAAAAGAGGCCTTGGAGATCGCTCGTCTGAATGCCCAACATCTCGGCGTGGAAGAAAAAATCCATTTTCTGGAAGGGAATCTCCTTGAACCCATCTTGCCCTTGTTAAAATCCATGATGGAAAAAAGGAAACAACAGCCGGCCGCGGAACATCTGGAACAAATCATTCTGTGTGCCAATCTCCCCTACCTCACTCACACACAATGGGAAGAAGGACAAAAAGATGTCCGAGACTTTGAACCGAAATCGGCCCTTACCTCCGGAGTGGACGGGCTTGATGCGTACTTCGAACTCTTTAAACAAATAAAAAAATATCGCCGGTGGTTCCCCGAGCGACTGACTCTCTTGTGTGAAATGGATCCCTCTCAATCTCGCCAAATGATGGCTCTCCTTTCCCGTCATTTTCCAACATCCCCCCTCACAATCACTAAAGATCTTGAAGGGTACGATCGTGTGATACAGATCGAACTATAATGCGGAAAATGAAACAGAAGCCGCACTCGGCAATACTTCTATCCACGTCGTTCCCGCGTTCAAAAAAATCTCATTTCCATCCTCCGCGTAAAACCGGGGGATGTTTTTATTTTCCGGCCGTTTCCAAATGATGGGAATGGTCTGTCCATCTTGCAATACATAACCTTCCCCTTCCCCCGTTGTACGAATATGTCGGCGTCCGATCTCATCCACGACTTCCACATCGGTAAAAAGAATCACGACATTGTCCGCAAAAACAGTTGCCTCTGATTCCAACGGATAAGGTTCACCTTCGAGGAAACGTTGATAGCGATCTTGCGTTGGATCAAATCGCCAAGAAGGGTTTGCCCAAGGATAACTGGAAAAGGTAAGAAAAATTTCCGCGGATTCAGATACCTGATCGGTAGCAGAATCTTTGAACGTCCACGTTTCATAAACAGGATCCTCTTCCCCTTCCACAAATGATCGTAAAAGCTCGGTCGAGGTATACACATTGTGAGGAGCATAACGACTTGAAGCGCGCCAAAAGAAAGATCCGTACCAATATTGATTGAGATCGCGGACATCTTGCGAAACGATTTGCGCAAGGGCCTCGGGAGATCCGCCCACATGCGCATAAACGCCATCCCATGCTTGTACGAAATCCACAAAATAGGGCCGGGCCGAACGCACGGGTCCAATCTTCTCCACCTCCTGTTCCTCGGAAAAAAATGCGAGAAGCCGCGGGATCCCCGCCTCGGTCAGCGCTTCGATCACCAAAAAAGCTTGATCAATCCCGGAAAGCGGTTGGGCATCCACATGTTCATCAATCATCACTCCAAACACCTGCGGCAGAGAAGAAACGGAAATCTCCGTCCACACTCCGGTCAAAGGGTGACGATAATGCGTTTCCTCCTGACCGGAAATCACGGAAGATATTTCTTCTCCCCTCTTTTCTCCTCCCTGCCAAATCCAATGGATAAAAACAAACATCATCGCCAGAGCAATAATGATTGCGGTTGCGATGATGTAGGTCCTCCGTGTTGATAATATTGTTTTCCTCCTCTTTTGAGACATGATTCTTTGGACTATTCTTTCTTTTTTGTTTCGTCTTTCTTCTTTGTCTCACCTTCAGCAGACGCTGTTGTTGCTGCCGCTGCTTCTTCCTCTGCCTTCTCTTTCTTTGCCGCTTCCACGGCAGCCACATCTTCTGAAACCGCTTCATCCAGTTTTGCCATTTCCTCATCACTGCGCGGAGGTTCCACAACAGCGACGGCTTCTTGGACATCGTCGAGCATTTCCGCTCCCTCCGGAATCGTGAGTTGCCCCACGGTAATGGAATCTTCAAAGGTCTGAAGCAAACTCAAGTCCACATCAAGGTGAGAAGGAAATTGACTTGGTAAACAGCGAATCGCGACTGTTTCTTTTGCACGAACAAGGGTTCCGCCCAATCCCTTTACCGCAGGAGACTCTCCGACAAAATGAAGTTCCACATCAATCTCCATAGGCTTTGTGAGATCAATGGCGCGGAAATCCACATGGGTCACTTCGTTATGAAGATGACCGTGTTGTAAATCTTGAATCAAAACTTTGACGGCTTTTTTCCCATCGATCTCCAAATCGAGAAGTGAACTTTCTCCTGTCTCGCGATAGGCCGTAATAAACTCACGATAATCAATCGTAATATTCTCTGGTGTGGTGCCAGCGCCATAAATAATGGCTGGAATTTGTTTGTCCTGACGCAAAGCATCGGTCTTACGTCCGTGGAGTGTGCGTGTGATAGCTTTCAACATAAATAGTTTAGTTCAAATGCGGTCGCTATTGTGCGAAATTTTGCGTTTTTTGTCAATGGGAACCCGCACATTTTGTGGAGAAGATTTTTTCAAAGGGCTGTGGATGAACGGCTTCCAAGAAGGATGTTTTAACCAATCGTGCAAGGATAAAACTTCATCCGTGCAAATAGCTCCCTCCAAAAGATGCGGAACATCCTCGGATTGCAAATCCGTCATAATCCCCACGGAAACCACTCCTTCTGACTGTGTTTTCCAATAAGACAGAAAAGAACTGTGACAAGTCGGGCAGGTCATATGGGATAACCCCGGCTCTTCCTCCCCTTCCAATAAACGTACTTGTAAAGCCTGATGTTGGGTTTGACACACCGGACAACGCAAGGCATCAAGCAATTGTTTTTTCCAAAAAGATGACATAGGTGACGGTATGGTACCACCTTCAATCCGCTCGGACAAAAATGGAACGATAAAGGTTAAAGGAGGACGGAGGTACGTACACCAATGATTCCACGGTTACGGGGTTCATTCCCGTCCAAAGTTACTTGAGCATAGGTGTCACTCCAACACACATAGGGTACAAGGCCAAAATCTTCCTGAGACGGGAAAAAAGCTCCGATGAGATATGCCTTACAATCCGAAAGATGGCAATTGCGATCGAGTACTTCCCCTGTTTCCTGAAAATGCGTCATAAAAGCAAGAATCCAATCCTCAGGAGTCATTCCAGATTCACCGCGGTAAGGAGAGGTTGGATTATCTTGGGCTTTTTGAAGAAGAGAAAGATAATCTTTTGGTGATTTGCTGGTTTTAATATCAGGACGGGAGAATTCAACCCCGTAGGTCTTTTCTTGACCTATTTGTGGGATGGGAACAAAACCAAGAGAATGTGGATCTAAAGGATCGGAAGGTTGGAAAAGATGAACCGTCCATCCCGCAAAAACATCAGTAGTATCTTCTTGTCTTTTAAGAATCCTCGCTTTTGTTTCTCCACCATGACCGTATTGATAAAAAAACATTGGATGGTAAATAAGTTTGGGAGAATTTCCGATATCTATCCCCTGAAAATGGTTTGACCAAGCGTGACGGAAAGGTTGACCGCTATCCAAACCAAAATCTTGATGATTTTGTTGATAATGACGAAGGAAACGTCCAAGAGATTCAATAAGTTCATCTAAACCCATCCCAAAGGGAACCAAAAGAAGCTTAGTAAAACCTTGGTCTTGTTTGATAGAGAGTACCTCACGGCGTTCATAGAGTCTTTGAGCGATTTGTTCCAATGTGGGAATAGGATATTCGTGACCGTCAATTCCCACGATAGCATTGTATTCGTTTAAAATCCCAACTTCTTTGAGAAGATGAAATTGATCCGCGTATTGTTCACTGAGGTGATAGAGACGATCCGCATATTCCATGGCTTCAGATTGTTTTTCTCTGAAAGGCTCTCCTTGAACGATAAGATGTTCGAGTTGCTCAAAAAGGGAAACCGCTTGTGCCATTCTTTCTTGAGGAATGTTTTTGGAAGCAAGTTGTTTTCCAAACTCTTCTTTGCTCCTTAGAGTATCAACAGGAATAGCAAACTCATGACAGAACGCAAAGATACCACTTCGCAGTTCATCAAATTGTGTGCGGTATTGTTCAGGAAGAGCGTTACGGGTACGGGAAGAAGAATCTAAAAACACTTCGGAAAGAGACTTCCCGGTTTCGCAAGGATGAGATGATTCTGCAGACGATCGAGAAAAAGGGAACATAAAATCAAGGGTTAAATCATCACCGAGGAACGCGCGCCAATATCCCTATTCCGACGATCAGGAATAGATGAACCTAAGACTACCCGCCGATTACTGCGGGCCCAATATGCGGTCAGTGCATCGATATAAGAGGGACAAAAAACCCCAATAAGGCAGGTAACACTGTCTATCCCATTTCCGTAATCATCCAAAGATTCTCCTGTCTCTGCAAGGTGAGTCATAAAGGCAAGGATCCAATCTTCAGGAGTAAGACCAGATTCGCTGTGGTAAGGAGAGTCTGGGCTGTCTTGGGCTTGTTGGAGGAGGGAGAGATATTCTTCAGGAGTTTGGTAGGCTTCAAGATCAGGACGAGGGACTTGTCCTCCTTGGGTATGTCCTTGCCCTGGTCTGGGAATGCCACGGAAACCTAGAGTGTCATCATAAGGAGCTTGAAGGAGATGGACTTTCCAACCAGGGATGGAGAATTGATCAACTGCTTGTTCTTCAAGGACCTCTAACTTAGTTTGGCCTTCGTGATGATCTTTATCAAAAGACTTGGGGTTGTAGACAAGCATGGGAGAGTCTCCGATGTCCGCTCTAAGGTAGCCTGCTCTCCAGATCTGAAGGGGGTTATCGGTATCTAAATCAAAATCTTCGTGAGTTTGTTTGTAAAAGAGAAGAAATTGCCTAAAAGTATCTATAAGAGCATCCAGACTCATCCCAAAAGGGACGAGAAGAAGTTTAGTGAAGCCTTGATCGCGTTTGGTTTTGAGAAGTCTTTCTCGTTCAGGGGAACAAAGATGCTCGGCGATCTGTTCAAGGGTTGGAATAGAGTATTTCTTGCCATCAATGCCTGTGATCGCACCATCTTGAAGAATACCTACACGTTCAAGAAGTTCTACTTGGGCTACATATTGTTCCCGGAGGTGATAAAGTCGTTCAGCTTCCTCCAAATATTCAGGATGTATTTCTTTAAGTAGCTCCCCGCGGGTAACTAAATGTTCCAGACGTTGAAAAAGCAAAACCGCTTCTGCTATTCTTGCCGGAGGGATCTTTTTGGAAGCGAGTTCTGCTCCGAAGGCTTCTTTGTTTGAGAGAGTAGAGACGGGAATATCAAACTGCTTACAGAAAGCAAAGATATTCTTTCGCAGTTCATCAAATTGTGTGCGGTATTGTTCGGGAAGAGTGTCACGAGTACGGGAAGAGGAATCTAAAAACGCTTCGGAAAGAGACTTCCCGGTTTCGGAAGGATGAGATGATTCTGCAGACGATCGAGAAAAAGGAAACATAGTGTTCATTCAAGTTTATCATTCTTCCAAACCCTACACACGCGAACGGATAGCGACACTTTGGGCAAGGCCCATCATGCCCAAATAAAAAACCAAAGAGCTTCCCCCATAACTTACCAATGGAAGCCCCAAACCCGTCACAGGCAAAAGGCCGATATTCATCCCCACATTCACCACAAATTGCAAAAAAAGCACACTCCCAATCGCCAACAGAAGATATTGTCCAAAGGCGTCTCGACAGCGATGAGCAATCACAAACAGACGATAAAACAACAGAGCGAATGCTCCGATGAGCAAAAAGGTTCCGACAAATCCCAGCTCTTCGGCGATGACGGCAAAGATAAAATCCGTCTGACTCTCGGGAATAAACTTTAATTGGCTTTGTGAGCCAAATCCAAGGCCGCTTCCAAACCATCCGCCCGCGCCAATTCCGATAATGGCTTGGGTGACGTTGTACCCTTGCCCCAACGGATCCAAAGAAGGATCCAAAAAAGTGAGAATGCGCGCCTGTTGATAATCGGCCAAGAAAAAAAACCAGGAGCTTGTTGCGATGATCACTCCCAACCCAAACAGAAAAAGAATATGTTTGCGCCGCATGCCGGCAAAAAAAGACAACACAAGCCAGAGGCCGCACAAAAGAAGAGCTGATCCCAAATCCGGTTGAAGGAGAGCAAGCGCAATGGGAGGGACAACAAAAAAAGCACTGCTGAAAATCTCTTTCCATCCCAAACAACGTTTTGCTTGCTGTTGAAAATATGTGGCAAGGACAGCCGCAAGAGCGACCTTCATATATTCCACGGGCTGAAAACTAAACCACCCGAGATCAAACCATCCTGTCGTTCCGCGAATGGTGATGCCAAACCATAACACGCCCACCATGAGCAAAATCCCCAAGAGATAAAGAAAAAAAGCTTGACTGCGAAAAAAAAGGTAAGACGTGAAAGAGAGAAGAAAAAAACAGAGAAGGCCGACTCCCAAAGCGACTCCCTGCTTTTTGACAGACAAAAAATCACTTCCTGTCTGAGAAAGCGCCACGGAATAAATGGCGGCAAAGCCAAGAAAAACAAGAATTCCCATGCTCACCAAAAGCCATCCGTCCATGTGTCTCCATTGTTGAAAGGAAAAACGCATACCAAGAAGATAGTATCATCCTTTGGTCTTTGAAAGGAACAATGCATAGAAAAAACCTCCATCTTGATGATGGAGGCTTCTGTTGATTCTAAAAAGATGTTCGTGCATCAATGCTCTGTTTTCCCTCAAGCTCTTGATACACCTCCGGATCAAATAAATTTATTTGAGGAATCACCTCATAGGTGCTGACACTTGGCACAGCTCCAAACCAATTCACGGTCATTTGTTTTGTCTCTCCGACATCAAGAGTCGAGACTTCCGTCCGATTCACTCCTACGACATTCCCTCCCCGAGACAAAAGAAAATAAAGCGGCACCTCGTAAAATCCATACGGTCCCTCGTTGGTGAGGGTAAACGTCATACGCCCGATCTTTTTTCCACTGAGCTCAAAGGAAGGATCAAACGAGATATCCGTGATGGCCAAACGGAAACGATCTTGTTTCCACACCTCATAGACAGGAACCGTGTGCGCATCCAAACGATGCCAGGTCACTTGTTTGAGTTGTATCATTGCCGACGTGAGAGGGATGGAAGAAGAAACGGAAAAAATCACAAGAGGAGCACGATCGGAAGGAAGGACAAAACCCGTCCCCTCCCCTGTGACATTCCCGGAAGTAAAAATATAATCAACCTCGGCCCACCAACGGTCGTTGGGATTGACGACCTCGGCATAAAAATCATACCGACCGTCTCCCAAAGATAAAACACGCGCGCTGGAAAGTTGCAAATCTTCCGCTTGTTGACCCACGGCAAACGCATGCGTTTCAGAAGGACCATAGGCAACCATCTGTGCCACGGCTTCTTCCTCTTGCGACGCGCTCAATAAAAACGCGTCAAACACATTCCAGACAATAAAAAGAAACAACAAACCTTCGGCGACCATGGCCGTCAAAAGACCTGCTTGCTTTAACGTAAATCGATAGTCTATCCACCAACGTCTCCATCGATATTCACGCGCATAGGTTCTCTCCTCGGGAAGTAAGATCGAAGATTCCTCCTGTGTCATAACATTCTCTAGTATAGCATGATCATTTTTATTCTCTGAGAGGAACGATCAAACCTGTTGATGAATCCCACAAAAACCCATAGATATCTCCCTCAAAATATGCTATTCTTTTGGCAGCTTTCAGCATTTAATCTCAGGCGGAAAACCGCCTCTTTGTATTGAATCTATGCCTCCAAAAGGGAAAAAAGCGGATAAAAATGCCTCCGCTTACAGTGCAAAACAGATCACCGTATTGGAAGGACTTGAACCGGTGCGCAAACGGCCGGGCATGTACATTGGATCCACAGGCCCCTCCGGACTTCACCACCTTATTTGGGAAGTGATGGACAATTCTTTTGATGAAGCCATGGGAGGATTTGGCAAAGAAATCACGCTATGCCTTTTACCCGATAACATGGTTTCCGTGGAAGACCACGGTCGTGGCATTCCTGTTGATATTCATCCCCAATTTAAAAAATCCGCCTTGGAGCTCGTCTTAACTAAACTTCATGCGGGAGGAAAATTCGGCGGTGGCGGATATAAAGTCTCCGGAGGCTTACATGGAGTGGGTGTTTCTGTGGTGAATGCCCTTTCCACCTATCTCAAAGCTGAAGTTAAACGTGATGGAAAATTGTGGATGCAAGAATATGCCTGCGGTCAGCCGCGAGCAAAAGTAAAGCCAGTCAAAAATCTCGCCAAGGCGGAGACGGGAACCATTATCACCTTTCAACCGGATGCCAGTGTTTTTGAAACCATCGAATTTGATCTCGCGACCATTGTCAGTCATTTGCGTCAACAGGCCTACTTAACCAAAGGAATTAAACTCACCATTATCGACGAACGCGAAAAAGGACAATCCTCGCTCTACACATTTTATTTTGAAGGAGGAGTTGCCTCGTACGTTCAACATCTCAATCATGGAAAAGCCGTCAAACACGATTGCGTTTTCTATTGCAATAAAGTGGATGCGGCCTCTGACGTGGAAGTTGAAATTGGGTTTCAATACGCGGACGATTATTACGAATCCATTCATTGTTTTGCCAATAACATCACAAACCCGGAGGGAGGCATGCACCTGGTCGGTTTTCGAAGCGCTCTGACCCGCGAGCTTAATAATTATGCGCGCAACAAAGGTCTTCTCAAAGAAAAAGATGATAACCTGACCGGCGACGACGTTCGCGAAGGACTCACGGCCATTATCAGTGTCAAACTGAAAGATCCTCAATTTGAAGGACAAACCAAAGCAAAACTCGGAAATCCCGAAGCGCGTACGGCGGTTGAATCTATTTTTGGAGAAGCTTTAAAAATTTATTTGGAAGAACACCCGCGGGACGCAGAAGCGGTTATCGGAAAATGTCTCCTCTCTTCCCAAGCTCGTCGTGCGGCGCGTGCGGCGCGTGAGACCGTCTTGCGTAAAGGTGTTTTGGAAGGTCTCACTCTCCCGGGAAAATTGGCAGACTGTTCTTCCCGTGACCCGCAAAATTCGGAAATCTTTATTGTGGAGGGTGATTCCGCAGGCGGCAGTGCCAAACAAGGACGTGATCGCGAGACGCAAGCGATCCTTCCCTTGCGCGGAAAAATCCTTAACGTGGAACGTGCCCGGTTGGATAAAATGCTTGCCAATACCGAACTCAAATCTTTAGTGATCGCTCTTGGCACAAACATTGGGGAAGGATTCAATTTGGAAGATCTCCGCTACCACCGTGTGGTCATCATGACCGACGCTGACGTGGACGGCGCTCATATCCGCACCTTGCTCCTCACCCTCTTTTATCGCTACTTCCCCGAACTGGTAAAACAAGGTCATATCTTTATTGCCCAACCGCCGCTCTATCGTCTGCAATTGGGAAAAGATTTCGTTTATGTCTATAGCGATGAAGAAAAAGAAAAAGAACTTGTACGTATGGTTGCAGAGGCCGGAAAGAAAAAATCCGTAAAAGTGGAAGTGGAGGAAAAAGTTGCAGATACGGAATCCGAAACCGAGGTCGTAGAAACAGGTGGGGTGCGTGTAAATATTCAACGTTATAAAGGTTTAGGAGAAATGAATCCAAAGCAATTGTGGGAAACCACCATGGATCCGGAAACACGCGTGATGAAACTGGTAACCATCGAAGATGCGGAGCAAGCGGATGAAATATTCGACATCTTGATGGGAGCGGATGTAGCTCCGCGCAAACGGTTTATTCAGACGCATGCAAAGTCAGTACAAAACTTGGATATTTAGCCCACCCCACTTCGTCCCGTCAGACGGGACTTCGTTAGGGGTTATTCACCCGAAGGTGAATAAAAAAAGCACCCGGTCGTGAACCGTACCCCGTTTAGTGGACACACGATAAAAATCTAGGCAGTGACCAGTAAAAGATGATTCCTGTAACCCACAGGGGTCATCTTTTTTAGATCCCATTGATAACGTTCATTGTTATAGTAGCA
>Ga0265296_1004615_pt1 | contig 11881 bp, 13 predicted proteins | sample MunlanPumphouse1_FD_189073 | JGI IMG/M metagenome (GOLD analysis project Ga0265296, IMG submission 189073) | Groundwater microbial communities from a municipal landfill in Southern Ontario, Canada - Pumphouse #1 | ecosystem: Environmental > Aquatic > Deep subsurface > Groundwater | place...
AAAATATAATCTGTTGGGAGTTAACGAACGTGTCGGGTTTCCTGATCCTTCGTGGTTGGACGAGTACAGAGAAGCTGTGTTTCCTTGCCTCGTATCTTCTCGCTCCCTTTTTCATCATGCTGATGATATCCGCCGCGGCGGCGAAGGCTGGCTTTGGCTGGTTGAGGTGCCGGAGAAGTCTGCCACATAGTTCGTAATCAAATTTTTATAGTCTCTCCGGCAACGGATGGGGCTTTTTTTGTTTTGGGCGGCTTTTTGTTTTTGGTGTGGGATGAGGTATAATGTAAAAATATAAACTAATTTTTTCCTCCTTTTAGATGTGCGGAGCGATTCTACTCAGCAGAAGTGGGGATGTGCCTGAGGGGCGGAGAGGTGTTGAGTGATAAGTACTACGAATAAACACCACCTCCCCTTTAATTCCCCTCCTCAACTGAGGAGGGGAGGAGCTTTGGACTTATGAAAAAACTTGTATTAATAGACGGTAACGCGCTGGTGCATAGGGCATATCACGCTATTCCGCCGCTTAAAACCAAAAAGGGAGAGATTGTAAACGCTGTTTACGGGTTTATTTCAATTTTATTCAAAGTTTTGAATGAGCTGAAACCGGAATACGTGGCGGCGACTTTTGATTTGGCTGGGCCGACTTTCAGGCATGAGGAGTACGAAGATTATAAGGCGACAAGAGTTAAGGGTCCGCAGGAATTATATGACCAATTAAAAAGAGTTAAGCAGGTTGTAACCGCTTTAAACATTCCAATCTTTGAAAAGCAAGGATTTGAAGCAGACGATGTTATCGGCACTTTGGCAAAGCAGGCCAAGGAAAAAATAAAAGAAGATTTGGAAATAATTATTGTCACGGGAGATTTGGACACCTTGCAATTGGTTAATGAAAAAGTTAAAGTTTATACCTTGCGCAAAGGAATTAAAGATATTGCTTTATATGATAAAAAAAGCGTGGAAGAAAGATTCGGCGGATTGGGGCCGGGCCAAATGGCGGATTTCAAGGGCTTGAAAGGCGATCCTTCTGATAATATTCCGGGAGTTCCCGGAATCGGTGAAAAGTCAGCAATTTCTTTGCTGAAAGAACATGGCACGCTTGAGAATTTATATGAGAACCTTCACTTACTGCCACAGAAAGTCGGAACAAAATTGGAGCAGAATAAAGACCAGGCATTTTTCAGCAAATATTTGGCGACAATTAAAATTGATGTGCCGGTTGAACTTGATTTGCAAAAATGCGAGTTGCACGATTATGACGAGAACGAAGTCAGAAAATTATTCACAGAATTGGAGTTCCATAGTTTGTTAAACAGATTGCCGAAGAAGGAAAATTGTAATTAGTAACTTGTAACTGATAGTATGGAATTGGAATTTACCAATTACTAGTTACTAACCTTTTTTTATGGCCAAAAATTTCTTAGTTCAAATTAAAAAGAATCTTGGGAAAATACGTTTGTATTTACGAAAGAAAAAATATAGAAAAACAGCGGCCATTACCGTTTATTTCCTTACGATTGCTTTAGCGGCGCTTGTCCTGGCAATTTATATCCGCCCTGGAAGAAGTTTTACTTTTGCTGGCGGAAAGATAATGGGCATGCTTGGAGAAAATAACCAGCAGGCGGAACAGGAAAACAAAAATGTTAGCCCTATTAGCGGACTGGCTTGTGATAATTATAATCGCCGGCCAATCGCGGTCATGCTTTCAAGCGATACGGTAACAAGACCTTTGTCAGGTTTAAGCGAAGCAGACATGGTTTTTGAAATGCAGGTTGTGCAAAACAGCATCACTCGGATAGTGGCGATTTTTGTTTGCGGCAGCCCCGCAGAAGTTGGCAGTATAAGGTCTTCAAGGGATGATTTTATTCCTTTGGTTATGGGGCTTGACGCGATTTACGCGCATTGGGGCGGTTCGCATTTCGCGCTGGATAAATTAAGGTCAGGAATAATGGATAATATAGACGCCCTTATTAATCCTTACAATGCTTATTTTAGAAAAAATACGATACTCGCGCCTCATAATGGATTTACTTCAATTAGCAGGCTGGAAAACAGCGCGGAAAAGCTTGGCTATGATTTAGCCGGCAATTTTGATGGTTATCCGCATTCTGATGTTGGGCAGCAAGACGGAAACAACGGGCAAAATCAAAAAATCAAAATTAATTATACATATCCGTGGAACGTGGATTGGACTTATAATGAAGCGAGGAATTCTTATCTTAGGAACAGAGGCGGAAAGCCTGAGATAGATAAAAATAATAATCAACAGGTGGAGGCATCGGTTGTCGCGGTAATGCTGGCGAAATCGCGGCCTCTTGAAGGGCAGTATAACGACGTTGATGTTGAGGGCAGCGGCGATTTAATTGTTTACCAGAACAACGAGGAAATTAAAGGAACTTGGAAAAAGGATGCTTCAGATATGGCAAGCAAATTATATTTTTTAGACGCAAGCGGACAGGAAATTAAATTCGCTCCTGGCCATATCTGGGTGGAGATTGTTGAAGAAGGAAAAGTCGCAAGTAATAACTAATAACTAATAATTGATAATTTAGAAAGCTTTAATTATTAGTTATCAATTATCATTTATTCTGTATGCTTATCTTTCTCTACGGCGAGGATAGTTATTCCAGCCGGCAAAAATTAAATGAGATAATAGCCAAGTATAAAGCCAAACATAAAACTGGCTTTAATTTTCGCGTGATTGATTTCGCGGAAAAAGATTTAAATGAATTAAAAATGGCGGCTGAATCAAGCCCAATGTTTAAGGAAAAGAAACTTTTGATCTTGGAAGATTCTTTCGCGAAAAAAGCTGATTGGCAAAAGGAGCTGTCTTCTTATCTGAAAAAAGGAAATATTGTCAAAGACACTGAAACCACTTTGGTTTTTTATGAAAAACAGCTGCCGGACAGAAGAACGGAGCTTTTTAAATTTCTTGCCGCTAAGCCTAATGTTTCGCAAGAATTTAAAAAAATAGAAGGAGCGAAATTGGAAAATTGGATTAAAAAAACTGTAGAGAAAAATAACGCGGGAATCGAACCGGACGCTGTTCAAATGCTGGCGGTTTATGTCGGCGGCAACCTGTGGCAAATGGCAAATGAAATAAATAAATTAATTGCGTTTTGCGGTGAAGGAAAAAATATTGATGGAAAGGATGTAGAGGAATTAGTCGCGATGAAAACGGAAGTTAATATTTTTGATACAGTGGACGCGCTGGCGGCGCGCGATAGAAAGAAGGTTTTTAGATTATTGCACCGGCATTTGGAGGAGGGCGAAAATGAGATATATTTGATGTCTATGTTTGTCCGGCAATTCCGCAATTTGCTGATAATAAAAGATTTGGAGGAAAAGGGAATTTCCCATTATGAAATGCCGGGCAGGACCGGCCTTCATCCTTTTGTTATCAGAAAAACTTTTGCCCAGACAAAAAACTTCAGCTTGGAAGGTCTGAAGAAAATATATGCCAAGCTGCTAGACCTTGATTTATCAATTAAGTCGGGTCGGATTAGCGCGCTGGCGGCCTTGGATACCTTGGTAATGTTTATATAACGCGAATTGAACCGCGCCTATCAAAAAACCACCCATTTGGGTGGCCTTTGCGTTAAGGTCGGATTTAGGCAGTAACTTTGCTGAGTCTTATCGTCAGGCGGGATTTTCTCCTGGAAGCGTTATTTGGCTTAATAATGCCGATTTTAGCGGCTTTATCAAGGGCCTTGTAGATTTGCGGCAATAATTCTTCCGCTTCTTTTTTCTTTTTCGCGGAAATCAATTTAGCCGCCATTTTTTCAAGGTTTCTTACTTTGATTTTATAGGCCAGATTATGGTCTTTTTTTCTTTTATTTTGCCTTAAGGCTTTTTTTGCTGCTTTTAAAGTCGGCACGTTTCAAATTAAAAAGTAAAAATGAAAATCTAAAAACCGTTCCGTTTTTAACTTTCCTTTGTAGTTTTACTTTCCCGTTTTTATCTTTTAACTCTATTATACTAGCAGGCATTTCGCGATTTGGCAATAGTTACCTATAAAAAAGGCTGGCTAGGTTACGGAAGCATTTAAGAGACAAGCGATTGAATAAAACACAGATTTAAACTATGCTTAAAGAATATCCCCTCCTTTTACAAAGGAGGGTTAGGGTGGATTTATTTTTTATGGATATTACTAAAGAAAAATGGAATAAATTTATAATTGAAAATAACGGGTTATTTTTGCAATCTTTTGAGTGGGGCGAGTTTCAGGAATCGCTGGGCAGGAAAATTTGGCGGCTGGGAGATTGCAAAGAAGGCGCGGCTTTGGTTATTAAATATGACTTGCCAATGGGCAAGAACTATTTATATTGCCCGGGCGGGCCGGTAATAAATGAAAAATTAAAAACTGAAAATGGAAAATCACAATTTAAAATGCAAAATTTTCTAGAAGAGGTAGCAAATATTGCCAAGAAAGAAAAGTCTATATTTTTAAAGATAGAGCCGTTTGTGGAAAAAGAATTAGGAGTTGAGCTCCAATATAGGAGTTCAACTCCTAACCTTTGGAGAAAATCAGATGGCGGGCAGAGGATTTTACAGACTTTGGTTTTAGACCTGATTAAATCAGAAGAAGATATTTTGGCTGGAATGAAGCAAAAAACAAGATATAACATTAAGCTGGCCGAGAAACACGGGGTTAGCATTAAAATTTCAGAAAATCCAAAAGAAGATTTTGAAAAATTTTGGCAATTAGCGGAACAAACAAGCAAGAGAGACGGTTTTGGAATTCATAATGAGGAATATTATAAGGAGCAAGTATGTGCGAATTTTGGACGAATCAACATAGAAAGCGCGGATTGTGCGAATTTGAAAATAAAATTGTTTTTGGCAGAGCATAAAGGAAAAGTTATCGCCGCGAATATCGTTGTATTTTTTGGCGGCAGGGTGATTTATCAGCATGGCGCTTCGTCTAATGAGCATCGCAATTTAATGGCGCCATATTTGTTGCAATGGGCGCAGATTAAAGAAGCTAAGAAACGAGGATGTAAAATTTATGATTTTTGGGGGATTAGTGAAAGCAAATGGCCTGGAGTGACGAGGTTTAAAAAGGGGTTTGGGGGTGAAGAAATTTTTTACACAGGAACGTATGATTATGTTTTTGATAAAATGTGGTATTGGGCTTATCGTTTCGCTAAAAAATTTTGAATTTAGAATTTCTAATTTTGATTCATTGATTGAATTATTAATTTAAAATTAAATAATTAAAAATTGATTCAAAATTTAAAATTTAAAATTAGAAATTATGAAGAGGCTTGTTAAAAAAATAATTCCAGAATTTGCGATTAATTTTTATCATTTTGTTTTTGCGTATCTCGGCGCGCTGGTTTATGGTTTTCCGTCGCGGAAAATGATTGTCATTGGCGTGACTGGGACGAAAGGAAAGACTTCAACCAGCAATCTGATCGCCGAAGTTTTGAATAAATGCGGGCATAAAACAGGCATGGCCTCAACAGTTAATTTCAGGATCGGCGATAAGGAGTGGATTAATGAAACAAAGCAGACAATGCTTGGCAGGTTTAAACTGCAAAAGCTGCTGCGGCAGATGGCTGACGCGGGATGCGAGTATGCTGTTATTGAAACTTCGTCAGAGGGAATCCTGCAGCACAGGCATAAATTTATTGATTATAAAATAGCGGTTTTTACCAACCTGTCGCCGGAGCATATTGAAAGGCATAAAGGGTTTGAAAACTACCGGGCTGCCAAAATAGAGTTGTTTAAAAAAATTGCCCAAGGCGATGATGAGATTGCCGTTGTTAATCTTGACGACGAGCACGCGGAGTTTTTTCTTGATGTTCCTGTCGCCAGAAAATACGGTTACTGCATTAATTGTGATGAGTTTGGATACCGCTGCGCTATGTTAGAAAATAAATTTCAGATATCAAATGTAGAGCTCTCGGCAAAAGGATCAAAATTTTCTTTTAACCATGCGCCGTTTGAAACAAAGCTGCTGGGGAAATTTAATGTTTATAATTTTGGCGCGGCAATTTGCGTCGCTTTGTCGCAAGATGTTCCGATGGAAAAAATCCAGGAAGCGGTTCTAAAAGCGAAGCCGATTCCCGGGCGGATGGAGGTTATTGAAGCCGGGCAGAATTTTACCGCGATTGTTGATTATTCCTATGAATCAAAAAGTTTGGAAAGCGCCCTGAAGACGGTCAAAATTTTTAATCCCAAAAAAGTTTTTGTTGTTTTTGGAGCGACTGGCGGAGGCAGGGATAAGTGGCGCCGCCCGGTTATGGGGGAAATTGCGGATAGATATGCGGATATTGTTATCGTGACAACAGACGATCCGTATGATGAAAAGCCGAAGGATATTGCTGACGCGATTCTGTCGGGGGTTCTTAAAAATAAAAACAGAAAATTAAAAGAAAATGTTTTTGAAATTGTTGACCGCCGGCAAGCAATCAAAAAAGCGATTGAGATGGCGCAGGAAGGAGATGTTGTTTTGTTTGCCGGAAAAGGAGGGGAAAAATGGATGAATTTGGCAAACGGCAAGAAAATTTCCTGGGATGAAAGCGAGATTGTCCGGGAAGAAATAAAAAAACGGAAGGAAGAAGGATTCTGATTTTTCATATTTGACATTTGCCCGTATTTTGAATATTTTTAAATTAGTTTCAGCCATTTTTAGAGAGGGAGGCGGCTGATGAAAAAATGCGCGATTGTTAAAATTTGCGCGGCTTGCGGAAAGCCGGTTGCAGTGGAGGTAAGACAGGAGAATTTCACGGATCTTTTTACATTGGCTTCCATTCATTTTGTTGAAAAAACCTGCGGGAGAAATTTCTGCCCCAAAGGAGAGGAATTCATTATAAGTTCTTTTGTCAGCTTGGTGTTTGGCATCCATGAAAGCCAATACACAGGCTGGATGGAAAGAGGCATTAATTCTTTTCAGCACAAAATGTATTTTTGCGCCCGCCATGGGTGTGAACGGCTTTTAGCAGGTGAGATTTCGCAAGTTGTTGCTGCTCCGGTTCTGGGCGTTGACATGCCCCAGCATCAAGAAGGTCTTGGCCATTGGATTACAGCTAAAATTTTGCGCAGGGGCAAATTAAAAGTTTTATATAATGTTCAACTGGCGCGCGCGAGTTTTTTGGAGGCAGTTAAACTGGCTTGCGCCCTGCCCGGCTTTGGCAAAAATATTTGGCTTGATCGGGTTGCCAGATCATAACGCGCTGTAAAGTCAGCGCTTTTTTATTTGACAGTTAAAAGATTATCTGGTAAAAGAAAGAGAAGCTTTAATCCATTATTTTGGAGGAAGCAGATGTTTGCTAAGAGGATACTTCTGATTTCCGGCGTGGAATCGCCCGATGCGCTAATTTCTAAAATAAGAGAAATTTTGCCCATCGGATGGAAACAACCGTACGCGGGCGGAGACAAGACCCTGGAAGAACTTATATTCGGGCCTGAGGTGGCCGGCACTCTTTTTAATCAATCTCTTTTGCCTCGTGGCTGCCCCGCGGGTACGCTGGTAATAAGTTTTGCCGCAATTGACGCTTTGCGTTTTGCCGAGCGCGCTCTGACTTGGATTAGGCACGCAATTGAGATAGCGGTGGAAGAATTGGGAGGCGAAATCAAAACTAGGACAATTTCATAAACGGCGGCCTTCCAAAGGCCGTTTTTTAATTGGTTTTTTTGCTGTAGCGAAAGGTTTATAAAAAATAAATTTGTTTTTTGGTGGAAATAAAAAAAGCTCTTAATGAGCTCAGGTGTCGCGGCGAAAACCGCTGGTTAAAAGGGCAAAAAGCAATGCGACTACGAAAAACCCGAAAGTGCCAACAAGGCCGCTAATGCCAATGGGCATTTCTGAATACATATTCTGTTTCCTTTATCGCGTTGTTTTGATAGTTGTGGAGTATTTGTATCTAGGCCCAGACGGGAAGATTTTGGAAGGACTGGCATAGATCAAAAAAATTAATGCCAGCAGAACGCCGACTGCCATTGATACAATAATTTTTCTGCAGGTTTTTTTTCAGCGTTCATATTCGCCCTTTTTAGTTGTTGCAGATTTTTCCAAAAATCATTCCGCAAATGAGACTGACAAGCAGAGCGCCTGCGCCTATGCCAATGATTTTCAGAGGCGTTGGCAAGCTATTCCAAAATTCAGGCATATTCAAGCCTCCATAAATAGCAATTAATTTATTATTAATATACAATTTTAATAAATTTTGTCAAGCAGGAAAAATATTTTGCGAAATGGAAGGCTCTTACATAAGGTGATAAAAAAAGCGAAAAGTGGTAGAATAACAAAAGATAATTGTAATATGCGAAATAAAAAGAACATACGAATTTTGCTATTCGTAATTCGATTTAATTTGTAATTCGTAAGGGGTATGAAACTACATTTCTATGGCGGCGCCAAAAGCGTGACTGGCGCCAATTATGTTTTGGAAGCAAACAATAAAAAAATAATGGTTGATTGCGGATTATATCAGGGCAAACGGGAAATAGAAAAAAGGAATAAGGACGATTTTTTTTATAATCCGGCGGAAATTGATTTTATTCTGATAACCCACGCGCATCTTGATCACATCGGAAGATTACCCAGGCTGATAAAAGAGGGTTATAAGGGGCCTATTTTCGCCACTGGTCCGACAACTGATTTTACCAGGCTGATATTGGAAGACAGCGAGAAGATTTTGGAAGAGAAAGCCGCCAGGGAGGGAATAATTCCGATTTTTTCGCATTATGAAGTGGAAGAAGTTATGAACCGGTTTAAAAAAGTTGAGTATGGCGAAAAGTTTGTTCTATTTGACGGAGTTGAGGTTTGTTTTAAGGATGCCGGCCATGTTTTGGGGTCGGCCATTATAGAGATAGAGGTTAGCGATAAGAGGCAGGAAGGCGGAAATAAAAAAACAAAGATAGTTTTTACCGGTGATCTGGGAAATGATCCAGTGCCATTTTTAAATCCCCCGGCCAAAATTGAAGAAGCGGATTATTTAATTATTGAATCAGCGTATGGCGACCGGCGGCATGAATCGCCGAGGCGGTGCCAGGTTTTGGTTGAAAATGTCGTTGAAGAGATTGCGGCGAAAAAAGGAGTTTTAATGATTCCCAGTTTCGCCTTAGAAAGAACCCAGCAGTTGCTTTATCATTTCAATAATCTGGCGGAGAACCGGAAGATCCCGCGCATGCCGATTTTTTTAGACAGCCCTTTGGCGGAAAGAATAACAGAGGTTTATAAAAAATATCCGCAGTATTATGACGAAGAAGCCTTGTCGCTTATCGGTTCTGGCGATGATATTTTTAGTTTTCCTGGCCTTGATTTTACTTATACAACCAGAGAATCAAAAAAGATCAATCATGTGCCTCCGCCAAAAGTTATTATCGCGGGCTCGGGCATGAGCCACGGAGGAAGGATTATGCATCATGAATTGCATTATCTTTCCGACCCGAACAATATTTTATTAATTGTTGCTTATCAGGCTGAAGGAACTTTGGGCAGGCAAATTTCAGAAGGCGCCAGGGAAGTAGAGATTAATGACCAGATTATTCCTGTCCGGGCGAAAGTCGAGCATATTAGCGGATATTCTGGCCATGCTGATTCAGAACAATTATTTAATTTTGTTAAGCCGATGAAAAATAGCTTGCAAAAAGTTTTCGTGGTCCAGGGCGAGGAAAAAGCAGCGTCTGCTTTGGCGCAAAGGATTGAAGATCATCTTGGAATTGACGCAAGTGTGCCGGATATGGGAGATGTGGCGGAACTGTGAATTTTATGCTATTTTAAAAGATAATTGATTGCTTTCAAAGATAATATTGTTATTAATTAATTATTTCCCCTCCTTTAAAAGGAGGGGATTAAGGGGAGGTAGATGACAAAATTATATAATTTGTCAGAATACAAAAATAGACGAAGAAGTTTGAGAAAAACAATGACGCCAGCTGAAGGAATTTTGTGGTCGCGGATTAAAAATAGACAACTTGGATATAAATTTAAAAGGCAATATGGCGTTGGCAAATACATTGTAGATTTTTACTGTTCTGCTTTGAAAATCGCGGTTGAGATTGACGGTGGCGGACATTATGAGGAATCATCTATTGTTAAAGACATAAAAAGAACTGAATATTTAAACCAATTTGGAATTAAAGTAATAAGATATACAAATTTAGATATTAAAAATAAATTAAATTCTGTTTTACAACACTTGAAAAATATTTGTGATGAATCCACTAGACCTCACCCCAGCCCTCTCCTTGTGAAGGAGAGGGAGTAAAATGATCGCACATCTTTTTGAAAAGGAGAGAGTAAAAATTTATGCAAAAGCCATCAACATCTTATCTTAAATATAAAATATGCGTTTCAGGCGCGGCTGAGACCGGGCATTGCGCTGAAGGGGCGCTGGAAAAAGCCAGGGAGCTTGGCAAGGAAATTGTCCGCCAGGGCGGGGTTTTGGTAACCGGCGCCACTTCCGGAATTCCTTATTGGTCAGCCATTGGAGCGAAAGAGGAAGGTGGAATTTCCATTGGCCTTTCGCCGGCTGCCACGGAAAAAGAGCATATCAGAAAATACAAATTACCCACGGATTATTTTGACTTGATTATTTATACAGGTTTTGAATATTCGGGAAGGAATTTATTGCTGACCCGTTCTTCGGATGCGGTTATTACTGTTTGCGGACGGATGGGATCGTTAAATGAATTCACAATCGCTTACGAAGACCACAAACCTTTGGGAGTGTTAACCGGAACTGGCGGCATGGCCGATATGATTGAGGAAATAGTTGAAGGCAGCCATAGGAATGACAACAAAAAAATAGTTTACGATTCCGACCCGAAGAAATTGGTTGAGAAATTAATTAAGCTGATTCAAAAAGAAAAGATAATAGCTCCCCCTCCGAAAGTTTTCAAATGCGAATGAGTTATGTATCAAGCATCATGTAGTATGTATTATGCACAGGATCGTTGGTTATTGCATAATACTTTATACGTCATACATTATACATAGTTGATTGGAGGTGATTAAATGGCAGAGGAAGAACTAATCGGGAAAATATCCCATTATTTCAAGAATATCAATGTGGGGATTATTGAGCTTGCGGCTGAGTTGTCTGTTGGCGATATTATTCATATTAAAGGGCCGGCGACAAATTTTGAACAAAAGATTGATTCAATGCAAATTGATCATGAGCAAGTTGATACGGCCGGAGCGGGCCAGGGAGTTGGCGTTAAAGTGATAGAAAAAGTCAGGGAAGGAGATGAAGTATTTAAGGTTGCGTAGATATTAAAGAAAGCGAATATTTACTAAATTAAACGAAAAATATTTTCGGCGGTTAATGTTGATTTAAATATTTTTATTTTGCTATTCCGTGTTCTGCACGGAATCTATTATTATGTTGGAAATTCTGACTCAAATAATTGGTTGGAGTGGAACACTTTTAATCGTGTTGGCGTATTTCTTCGTTTCAAACAAAAAAATCGCAAGCACGAGTAAAATTTATCAATTCATGAATTTATTCGGCGCCATTGGCGTCGGCGTGAATGTTTTTTATCAAAAAGCTTGGCCGGGATTCGCGCTTGAAGCTACATGGGCGTTGATAGCGCTTGCTGCTCTGTGGAAAATATTTAAGAGAAATTAAAATTTTTTATCAGCTCCCGTAGCTCAATGGATAGAGTGGAAGCCTCCGAAGCTTTAGATACAGGTTCGACTCCTGTCGGGAGCACAAATTATTTAAGAAGAAAGGAGGTGTCAAAAATGACAGAAGGAGAAAATTTTCAAGAGCGAATAAAACCAGACATTGAATTTGAAGAAACCTCGGAAGGGCATAGGATAATTTTTAATCCGGATAATAAAGATTATGCTCCGTCTGCTTTGGCAATAGCCGCGTTTTCCAGGGCAAAAGTGGCCAAGGGAGGGTTTTTGAGCGGGCACGCTGATTAT
>Ga0265296_1004616_pt1 | contig 11877 bp, 5 predicted proteins | sample MunlanPumphouse1_FD_189073 | JGI IMG/M metagenome (GOLD analysis project Ga0265296, IMG submission 189073) | Groundwater microbial communities from a municipal landfill in Southern Ontario, Canada - Pumphouse #1 | ecosystem: Environmental > Aquatic > Deep subsurface > Groundwater | place: Canada...
ATCGAATCATTATCTTTTCCGCGTTTAAGCACAAGTTTGTACCCATCCTTAACAACAGGATCACCAAATGGATGCGCGGAGTTTTTTGCATAATTGCTCATCGATTTGAATTCAGCATTATAAGAGAGCCAGCTACGTTCTATGTCGCTTTCACGTTCGAAAAATTTCTTCTGCTGTAGTACCGCATCCTGTTTCCCTCGTGCCCGATAGATGGGATCATACACTGTGAAGAACTCCTTTGAATTCGGCTTACTAATCTCCCAAGGCGGATTTCCCATAATCGCATCAAATCCATGCCTGTTTTGGTTGAAAACATCCGGAAATTCCAGTTCCCAGTGGAAGAATTTCAACTTCTCAGCCAGTTCTCGGCTTATTCTTCTTGTCTCTTCAGAAGGCGCATAAAAATTCTTTGGCGTAGGCGCTATATCCAGTTTATCCGCAGGCCAGAACCACACAGAGCAACAGAGGTCTAGAGCTTCCCTGAGGCGCTGATATTCCACATTACCCCGCAGCTTCTTATTATAACAGTCTTCACGCTGCTCTACACCCCTGCCTTTTATGGAGAGCTTATGAATTTCTTCAATCACCATTCTTGCGTGTTCCTGAATTTTCGGGACTGACTCGGCTTCGCCGTGGAAAAATTGTAATGACTTTTGCCCGGCACGCTTCTCTATTACCTCAACAAGCTCAGGCTTGACTCTATTGTTGAACACTGTTTTGATTGCTTTTGTCCACTCCTCTTTCTTGTAATGGACTCCATTGCTGTGGTTCTTATCACCGCCTTCTCGCAGCCATGCTAACGCCGGATACTCCATGAAAGTATCAAGCCACGCTCCAACGAGAGAATTCCCGACCTTCAGTTTATGATCAAGGAAAGTAAAGGGGAGTTCTCTATCCATGGTCTCAACCCATAGCGCCAGCTTGGCAAGCTCGACGGCAAGCGGATTAATATCCACACCATAGATGCACCGCTCAACGATATGCCGCTTCAAACGTGTTTTAAGCATGGACTCGAATCGCTCATCCCCGGAAGGCACACCCTGCAACTCTTCTTCCAGTCCCCCCTTGGATTCAATACCCATAGGCAGGACAGTTACGATAGCGGTTTTATCTGATGTATCTCGAATCCTCTTATAATATACAAGACTCTCATACAAAGCATCGGTAAGGTAGCGCAGAGCTGCTACAAGGAAACTCGCAGAGCCCATTGATGTGTCGCATGCTTTCAGGTTGAGTATCACTTCTGGGAGTTTGGGTACCAAAACCCCATCTTCCCCGCGAGTATATACAAGATCCTCCAATGTTCGGTGAACAGTAGGCACCGCAAGTTGAGGCTTGGTATAGAAGGTTCCAGAACCTTTTCGTGTCCCACTCCATCGAACAAGATACATCTCGCCAGGACCCAGGATACGCAAAACCATGCGTTCAGCGGCGCTATTTTTCTCCTTTTCAAAAGCGGATTGATCAGCAGTTTTTCCTTTGGGTTTTTTTATTAAATCTGCAACCTCAACAGCGTGACTTGCCCATTCAAGTGATTTTTTTCGTGCTGTTTCGTCTGCTGTAAAGAGTCCAGTTGGCTCTTCGAGAGGTGCCTCATCTTGTTCTTCGTCTTGAATTGCCTCTTCTTCCTCTGCACCTTCTTTTTCTGCCTCACCTTCTTCTGTCTTTGGTCCGGTTGCTTTTTCTTTGTTGAGCGTTTCGATCAAGTTCTTAAGTTCTTTATCATCTAGATTTTTCAACAAAGATAGAGGTAATGCTGGCTGCATACCCAGGTTAAGGAATATTACTGCTTCTTCTTCTTTCTTTACCTGCTTCAATGTATAGTCAAGTAACCCCTCATACATCATGCCAATATATTCAGTTCGAAGATCACTGAAATCAACAGGACCGCTGACCCAGGTACTCGATCTGCCCCGTCTGGCTCTAAATTTCCCGATTTTCAGAAGTCTCAGGATTTGGAGAACCACATAATCGTCTAATGAGACGGTTTCATCCTCAAAGATCGCAAGCGCCCTGTGGATATTATTTCGGCTTTTATGATCTCCAGGTCTGAACAACTCTCCATCATAAGCCGGTACAGGTATATCCTCATAGGGTGAACCGTCATGGATCAGGCGGAACAGCGAGAGAAGACGTGGCCAGGCTGAACGGGAATCTCGAAGGTTTGTTTCTCCCTCTGCCTGATAAGCGCTATCGAGTAATCGGTATAATCCTTCTACTCCGTATGAGCTATTGTAGGCATCCATACTTCTTGGCAATAACTCTCTACTTTCTGCGAAAAGACAGACTACCAGCCTCATTATTACACGGATTGATGCCTGGTACATAGCTTCCATCTTTTCATTTTCTGGAATTTCTTCATCAGAATCCGGTTTTTTTAAGGAGGATTTCAAAATATCAGGATTTGCACGCAGTGATTTGTCCATATTTGATAGAAACATCTCTACAGCTTCTCTGACCTGCTCACCGAGAACCTGTGATAGCTCTCCCTGCCTTGTTCTGCTCTCCAACACCCTCTGAAGAAGGGGATAATCTTCCTTTTCATTAGGAGTGGTTGCGCGCCTTCCTAGCAACTCAGAGAACCCAGCTACGAGCTCCTCTCCAGCTTCATCAAACCATTGTGTAGCATCCCACTCTGCCCATGAATCATGATCCATACCGGCATACACAAGTCGGAACTGGTAACCATTGGTAAGGATTCCAAATGGGACTTTTGTTCCTCGAAGAAGTGTAATGAACTTGCTATACTCTGTCCTCCCACGTCCCATACCGATGCGATCATTATCCGTATCAATCTTGACTAAAAAGCGAGGCTTATTCATGTCACCCATGTGAAGCAATACACGATCAGGGCGCAGGCGTTCGCCTGTAGCGCTCTGAGCTTTGAAACGATCTGTAATTTTGGTTTCCTTCAGCCAGAGGGGTGCCTGATATTCAAGAATTCCTTCAAGAACGGAATCAAGCCATCTGAATAAACTTGAGTTATCACCTTTCTCACGAGCATCATGATTTGCTTCAAATATCGTGAACGAGTCCCGCAATTTTTCATATTTATCTTTTTTTAGATCCGCTGGTCCTTCGGGTAGATACTCTCCAAGCACTACTGGAGACAGTAAAAGTCCTCCATGTCTCAGCCTCCCCCACCACTTATTGTTATCGTTATCAGAATCAGAGGGCAGATAGACCACCATCTTTCACGATTATTTTGACTGCAGCAGGTTGTATATCTACTGAAGAAAGAGTATAGCGCAGTGGCAAAACCTTCTCAATTAGTCTCTTCTGGTCGCTTTCAAGTTGCTGCTTGAGGAGCATGACCTGGCTGTGCTGACGTTCCCATTCAGCTTCAGAAGCCATCTTTGACAATTCACGATAGTTAGCCTGCCTTTCTAAGTTAATCTCTTCATTAAATGTCAATTGCTTCCTTAATTCCTCTGCTTTAGCAAGCTCTTTTTTAAGTTTTTCAATGGCCTTTGGGCTTTTTTCTGTTTCTAACTCCTTGATACGGAGTTGATAAGTCTTTATCTCTTCAGCTTTTTGTTCTTTAAGACCAGTTTCAAGGTATGCCTTGAAATCACTGGCAACCTGCTCTTTTAATCTCTGGACCCTCTGCTGAAAATCATTTGAGGCATTTCCCCAGCAGTCCAAGATCAATGGCTTCACAGTATTGATCTGGTTTTCAGTAAGAACTTTTGTTTCAAGATGACTTATCTCACCCCATAATTCAGGCGATATTTCTACCAGCCTATTTTTAGTCACCTGGAAAGGCAGTTCGAATACACTGGAATACACAGTCTCACCAAGCTTGTTTCTTACCATTACCGAACAATAGAGAACAGCAACTATATCCATACTGACCGAAAGATTAGAAGCTACCACAGTCCATCTGGCCATTCCACTAATTGTTTGTTCTTCCCATAGTTTTCTGCGTAATACAGAAACAGCTTTTCTCATTACCGGATGTCCAAGACGTACCAGTACTGTATCATCACGAGGTCTAAATACTCGGCGATCATATTCCTTTACTTCAAGATACTTCGGATCAAAAACAAGCTTAGGATACGAATTTTTTAACTTTCCCTGATGAATGCGCAATGAAGTATTCACAACTGCTTCCCACGAAGTGGGAACTTTCAACCGATAGAAACTTTTGTCAGAGGTCTCTTTGAGGTCTCCTTTTTCTGACTTCAAAGCTTGCTTCAGTAGGCGAGCCAGATGATTTTCATTCAGGCCAAGTTTAATCTCCGTTGCTTGTAAATTCTGTATTGATCTTTGATATTCAGTTTCATTTCCAGTATCTCTGGATTTGAGATCGATTTTTAATGGAGCCTGTTTGTCCATAACTCCAAGTCGTCGATCTATTTCCTTAGTTTCAAGCCTTTTATAAGTAAAGTGTTCTGTGATTGCTTCATCCAGCACTTGACCTGCGCTTCCGAGATCTTCTCGAACCTGATTTACTTTATTGGCTACGTAATCCAGGAATTGTATATCAGCATCGTCATTAGATGCAAAATGGAAAACATGAACATCGCGGGACTGACCATGTCTATCCACACGTCCATTTCTCTGTTCAAGGCGCATCGGATTCCAGGGAATCTCTTGATGTATTACATATCTGCAAGAGGTTTGAAGATTCAGTCCTTCACTTGCAGCATCTGTAGCGACTAATATGCGTAAAGGACTTGCCGGGTCATTAAATTCCCTTTTTATTATAGTGCGTTCTATTTGACTGGCACCACCGTAAAGAGATCTCACCTGGGGGGAAGTTAAACCAAATTTATTAAGCCGCCAGAGTAGATAGTTTTGAGTGTCTTTATATTCCGTAAACACGATGAGTCTCTCATCTTCTTTCAATTTGTCAGCGTGCTTGAGATTTGAATCAATCCATGCTTTAAGAGATTCCCACTTTTGATCCGGTGGAAACTTGATGGCAGTCTCTATTTCGTCTTTGCTGACAACTTCCTCAGTCCATCCCATTTTATTGAGAATTTCAGAAACTCTCTTGAGTGCAGGATCAAATTCCGCAGCATGGGACCTTAACCAGGCGGCGCCATATCTAACAGCATCTACCTCACGCCGTGCCTTCTCGATATCTTCACCTAAGTCCTCTTCTGCGCGAAACATTGATTGTTCTGCTTCTTTGTATCCGAAATCCTGAAGCCTGTAACCTTCAATATGTCGCCACCAGGTTCTTGCAAAAGCATAGGAACCAGACAAAAGCCGTTTTGTGAGCAGGCTGAAAATAAACCTGCCCAGATTTCTCTCCCTCTTACCTTCCTTGGATAAAATAATCAAACCGTTCTCTCTGTATGCTCGAAGAGCATTGAATAATTCTTTCTCTTCCTTCGATAGCTCCAGAAGTATCGATTTTACATGACGATTTGTAAATCGTGGAATAGCACAATTCTCATTAAGTTCAGACTTTAAGCGCCTGACCATAACTGCCTGTATCTGGGGATTATCACGTTCTTCTAAGACCGGTTTTTGCTGGAAACGTAACGGGTCCAGAAGTTCAAGCAATCCTGTAAATGATAATGTATAGCCATTGTGAGGGGTAGCTGTCAAAAATAAGCGATGTTCAAAAAACTTCGTAATATCTCTGAGCATCTGACAGCGTAAACTGTCATCTCCAAAAGTGGAAGGAGAGAGGTTATGTGCCTCATCCACTATAAGTAAATCGAAAGGCAGGGATGCAGAACCTTCTGGTTGTAAAAGGGAAGCACCATTGCAGAAACGACCTTTAATATCAGGTTGTCTGAGATAATCCATAGAGGTGATAATTCTTGGCGTGGAAATCCAGGGATTCGCATCCATTCCTAAGGTCTTTTGGATATTGAATGCTTCATCACTGTCGATTATTTTAAAGTCCAAGCTGAATTTATCTTTCATTTCATCGCGCCATTGAATCTGAAGCGAGGCTGGACAAACTATCACGATACGCCTGATTCGCCTCTGCGAGATTAATTCAGAAGCTATCAGCCCAGCTTCTATTGTTTTACCAACTCCTACATCATCTGCCAATAACATTCTAACACTTGGCATCGCCAATGCCTTAAGAACAGGATATATCTGATAATCCTCTATCTGTACTGCACTTTCCCAGGGACTTATTAACTCTACTACATTATAACCTGCCGGAAGCTTTGTTTTTGTCGGTAACTTTCCAATTGATGACCATTTTATCGCATCTATAAAAGCATTGAATTTATCCGGCGAATCCGGGTTCGTATTAATAATATTCGGTAAAGTAACTTCGGTTAGAATTCTGGCACCAACTTCCCTTTGCCATAAAATATAATCTTCAGCAGGAAAATCCCATCCATCAATATATTCTACTCGAAGGATATTCAGCACCTGTGAACTATTTGGATCTTGTTTCTGCCGTGCATCTCTTACGATAGCTGGTCTCTTTCTTATTGAGACAAGCTGTCCTTGTTGTGGGGATTCCCCTGTTTTTGAGTCCAAATTTAGTACCTCAACCCAATGGATTAGCTTAATATAGATTCACCAATCTAAATATCTTTCTAAAATTAATTTAGATTAGGGATTATTTATTTCATTTTACACGATTCCATCTCTGGCATCAGCCAATTTTAGATAACATGTTCAGCATTCACACAGCACCAAGCATAGGGAAAGTATTGGGAAAACACAAAATATTGAGTAATATGTCATGTCTATCCTTACTGTTTCATGAACCCGCATAGAAGATTGCCTCGTCTATCTGCCGGTATAGAAAACTGATCAGTGATAGTATGTCCAAGGCATCTTCTCTAGTAATTGACCAATCAAGTTCTGGTTCGTGGCTCTCAGGGTTACGGATAGCTCTCATAAGTCCCATACAAAGATGCATCAGCCCTTCTTGCTCATTTCGCTCGGTCTCAGTCCTTTGTGTATTCAGTTTCAATGGCCCTTTGGTGGATAGCGCTGCGCTCATTAAATCAGATCCATGCTTGTCAACTTTGGATTTTTCACGCACACATTTGTCGAAAGCTTTGCAACATTCAAAAACCGAATGAAAATGGCGGCCTTCGAGAAACAGAAGACGTCCATGTTTTTTGACCTCTGAATGAAAATCTCTCGAATCGAATAACTTGGCTTCTTCAGATTCACGATAATGCAAACTGGCATCTATCTTGTCACCTACGACTATTTTGCCATTCGTCGTATTCACGGCAAGTCCATAAAAATTTAGAATCTCATTTATTTCATTGATTATTTTTCTGTGCCCTTCAGCATTCCCGAAGTATTCTTGGGGGTCACAAAGTTGTTGAATGAGCTTGGCAACATGATACGGACCATATGCAATGCCCTGGATTTGTTCTAAAGCGCTGTATACAAATCTCCATTTTGTAGTTCCATCGTGCCGAACCTGTTGAAACCCAGCCTTGCGAAAGTATTCAGTGATCTCGGAACCAGTATAACGATCTCCAATGATTTTTGCAATACGCTCCAAAGCCGATAAACTAAATGACTCCATCTTGATTTGACTCATTGTTTTCTCCTATTTGCAATCTGTTCTAAAGTCGCAATAGTAATTTTCAGTCCATACTCAGCTTCTTCCTTAGTCGGATTATGCCCGGCATGAGCACCTTTTCCACTAAGATAATTCCATACGCCTTTTATTGCCTTTTGGTCTGTTTCTGATGGAAAAATACCTCCTAATGCCGTCTTCCAATCTCCATTCTCACCTATTTGAATGCATAGCGCTTCAATACTTACTCTGCATGAGGTAATGCATTGTCTTTCTGTATCAGGTCCTCCCCTAAGAAGGCAGTCTAATGCACCCAAGATTGATTGTTGGACATTAGGGTATCGGTTCAATTGCTCTGAAATAGATAGTCGGTTATAGATATCTATAGTCCGGGCTAAGCGATCTAACTTTGGACTTGATGCTTTAAGAACTGCCCTTTCCTTTTGCTCTTGCTCGATTGTTGCCTTCCGTTTTGCAAGTTCTCCGTAAATGTCTTTATTCCAAATCAGGTCAAGATTTCGAATCTCATCAAGGACTGTGATTAGTGTGTCAAAAAAAGTGACTGGGTTCTTGATGTAACGCACTCGGTTGAACTTTGTAATGAGTTTGGATGAGTTTCCCCTCGCGGATAGATTTTGAACATTAATTGACATTTCTCTAATTGAAGCTGTACATTGCGAAAGAAACTGATTACCTATCTGGCGCCAATGAGATCTGACATTAGATTTGGAAACTTTTCGTCCAGAATTCCCCAGTTTTCTGGCTGCTCCTTTCAGGCCATGTGGGACAAATGCTTTAACTAACCATTCGCCAACAATCGGAGCATCATCGGAGTGGATACCTGTCGAAAGTGCCTGTTCTGCTTGATTTCGAAGTTGGCTTGCTTCATAAATTAGTTGTGAAAGCGCATCCTTTGGTGTCAACCTATCACCTCATACTCGCGCCTAATTCTTTTCCGGTCACTATAGTCGCCGGTGAGGTTGACCCGCCCTATACTTTTCAAATTCAAAATCTCCTTAACTACTATAAAATAAAATATAATTTAATAAATATCACGATAATATAAGATATAAACACGTAAAGAATCATGCCAACTATTTGACTAGTAAGAATTATTGTGCCGAGGTTTCTTAAGTAATCTTCTTTCACATTCAAGGTTACTTTCTGATTCGTTCCTTCTTTCAAAGCAACCCTCGCATCACCAAAAAGTGAACCTTTGTTTGCTTCTATGGTATAATTTCCATCTCCCAACGTGAATTTGCATGTTCCTCTTGAATCTGTAATGCAAGTTAAATTGGTGAACCAGTGATCATAACGGTTATTGCTAAAGACTAAAACAGTCGCGTTCTCTACCGAATTATTACGGCTGTCTATTAATTTGAGTGTTAGATTGGATATGTTGGTGTATCTGTATGTAACATCTTCCACGGTATCATTTGGATATATGGCATACGCATAAGATATGTTCAATTTCCATGCCTTCTCGAAGAAATCATGCGAAACATTATATCCATTACGAGTTCCCTGGGTTGGGTCTATGATTATCCAGCTTCCATTTATGAGCACTTCATCAAAAACATGGTCTTCTCCATCCATATGTATGCTTCTAACAGTGATATTTCCCAATTTTGCAAGCTCCATGAATGCAAGCGCATCCTCTTCGCATGCGCCACACTTTGATATTAATGTCCATTTTGGATTCTCCTGTCCTGAAAGCCTAATGCATATTTTAGGTGGCTTAGGTATGATATTTAAATTCGAAAACAAAATTTGGTAACTGTTGGCGTATGTACTACTTGTTAACATATTTTCTTCTTGCCATTTTAGAATAGCTTTCACTTTGGAAACATCATCTGTTTTATTCTCAAAAATTGACTTTGCCAATTCTTGAAAATATCCAATTTTTTCTTTGTGTTCCACTGCCAATTTCATAATTTCCGAAGAATACATCGGAGAGATCAATAACAGAAAGAAGAATGATACAATAAAAATTTCTTTTTTACTAGACATTAAAAAAAGTTTCTTATCGTATCGCTTTATTTCAATCTTATTTTGCAGAATGAAAACTTCAACTAAGGCAATCAAGAATGCACATATGATACCCAGTCCAAAAAAATAGAAAATATTAACATTTGATGAGACCGAGAATAAAATCGCAAAAATAGATCCTAAAATAATACCTTTATAAGCGATAATAAGACTTGTTTTTAAAAATGTTACAACTTCTACCGATGATACTGGCTTTCTTTTTTGTATCAAGTTTATTTCTCCTTGAGCTTTTTATTCTCTGAGAACGTTACGCTCATTTAACGTCATATCTTTGTATTTATTTAGAGGCATAAATAGCTAATGTGAGGACTGAACAAGTATTATTTTTTAAATCAGTTTGGACTTTCCACTTCCGAACATTTTTATGTCATCTTCGAAGCATTTTGGGTGTATATCTAATCATGCATCAAAGCTTTGCTGGTTGCCTCAGAACAGATCCATGCCATTTCATATCTTTAATATGCGTATGAATGGCCTGTATTGTTCTGGGAATGTATTTTTTAGGATCTCCCTCCTTAAGTCCTTTTATAATTAAATTCTCAGCAACCACCTTCGCAACCATCCCTTTACCCTCATCACCTTTTTTGCCTAATAATTTCCGAGTTTCCGACTCTAATGTATTATATTCGGATATCTCTGCTCTTACAGTGGTTTCGTAATCTACCTCAAAAATTGCAAAAACATCCGCGACTGTTGTAAGCGGATAATCTAGAGGGGGTTTTAAATAGAGCATTTCAAGAATCTCTTTAGTTAACCTCTTTGAATCTCCATCTTTATCTTTCCCAGAATCACCATCCATTAGAATATACGTCGGAATTTTAAATTCGTTATAGATCCTGTAAAGTCTATCTAAATTGCCTTTACCTTCCGCATTTATTATAGAAATGCCGTGTCTATCTACGTTATAGTCCAAAGCATCAAAATATACCGGTATTGAAAATTCCTCTGTAGCACCTTCAACGAGGACTACTTTTTGCGCAAAAAATCCTTCATTTCTACTATTACAACAGATATTACGATAGGCTTCACGGATTGATTTCGAGTCCGGTGTAACTTTTGGATACCGCGCCACTAGATCATATATTAATTGACTTACCTCAAGTTGTGAGACCTTAGAGCTTATCTGCCCTTTTGAGTCTTTTTCCTTTCTGACAACAAAAATCTCATCGAAATATTCGACATCTACGAATTGATTCGAATGGGTTGTATAAAAAACCTGTGTGCCGCTCTTTCCTAGATGCCTTATGATTCTATAGAAGCTTCGTTGAGCTTGCGGATGCAGGAATATTTCGGGTTCGTCAATGGCTATTATGGAGTCGTTCGTTTTTATCTCTGCATAAGCTCTTAATAAAGCTACCGTAAGTGAACTCTGCATACCCATTCCCATCTCTGAGGCTTGAAACTCTAAAGAACCATCTTTAACAAGTATTTGTAAAGATTTATAATAATTCAATGGGTCATACATCTGGAAATCAACTTTAAAATCAGAGGTCGATTTATTCAATTGGTCTGCCGCTTCTTTTTGCAGGACTTCAACCAATTTTTTAAATGAAGCAGTCTCAAGATAATTTTCTTTAATAGCCTTTAATTCCCCTTTTAATTTTTCGCACTTTACCTTATCCTGCTGCAACTCATCGTTTATCTCGCGAAGGATTTTCCCCCATAAAGACCATCTGTTAGATGGCATATTATCCGCTATGGCTCTATTAGTTGTTAATCTTAAAAACGGATATCTCTTCCTCTTTTCATCATTTGCTGGATAACCATCTATTTCAAAGTAATAATTTTCTCCTCGGGTTCCATTTTTGTATCCAAAGAATATATCATGCGGTGTATTCTTCTCATCAATGAATTCTAATGATATCTCTATTTTATTTGATTCATCTCTATTATAAAAATCATCGGGTTCAAAGTAATTTATCATCGGGTATTTTGAACCCAGAATTCTATCAATCGCAGTCAATATATTTGACTTTCCGGAATTATTCTCTCCGATTAAAGCTGTTATGGTCTTTGGATAAAACTCTAGCTCTTTGATAGATTTGAAATTCTTTATATACACACCAGTGATTTGCATAATCCCTTAACAAGCCAATTAATATATTTTTCATATTAATTAAACTTTGTGCGGAGGTATCTGTTTTTTAATTAAACCCTTATATTCATGGTCTAATCTAAGAATTTTAGCTTATACATCTCAGTAATATGCTTTTTTCTTATGATTTAGACCTATCTTGGCCTTTGTTCTTAGTCAAGTTCGAGTTCCATTTCAGCTACAATATATTCCATTCGTTCGTAATCGATATCTTTTAATAAATATGATTTTTCTTTGAGAAGATAATTGATTTCTGGAATTT
>Ga0265296_1004617_pt1 | contig 11869 bp, 21 predicted proteins | sample MunlanPumphouse1_FD_189073 | JGI IMG/M metagenome (GOLD analysis project Ga0265296, IMG submission 189073) | Groundwater microbial communities from a municipal landfill in Southern Ontario, Canada - Pumphouse #1 | ecosystem: Environmental > Aquatic > Deep subsurface > Groundwater | place...
AGAAAAATTTAGTAGTGGCTCAATTCCACTTGGAACACTTCGTTCACAAATTGATTATGCTCAAAGAGATGCTTTCACAACCTATGGTGTAATTGGTGTTAAAGTATGGATTTTCAAGGGAGAGAAAACTAATATATAGGACATGTCATATATGTTCAAGGATAAATTATGTTAATGCCATCTAAATTAAAACATAGAAAACAGAAGCGTGGCAAAATGCCAGGTAATGCAACAAGGGGTAATAGTATTAGTTATGGTCAATTCGGTTTAAAATCAATTGATCGTGGATGGGTTACTTCTCGCCAGCTTGAAGCTGCAAGACGCGCAATGACTAGATATATAAAACGTGGTGGAGAAATTTGGATTCGTATTTTCCCAGACAAGCCAGTTACAGCACAACCTGCAGAAACAGGTATGGGTGGTGGTAAAGGTGGTCTTGATCATTTTATTGCCGTTGTTAAACCAGGAAGAATTATTTTTGAAATGGCTGGAGTAACAGACGAAATTGCCAGTGAAGCAATGAGATTAGCCTCGCATAAACTTCCAGTCAGAACAAAATTTATTAAAAAGGTATAACCATGAAGATAAAAGAGCAAATAAAAGAATATAGAGGAAAAAATATCAAAGTTTTACTTGTTGAGATTGAAAAGCTAAACAAAAAACTTAGAGATCTTAGATTTGGCACACAATTCAAAAAGACCAAAGATATCACTTCTATTGCAAAAACTAAAAAAACGATTGCTCGTGTTTCTACAATTATTTCTGAAAAAATAGAAGAAGAATCTTCAAAGAGGAGTAAATAATGTTTGATATAAAGAAAGATTCCAATAAGGGAAAGAGAATAAAAACAAAAATTGGTAAAGTCGTTGCTGATAAAATGGACCAATCCATTATCGTTTTAATCGAGCGAGTTATAACTCATAAGCTTTATCAGAAAAAATTTGCCAGGTCAAATAAGATTACTGCACATGATCCCAAAAATGTATATAGGATTGGTGACATGGTAGAAATTTGTGAAACAAGACCAATAAGTAAAACAAAAAGCTGGAAAGTGGTCAAGAAAATTGAAAGTAAGGAAACAAAATGATTCAGTCATATTCAAGACTAAAAGTTGCCGATAATACTGGTGCCAAAGAAGTAATGTGCATCCGTGTTCGAGGTGGAAGAAAACAAAATAGTGCAGTATTAGCTGATTCAATTGTTGTCTCAGTCAAGTCAGCTACCCCAAGAGGAACTGCAAAGAAAAAAGAAGTTGCTAAGGCAGTGATAGTTCGTCAACGAGCACCTTATCAACGAGAAGACGGTTCAACGATTAGATTTGATGATAATGCGGTTGTTTTAATCAATGATGACGGAACACCACGCGGAACACGTATTTTGGGACCAATTGCTAGAGAATTGCGCGCTAAAGGTTATAGTAAAATAATTTCCTTGGCGCCAGAAGTAGTATAATAATATACAACAAGTCAGTGAGGATATATGAAAATAAAAAAGAATGATACAGTTTTAATAACATGCGGTAAAGATCGAGGAAAATCAGGAAAAGTAACCCAATCTTTACCAAAAATAGGCAAAGTAATTATTGCTGGATTGAATACGGTCAAAAAACATTCACGTCCAAGCAAGAAAAACCCTCAAGGCGGTATAATCGATTTGCACGCACCACTTCAGGCCTCTAATGTTATAATAATTTGTCCCAGGTGCAACAAAACGACAAGAGTCGGATATAAATTAACAGAAAAAAGTAAACTTAGAGTATGCAAAAAATGTGGCGAAAGCTTAGATTGAGGAACATATGCGATTAAGAGAATTATACAACAAAAATATTATCAGTGAATACAAAAAAAAGATGGGTGTTAAAAACAGTCATGCTGTTCCTATGCTTAAAAAGGTTATAATTGGTGTGGGAGCTGGAGAAGCGAAGGAAAATCCTAAGATCATCGATATGATTGCGAAAGATTTAATGATTATTACAGGTCAAAAACCTGTTGTTACAACAGCAAAAAAAGCTATTTCTGGATTTAAAATAAGACAAGGCGAAAAAATTGGTTTAAAGACCACTTTACGTGGTAAGAAAATGTATGACTTCCTCGAAAGATTAGTTCGTATATCATTGCCACGAATCCGTGATTTTAGAGGTCTAAAGACAAAAGGTTTTGATAAAAACGGAAATTACAATCTTGGTATTAAAGAGCACATTGTATTTCCAGAAATTAAATTTGATAAGGTCCAAAAAAACTTTGGTTTGCAGGTTACAATTGTTTCTTCAGCAAAGAATGCAAACGAAGGTTACGAATTGTTAAGTAGACTTGGATTTCCTTTTGAGAAGGAGAAGAAGTAGAGTATTTATAGAGTTACATCAATGGAGATATATGGCAAAAAAATCATTAGAAGCAAAAGCAAGAAGAAAACCAAAATTTCGCACCCGTGTCATTAGACGTTGTGTCAAATGTGGCCGAGGACACGGATATATTCGAAGGTTTGGTTTGTGTCGAATATGTTTTAGAGAAATGGCTACACAAGGTGAAATACCAGGTGTAACTAAATCTTCTTGGTAATTTAGGAGTAACATGGATCCTATCTCAGACATGCTAGCGATAATTAAAAATGGTATCACGATTAGAGAGAAAAAAGTTATTGTCTCATGCTCTTTAATTAAAATTGAAATTCTTAGAATTTTAAAAAATGAAAAATATATTTCTGATTTTAAGAAAATTAGTAAAGATAATAAAGATTCTCTAGAGATAACACTATTGTACCAAGGCAAAATCCCAGCTATCTCATCGATTAAGAGAGTTAGCAAACCAGGACTTAGAATTTATAGGGGATACAAGAAAATTTCCCGACCAATGTCAGGCATGGGATTAGCTATTCTTTCGACTCCTCAGGGTATAATGAGCGGTAAAAATGCTTTCAAGAAAAAACTTGGCGGCGAAATTATTTGCGAGGTTTGTTGATCAAATTACGAATATATATGTAAAAAAGGAATAAAATGTCGCGTATCGGAAAAAAAATAATTACAATTCCAGAGAATGTAACATTCGAAATGAATGGACCACAAATTTCTGTGAAAGGTCCTAAAGGCGAGCTTTCTCTAAATACACATAGAAAGATATCAGTTAAGAAGACCGATAATATTTTAGCTGTAGAAAGGCACGATGACAGCAAGCTCTCTAAATCTCTCCATGGATTGACCCGTATGCTGATTGCCAATATGATAACTGGAGTAACAGATGGATATGAGAAAAAATTAGAATTAAAAGGTGTCGGTTTCAAAGCATCTCTTGAAGGCAATAAACTTAATATGTCTTTAGGTTTTTCACATCCAGTCGAAGTACAAGCGCCGGATGGAATTAATTTCCAAGTTCAGAAAAACACAATTACTGTTTCTGGGATAGATAAACAAATGGTTGGTCAGGTAGCTGCAAATATCAGAGCTTTTAAGAAACCAGAGCCGTATAAAGGTAAAGGTATAAGATATGTTGGGGAATTAATAATTAAAAAAGCAGGAAAAGCTGCTAAAGCTGCTGGAGCATAAAATGCAATCAAAAAGTATTAACAGAATAAGAAGAAAAATAAAAATAAGAGCAAAAATCTTTGGAACTGCGCAAAGACCAAGAATTAGTATTTTTCGTAGTAATAAACATGTTTATATCCAGCTTATTGATGATAACAATAGCAAGACACTACTTTCAGTTTTTGATACCAAAAAGGATGAAAAAAAGACCAAAACGGAAATAGCTAAGGAGCTGGGCCAGGATTTAGCCCAAAAAGCTATTCTAAAAAATATTAAAGAAGCAGTATTTGACAGGAATGGTTACAAATTTCATGGACGTATAAAATCTTTTGCCGATGGTGCAAGAGAAAAAGGATTAAAATTTTAATCGGAGAAAAAATGAATAACGAAGTAAAAAGAACTGATAATAAAGGATCTAATCAAAAAAGATCAAATAGAGGTTATGGTAGAGATGAAAGAACATCTGAATTCGAAGAGAAGGTAATTCAGGTTGATCGAGTTTCTCGTACTGTAAAGGGTGGTAAGAGAATGAGATTTAGAGCATTAGTTGTCATTGGTAATAGAAAAGGTAAAGTCGGGGCGGGTATTGGAAAAGCTCAGGAAGTGTTGACTGCTGTCCAAAAAGCGGTTGCTAAAGCTAAGAAAAATATTATTGAAGTGCCTATAATTAACGATACTATCCCGCATGAAGTAAAAGTATCTTATGGAAGTTCGGAGATACTGTTCAAGCCAGCTGGGTCAGGTACTTCTGTAATTGCAGGCGGCTCGGTTAGAGCAGTTTTGGAATTAGCTGGAATTAAAAATGTTTTAAGTAAAATAATTGGTAGCTCAAATAAAATTAATAATGTTAAAGCAACTCTTATCGCATTAAAATCAATGCGCAAAAGAGAAAATTCAAACCAAGTAAAAGTAGAGATTAAGAAAGAAGAAAAAAATGAAGTTGAACCAAATATCGAAAAAAATAACAAATAAACCAAAACGACTTGGTCGCGGACATGGATGCGGAAAAGGTAAAACCTCTGGAAGAGGAACCAAGGGGCAAAAGGCCCGCGCTGGTCACAATATTCCTAACAGATTCGAAGGTGGTCAATCTTCGCTTATCACTAGACTACCAAAGAAAATTGGTTTTAGAAGTATTTGTGAAAAACCACAGACAGTTGATATTTCAGTTTTAGAAAAGAGATTCAAAGATGGCGATATTGTTAGTCCTAGTACACTTTTCCAAAAAAATATAGTCAAATCATGCAAACAAACTGTTAAAATTCTAGGCAAAGGCAAATTAACTAAAAAATTAAGATTTAAACAACTTTTAGTATCAGCAACTGTAAAGAAAAATATAGGTTTGTAGAAAAGGAGCTGGCGTGTGGGAATCTCTAAAAAACATTTATACGCATAAGGATTTGCGCAATAAAATTTTATATGCCCTTGGGTTATTATTAATTTTTCGTATCTTGTCACATATTCCAGTTCCCGCAGTGGATTTAACGGAGCTGAAAAGTTTTTTTGAACGAAACCAGCTTTTTGGATTGCTCAATCTATTTTCTGGTGGTGCGATGGAAAATTTTTCAATTGTGATGATGGGAGTAGGACCGTATATCACTTCATCGATTATATTTCAACTCTTGGTGATGATCGTTCCATCTCTTGAAGCTTTGCAAAAAGAAGGAGAGTATGGCCGACAAAAAATAAATCAATATACTAGGATCGCCACTGTACCTCTTGCAATAATGCAATCATACGCCATGATTATTCTTTTGAAAAATCAAGGAATTGCTACGAGTTGGAATACTTTTGAGTTAATTAGCACTCTTATTACTATGTCTGCTGGTACAATCCTACTTATGTGGCTTGGTGAATTAATTTCTGAAAAAGGAATTGGAAATGGTATCTCTCTCATTATTTGTCTGGGAATCATCGGTGGAATTCCTACCGCATTACAACAAACGTTCTCTATTCTTGACTCCAGCAAAATCATTGGATTAATTGTATTTACTGTTTTAGCATTATTAGTTACCGCAGTTATCATTATAATAAATGAAGGAGAAAGACAAATTCCAGTAACCTATGCTCGTAGAATTAGGGGCAATAAAACCTATGGAGGCGTTAATACACATTTACCATTAAAAGTAAATATTGGAGGAGTAATTCCAATAATTTTTGCTTTATCAATGATGATATTTCCAGGAGTTATTGCCAAATTTTTCCAAAATGCGAGGTCAGAAACTTTGGTTCAGATTGCTAATTTTGTATCGAAATTATTTGAGCAAAATAATTCATTCTATAGTATTTTTTATTTTATTATGGTTATATTATTTACTTTCTTTTATGCTTCAGTTGTTTTTAAACCAGAGCAAGTGGCAGAAAACTTACAAAAACAAGGTGGTTTTGTCCCTGGACTAAGACCGGGTGGAGAGACCGCATCCTATTTGCAATCGGTACTCATGAAAATCACTTTTATAGGCGCTATGTTTTTAGGCATAATTGCTGTCTTGCCGTATATTGTCCAATCTGTTACTAACATCAATTCCTTAGTCCTCGGAGGCACTGGCATTTTAATCGTGGTATCGGTTGTTCTCGAAACCGTTAGGCAAATAAGAGCACAACTGGTCATGCGTACTTACGATCAGTATTAAAATAATAATTACAATACCATTGGTACATTCGTATTCAATTAGTATTTAGTAGTAATTTTATGAAAAAGAATAGTAATAAAAATTTATTCGTTACCCTTGTTATGGCTTTAGTAATTGTGATTATCGGAATTTTTATTGGCAACGCTGGAAATAATCCAACTTCCAACCAAGACAACAGTTCTAGTGCTAAAACAAATTCTGATACTGGCACTACTGAAGCGCTAAGTACGTCCAATCTAATAAATGAACTAAATGGCACAATAATCTACGCTTCTCGTACAAGTGCCGCTAATGAAATCTATTCAGTAACTGTAAATACACAACCTAAAAAAGTTTATACCGATAAGAACGATGATCTAAAAATTAAAAGCATGCAAAGCGTAACGAGATCAGGAAAGATTTTAGCCGTGATGGCTCCAGAGGATCAACAATTCGGCGGATCTCTTTATTTGATTTCTACGGATGGTTCGGGCAAAAAAGATAAATTAATAGACGAGTTTGCTTCAACTCAAACACCAGTAATTAGTCCCAATTCCAAAAAAATTGCTTATATAGTTTTTAATAATGCAGAAACAGATTATGGATTTAGCTTGTATGTAATGAATACTGACGGAACTAGCAAACAAAAAATTGCTTCAAATCCAGATGAATTGAAAATAATGTCCTGGAATTATACCGGCGATAAAATCTCGTATCTTAAAGGCGATTCATTAAAGCAATCAGATATCTATTATTCTGATTTATCAGGAAACGAAACTAAGTTGATATCTTATAAAGAAAAGATATATTCATTAAGTTTCGGTCAAAATAAAATCGTTCTTACCAAAGGTCCATTAGACAAACTCAACCAGTCTGAGGTTTATAGAACCGATTTGGATGGTAAGAATATTAAGCGTGTTACTACCGATGAAAACCACGAAAACTTTTGTGTACTATCGCCGGATGATAAAGCCGAAGCGTGTCTAAGAATCGATTATTCAAAGAATGTTGATCTCTCGAAAAGTGGAGAGATTATGATTTTTATGGATGGTTCTAATAAAAAGTTATCAGACGGAAATTATATTATAGGGTGGTATTAGAATGAAAAGAAATTTTATTATTTTAGGTTTGCAAGGGTCAGGGAAAGGCACACAAGCCCGTTTGCTTTCAGAAAAATTGAATATTCCTGTCATATCTATGGGTGAAATAACCAGAAGATCTCGGGAAAGAAATGATAAGATTGGTCAAATCGCGAGAAGTTATTATGATAGCGGTAAACTTTTTCCAGCCGATTTAATTGGCGATCTCCTTGAAGTAGAGCTTAAAAAACTCGATTTAAATAAGGGAGTTATTTTTGAGGGTGTGCCAAGAAACATACAGCAAGTTGAAATTTTTGACAGAATCCTTAGAAAATTAGATATTTCCGAACCGATTTTAATTTACCTAAATATTTCTAAAGAAACTGGTTTTAAGAGAATAAGCGGACGAAAAGTTTGTAGTGAATGCAACACACCAATTTTACCATTAGATAGCAATTATTCATCGGGTGCATGCAAGAAATGTGGTGGTGAGTTAATAATTAGACCAGACGATCAACCAGATGCAATAAAAAAACGCATCGACAGTTACTTTAAGGAAACAGAACCAGTCATTAAATTATACAAAAAAGCTGGATATTTAATCGAAATAAACGGTGAGCCAAAGGTTGAGGAAGTCGATAAGGAAGTAAATATCAAGATTAAACGGTTGGGGGTAATTTGATTAGTATAAAAAGTCCAGAAGAAATTGAAATAATGAAAAAAGGTGGTTCGATTTTAGCTTCTATTTTAACAGAAGCAAAAAAAAATATTAAACCTGGAATTACAACAAGGGAAATTGATAAATTTATTGAAGATGAAATTATTAAGAAAGGAGCCACTCCTTCGTTTAAAGGTTTCAGAAATTATAAGTACGCTTCATGCATTTCCATAAATGAAGAGGTTGTCCACGGATTGCCAGGAAACCGTATAATCAAAGAAGGGGATTTAGTTGGACTCGATGCTGGAGTTTATTTGAAAGAATTTCACACGGATTCGGCAATAAGTTTTGTTGTTGGTGAATCGACTAATGAATCAAATAAATTATTATCTGTGACTTATGAATCATTAATGAACGGAATAAAAAAAATCAAGCCAGGGATAAAAATTGGTGATATTCAAGCCGAAATACAAAAAACAATTGAATCGGCCGGTTTCTCAGTTGTTCGAGACCTAACTGGTCATGGGATTGGCAAAGAATTACAAGAAAATCCTTCAATTCCCAATTTTGGTTATAAAAATACTGGTTTTGAGTTAAAAGAAGGAATGACTTTCTGCTTAGAGCCAATGGTAGCAATGGGAAATTATCGTGTGCAAATAGCAAAAGATGGTTGGACTGTGGAAACATTAGATAAAAGTTTGGCATGTCATTTTGAACATACTATCGCTGTAACAAAAGATGGGTACCTGATATTGTCAAAATAAATTTTCGGCTGTGTTGTGTTGTTGACTAAATAATATATATGGTATATAATAATAATTGTAGAATCTTATAGATAATACACTTCAAGCAGATTTGCTTAAAGTTTTGTTTTTTGGAAAAATTTCATTAAGTAATTAAGGAGTATCGTATAAATGTCAAACAAAGAAGTCATAGAAATGGAAGGAATCGTAACAGAATCTTTGCCAAACGCGAATTTTAGAGTTGAATTGGCTAATAAGCATGAAATCTTAGCGCACATCTCTGGAAAAATTCGTATGAATTACATTCGTATCCTTCCTGGGGACAAAGTTCTTGTGGAAATGACTCCATACGATTTAACAAAAGGCAGAATAATTAGGAGAATATAGTCAATGAAAGTTAGCGCCTCAGTGAAAACAAGATGTCAGAAATGTAAAGTTATCAGGCGTAAAGGTGTTATACGTGTTATTTGTGTAATTAAAAGACATAAACAGCGACAAGGATAAAATATGGCTAGAATCGTTGGATTAAATATCCCAGACAATAAAAAAATTGAGGTTGGCTTGACATATATTTATGGAATCGGCAGATCATTAGCCAACAAAATTGTCAAACAAACTAATTTGGATCAAAACAAACGAATAAGTGAACTAACTTCACAAGAGTTAGAAAGAATTAGAGAAGTAATTGAAAAAAATTATAAAGTTGAAGGTGATTTACGAATGCAAGTCGTGCAAAATATAAAAAGATTAAAAGAAATTGGTGCTTACCGTGGTCAAAGACATGGTAGAAATTTACCAGTTAGAGGTCAGAGAACAAAAACGAATGCACGAACTAAGCGCGGAAAAAGAGTTACTGTTGGTTCAGGCAGAAAATCCTCAAACGAGAAAACATAAAGAATTAGAGAAGGAATAACATGGCTTTAGCACAATCTCGAAAAAAGAAAGTTATTAGAGATGTTAGTCGGGGACGAATTTATATTCAGTCAACTTTTAATAACACAATTGTTAGTATTTGTGATGATCAAGGGAAAGCGCTTTCTTGGGCTTCAGCGGGAAGCACAGGGTTTAAAGGTGCAAGAAAATCTACTCCTTATGCAGCACAAATTACCACACAATCAGCATTAAGTAAAGCTAAACCATATAATATAAAATCAGTAGAAGTTTTCGTTTCTGGTGTTGGTGCTGGCAGAGAATCTGCAGTTAGAGCACTAAGCGGTTCGGGAATAATGGTTACCTCAATCAAAGATGTTACACCTGTTCCCCATAACGGATGCAGACCAAGAAAATCCAGACGTGTTTAGGAGATCATAAATGTCAGAAAAAAATATCGTATGTAGAAAATGTCGCAGAGAAGGGGAAAAGCTTTTCCTTAAAGGCGATCGTTGTATGTCGGCTAAATGTTCATTTGTTAAAAGATCATACATTCCTGGTCAGCATGGAACAGCAAGAGTTGGTAAATTATCCGATTTTGGTGTTCAGCTAAGAGAAAAACAAAAGACTAAAGCAATCTATGGAATTCGAGAAACTCAGTTTAGTAATTACTATAAAAAAGCTAGCAAGACAAAACAAGCTACTGGAGAAAAGTTACTTCAATCTTTGGAAGCTCGACTAGATAATATTGTATATCGTCTAGGCTTTGCTGCATCGCGAAGACAAGCAAGACAAATGGTTTCTCATAAAATGTTTTTAGTTAACGAAAAGAGAGTAAATATTCCTTCATATCAGCTTAAAGAAAAAGATAAAATAGAACCAATCAAAAAAGAAGGGTATAAATTATTTAAAACAGAAATTCCAACTTGGTTGAAATTAGAAAAGGGTAAATTAGTTGGTGAATTAGCGAAAATTCCTTCTCGAGGTGAAATTGAAACAAATATCAATGAAGGATTAATTGTAGAATTTTATAGCAGATAAAATAACCTGGAGGTTACATGACAATGTTAGCAGATACAGACTTATTGAATGCAAAATTTATTAAAGGCAGTGATGATGCATCGGGAACTTTTGTCTTAGAACCATTATCACCTGGCTATGGCCTAACCCTTGGCCATGCTCTTCGTAGAGTTTTACTTTCGTCTCTTTCTGGTGCCGCTATCTCTTCTGTAAAAATCGATGGCGCAACACACGAATTTTCTACTGTAAAAGGTATAAAAGAAGATGTAGTTGAGATCGTTCTTAATCTAAAAAGTTTAAGAATCAGGTTAGAGGGAGATGAAGATGCTACCATTAAACTGGACAAAAAGGGTCCTGGTATTGTTAAGGCAAAAGATTTCGAAAAAAATGCCCAGATCACTATTGTCGATCCAGAGCATATTATTGCCACACTTGATAAAAATGCTAGATTAGTTCTAGAGGCAAATGTCAAAAAAGGTAGTGGATATGAACCAGTTGAAAAAAGAAAAGAAGAAAAATTGCCACTTGGCACAATTGCTATTGACTCTATTTTTACACCAGTTAAAAAGATTAACTATGATGTAGAAAATACACGTGTTGGCGGTATGACAAACTATAATAGATTATCTCTCTCCATCACAACGGATGGCAGCATTACCCCTCAGGAAGCTTTTAACACTGCTCTTAAGATTTTAGTCGAGCATTTTACTCTAATCGAATCTAAATTAAGCAATAAGAAACCAGCTAAAGCCGAAAAAGCTCCTAAAGAAATAGATAAACAAGAAGACGTTGTAGATCTAGAGAAACCAGTCAAAATTAAGAAATCCAAAGTTGTTGTTGAAGAACCAGTTAAAAAAGCAACTAAGAAAGCCAAGAAATGAGAAAATTAGGTAGAAAAAAAGCTCATCGAGAGCAATTATATAAAAACCTTGTTACTTCGGTTATTTTATATGAAAAGATCGAGACAACATTAGCTAAAGCCAAAGAGGCAAAGTCAATTGCCGAAAAAATGATAACTCTTGGTAAAACAGGTACACTTCAAGCACGAAGAGATCTTATTGGATATCTTAATGATGAAAATGCTGTTAAGAAGATTTTTGAAGTGATGGTTGATAGATACAAAAACAAAAATAGTGGATTCATGAGGATTTATCATTTAGGACATAGAGTTGGAGACGGTGCTCCAAAAGCTCTATTGCAGTTTATCCCTGTAAAATCTGATGTTAAGGTAAGTAAAGACAAAAAAGAAGATGAGGAATCTGAAAAAACTGCCGATAAATCTGATAATAAAAAAGATGAGTCCCTCGATAATACTCGGGATAAAAAGGTAAAAGATGACACCAAATAAAGAATTACAAACTATCGAATTT
>Ga0265296_1004618_pt1 | contig 11868 bp, 14 predicted proteins | sample MunlanPumphouse1_FD_189073 | JGI IMG/M metagenome (GOLD analysis project Ga0265296, IMG submission 189073) | Groundwater microbial communities from a municipal landfill in Southern Ontario, Canada - Pumphouse #1 | ecosystem: Environmental > Aquatic > Deep subsurface > Groundwater | place...
TGATAGCAAAGGTCATTGTGTACGGTAAAACCAGGGAAGAGGCAATTTCGCGAATGAAGCGTGCGCTTGATGAGTTTATTATCGAAGGCATAAAAACAACGATCCCATTTCACAAAAAGGTTGTTACACAGCCTGACTTTGTGAAAGGCGAGTTCAATACGGGATTCCTTGAGAAATTAAATGGCTCAGCACAGCCGGGCTCGACTCGCAACGAGGTGAAACAGTGAATGAGGAAAAAGACAGGCGGGCCAAGAGGTCATTAGTACAGAAGGATGTGATAATTAACGGGATAATAAAGGCAGAGGCCCTGGACATAAGCATGGAGGGAATGTATATTTACACGCAGGCCAATTTCATAACCGGTGCAGTATTTGAGATAAGTTTTAAGATTAACAATGTGCCTGTTAAGGCAATGGCGCGTGTTCAGCATGCCCAGCCAAATGTTGGAATCGGGGTGCAGTTTGTTGATCTGTCTGAAGAGGATGCCGCAAAAATAAAGCAATATATAGAAGGATAGGGCTTTAATTGAGTTGTTTTCTTGCCAAAATCAGATGAAATCTTTTATAATAGATGAAATCATTTAAGGAGGCTTGAGTTGAAGGAAGGAATTCATCCGGAATATAAAGAGATAAAGGCAGTATGCGCCTGTGGGGAGACTTTTACCACAAGGTCAACGAAACCAAAGCTTCATGTGGATATCTGCTCTATGTGCCATCCGTTCTTTACGGGAAAACAGAAGATACTGGATGCAGAAGGCAGAGTAGAGAAGTTTAAGAAGAAGTACGCAAAAAAGAATAAGTAGATACGCTAACAATTAAAAGTCGTCCCGGCATTATGTCACATCGGGACGGCTTTTTTCTTGTGTGAGAAAGCTATTAGCCGAGGTAAATAATGAAAAACATAGGCGGACAGGCAGTAATAGAAGGTGTGATGATGAAGGCCCCTAAAGGCTGGACCGTGGCGGTCAGGGACATGAAAGGGGATATCCACGTAAAGAGGGAGGTTCTCTTTGAGTTACCGAGAATGTTGAAGCTTCCTGTATTGAGGGGTTTTATTGCATTATTTCATGCTCTTTTTCTCGGTATAAAGGCAATAGAGTTTTCTGCAAGCAAGGCGTACGATGAGGATGAAAAGCCCATGAGCCCGGTGGTTATCAGCCTGACAATCGGCCTTGCATTTGTTCTAGGTGTCGGACTTTTCATATTGCTTCCGTTATATGGGACAAAACTTCTCGGTTTTGTGTTTAATTCTGTTGCCGGAAGTTCATTTGTTTTTAATCTCGTTGACGGGATTATCAGGGTTTTTGTTTTTCTTATTTATGTTACGGGAATCGGTCTCTGGAAAGAGATGCGGAGGATATTTGAATACCACGGAGCAGAGCATAAGGTCATACACGCATACGAGGCAGGGAAGGAACTTAATGTGGAAAATGTGAGGCATTTCAGCCCCCTCCACCCGAGATGCGGCACAAGCTTTCTTCTGATAGTCATGGTAACAAGTATTCTTGTGTTTTCTTTTATCCCGCAGGCATGGCCATTTATTTACAAGTTTCTTGCAAGGCTTGTGCTTATTCCCTTGATAGCCGGTCTTTCCTATGAACTCCTGAGATTCTCATCAAGGATGAAAGACAATCCAGTTATGAATTTTATGATTATGCCGGGCCTGCTTCTGCAGAGACTCACAACCAGGGAGCCTGATGACAGGCAGATAGAGGTTGCAATAACAGCGTTAAAAGAGGTACTGGAATTTGAGGTAAAAAATGCTTCTTGAAAAACTTCATACAATAGAAGAAAGATATGAAAAGCTGACAGGGATGATGGTAGACCCGAAGGTCTTGTCAGCGCCGCAGGAGTATCAGAAATATTCAAAGGAACAGTCTGATTTACGTCCTCTTGTTGAGAAGATTCGTGAATACATAAAGCTGTTATCTGATATGGAGGGCGCAGAGGAGATTCTGAAAGGCAGCGATAATGAAATGAGGGAGCTGGCACAGGCGGAGCTTAATGAGCTCAAGGAGAAGAAACCCAGGATTGAAGAAGAACTCAGGGTTATGCTTTTACCAAAAGACCCCAGGGATGATAAGAGCGTTATTCTTGAGATAAGGGCCGGCACAGGCGGTGAGGAGGCCTCTCTTTTTGCAGCAAGCCTGTTCAGAATGTACTCCAAGTATGCAGAGACAAAGAGATGGAAAGTTGATGTAATAGATTCCAACCCGACAGGTCTTGGCGGGTTAAAAGAGATTGTCGCAAATATTGCAGGGAAGGGCGCTTACAGCAGGCTTAAGTATGAAAGCGGAGCGCACAGGGTGCAGAGGGTGCCTGTTACGGAGTCATCAGGAAGGATTCATACATCAGCTGCTACCGTTGCCGTTTTACCCGAGGCTGAAGACGTTGATATCAATGTGGAAGAAAAAGACCTGAGGATTGATACGTTTTGCTCATCCGGAGCCGGAGGGCAGAGCGTTAATACCACCTATTCAGCTGTAAGGATAACTCATGTTCCTACAGGCCTTGTAGTTCAGTGTCAGGATGAAAGGTCCCAGTTAAAAAACAGGGAAAAGGCCATGAAGGTTTTGCGTTCAAGGCTTCTGGATTTGGAGATAGAGAAAAAGGATAAAGAACGCGCTGCTGACAGAAAGACTCAGGTTGGCACAGGTGACAGGAGCGAGAGGATAAGGACATATAATTTTCCTCAGAACAGGGTGACCGACCACAGGATTGGTCTCACACTTCACAGGCTTGAAAGCATTCTTGAAGGCAATATTGATGAGATAATAGATAATCTTATTGCGCATTATCAGGCGGAGAAACTGAAGGAACTGTAAATAACGAGGTCTTTCAGCCGCCGGGGCACAGACCTGAGACTGAAAAACGAAAAGCGGTTATTCTCGCGTCCCTCTCGATGCCTTTATTGTACGTTGCCTTGTAATTTTGATTTTCAGTTGCTAAATGATGTTATGATATGTTTTCAGATAGCCCAGTCCCCTTTATCTACTTTTTCTCGATATCACATAGGGGATATTTCTTGATAAAATCGTTTAATCGAAAAGAATATTCTCTTAATGAATTTTCAATCTGACCCTTCTTATCCCCAGCTGTTTGTTCAAATATTTCCTGCCAGAATACTAAGTAAATCCTAAAAAATGTTCCCAACAATTGGGCAAGCCACTTATTGTAATCATCAAGCTTAGGCTCATAATCAAAATATGTCGCTTCCAATCTCGCACTTGCATCATTTATTCTGTATCTTTGAAAGATGCCTATTGCATCTGAATGGGAATAAATACTGCAAAATTCATGAATTTCTGGAAGTCCTTCGGCTAATGGAAAATTATTCATATCGTTTTTTACAGTTTTTTTGATATTGAAAAATATTTTATTCCATTCGGGATTTTCTTTCTCATTTAATTTGCTCAGGTAAACGTCCGTTTTGTCTGGATGTTTTATCAAGTAGTAAGCTGTAAATACACAGTCAAGAGCTATTCGCAGGCAAACAAAAGATTTGGAATGGTGCATCCGTAAAAATGAAGCCATCCCCTGATAAAATTCGCCGTGTATAATAAGATAAAGAAAAGCGGGGATTTTTAGATTGCTATTATCAAGAGGTTTCAGTTCTAGGGCAGCAGCGAATATTTTATCCAAATTGTGAATAAGAAAAAAATCTTCGCCTAAATTAGCAATGCTTTTTAATACATTTTCTTCCTCAATCCCTATAAAATGTGGGAATTCCCTAATCGGTTCTGCACACATAAAACTGGCTATTCCTTTGCTTGTTTCAATTGACTGCCAAATTAAAAGTCATGAAGTTCAAATAGCCCATTAATGAAGGCCAGTTTTTCATATTCACAGAAGTCACCAGAAACGTCTATTTTATTTTTTTCATAAAAAGCTCGTGCGCGACAAGCACCGCCACAAATGAACCTTATGTCACATTTCTTGCAACCTTTAATTTCTGAAACTAATAGATTCCGGCATGATTTTAGAATAAGGGAGTCTTCATAAATGGTCTCTAAGGGTTGTGTTCTAATATTCCCAGCGCAAAATTGTGGCAGATGAAGAAGATGGCAAGGGTAAACATCGCCAGCGGGAGAAATGCTAATTTCAGCATCTCCAATAGCACATTTTACGATTCTTTGATTTTTTGCTCTTTCCAAGGAAGAACATAGATAACTTAAAGGATTCACGCCATTGATTGACGAAAGTGCAGCATAATATTCTTTTCCAGTAATAGCTAAATTATTTTTGTTTTTTGCACGTCCAGCTTTAAATAGAGGAGCAAATGAAAGTAATGCACCGAATTTATTAGCCATATTCTCAATATCACCTATATTCTTTTTTGTTACTGTCATTGATATTTGTAACGTTGCCGAGTTCTGAATAAGCAAATCAATTGCTTCCAAGGTTTTATCATAAGAACCTATCCCTCGATGTAAGTCATGAATTGTTGAATTACTACCGTCTAAACTGATTTTTACTAAGTCAAATAGATCAGCAATCTGTTTAACATTTTCTTTATTTATAAGTAAGCCATTACTCAGAAGATGAAGCTGATTATTTTTAGATTTTGCATATTCTGCGATATGAAGTGCGTAGCTCGACAATAAAGGTTCTCCCCCGGTTAACACTATTTCAACATTTCTTGAAAGATTATTTATTGAATCTATTATGCTTAAGTAATCTTTGGAATCTAATTCACTTTCTTTTTTATCGCGTTCATCAGCATAGCAGTATATGCACTTTAGATTGCACTTGTTGGTTAGATTAAGATGAACTGTATGAAGATGGTATGGCTTGGGAATTATTGATTCTTGTTTAGTAATGGTGAAAAAGTTTGATTCAGAAACAACCTCTTGAAAGAACTTATGTATTTCTTCAGTTGTATCTCGATTAACAATGCTTGATATTTTTTTAATTATATCACTAACAGTTCTTTTCCCATTACATAATTTTAAAGCCTGAGCTCCGTTAAAATTTGTAATTATCCAAGCTGGGGAAGATGGGTTTAGAAAAAGCACCTTATTCCCCTTTTTCATTATCGTAAATAATTAGGGACACATCCCATAATTATCTCTTTTTCTTCCTCGGTCTGCCTGGAGATTTCAACATAAATCTCCTTTCAAACTTCTTTTCCATTTTCTTTATGAACTCTTCGTTGCCCAACGGTCTCCCCGTTCTCGTATGATATCTTATACTGCTTATCTCTTTCTCCGCAATACCTGATTTAATAAGTTCTCTGTAGTCCTTCCTATGTCTGGCTTCAAACAATTCCTCTCCCAGCACCTCGTTCATTATGCTATTTATATGAGCATTTGCACTTGAATATGAAAAGTCTTCTGCCTTTTTCACTATCTGCGCTCTTACAGGGTTCTGTTCGATGTATCTTGCTACTGCCCATAAATACCTATCCTTATCTACGATGCAGGAATGATATCTGCTTTCCCATAATCTGCCTGTCCGTTGGTAGGTTCTATTTATATGCTGCGTGTAACATAGTGTTACTCCCTGCATCATCTTATATAAGGATTCTTCACTTTTTGGCCGTGTCAATAGGTGGATATGGTTGCTCATAAGACAATAGGCAAGGATTGGCGAATCCCATTTGTTGGAATATTTCTTAAGTAGCGATAGATATCTCTCTTTGTCTTCATTGTCAAAGAAGACCTTTTCTCTGTTATTGCCTCTCTGGACTACATGATGGAAAAAACCTGTTGCAACTGCTCTCGCTATTCTCGGCATGAAAAGATTTTAAATTATTGCTGCTCTTTTGTCAAGAAATAGGGGATGTGTCCCTATTTATCTGATTTGTGTCCCTATTTATCTGATTTATCTGTTCCTATTTATCTGTTATTCCGCCGTTAATCATTCTGTTAATTATCATGACTGTGAATTCAGATGGTTTGCGTTTGACAGAGGCCAGTAAGAAAGGCTCAAAGCCTGGCGTGGCCTCAATTCTGTGAAGAATCGACCAAAATACACCGAAACCGTCCGCCTCAGGAAATCGCTCGAAGATTCGTAGCAGAGGTTGAATTGCTTGTAATGGCTGGTCAACATCAGCTATGTCTTTAATTGTTTTATCAAGTAGATCGAGTTGATCAGCGTTTGTTGATACATCGGAGATGCTATCAAGTACTTTACTGATTTCTTCAATTGATTTGGTCATCTATATTTATCCATTACAGCATAACATTATATTTTATGTCGCATGCGTCTTTTTGATAGATTTTAGGAAAAATTAAAAATTTGGTCAAGAGGAAAATGATATATTAATAGGCACTATGACTGCGCTCGAAAAGATAAAAGAGATAACAGCTTTTCTTCAAAAATGCGGCATTGAAGATGCTCATAAAGAATCAGAGATGATATTAACCTTTTGCCTTGATATGGATAAGACGGTTCTCTACAGGGACAATCCTGTTCTTTCAAGCGAAGATATGAAAAAAATAGATGAAATTGCAGGGCGCAGGATTAAAAGAGAGCCCCTCCAGTATATTCTCGGCCATGTTGAGTTTTACGGGTTAAAAATAAAGGTTGGAGAAGGTGTTCTCATACCGAGGCCTGAGACAGAATTGCTGGCAGAAGAAGTCTTAAGGACAGTCAGAAGCCAGAAGTCAGAATCCAGAAGTCAGAAGGACTCTGGACTCCGAATCCTCGACCTCTGCACCGGCAGTGGATGTTTAGCACTTGCAATAGCAAAGCACCTTCCCGATGCTGTAGTCTATGGGACTGACATATCAGCAATAGCTATAAAGTATGCCAATGGAAATGCAGAGCTTAATGGAATTAAGAATGTGATTTTCCTCAGGGGCTCATTATTTGATCCGATTAAAAAACTATTCACTATTCACTATTCACTATTCACTGTTATAGTTTCTAACCCTCCTTATATCAAAAGCCTTGATATTATGAATCTCCAGCCTGAAATAAAAGAATGGGAGCCATTGAATGCCCTTGACGGTGGAGAGGATGGACTTAAATATTACAGGGAGATACTTTCAGTGGCTCGGCAATACTTAATCTCCCCCCATTTAGAAAAAGGGGGCAAGGGGGGATTTGTCATTCTTGAGGCAGGAGAAGGCCAGGCAGGTGATGTGACTAAGATTGCTCAGAGCAATATGTTTAGAAAGATTACTATTAGAAAAGACTATGCAGGGATAGAGAGAATACTTTCTATTACTTATTAAATTATGGGCATATAAATTTTTTATATAATAAAACCCTTGACTTTAGATTTGACTTTTAATTAACATAACAAAGATTTTTTTCTTTAGGAGGCATTTATGGAAAGCGAAGTTCTTTTGATGGATGCAATTATCAACCCCAAAGTAATACCACACAATGTTACTTACGCAGTCCTTGCGTCCGTCATTCTTATAACATCTGCGCTTGTCATCAGGCGTTCCCTAAGAATGGTGCCGACAGGCTTCCAGAATTTTATTGAGGTAGTTGTTGAGACATTCCTTAAACTCACAGAAGACAACATAGGTCACCACTGGGGCAGAACTCTTTTTCCTTTGATCGGCACATTGTTCATGTTTATACTCATTTGCAATTTTATGGGTCTCATCCCGGGATTTGCTTCTCCCACGAGTAACATAAATACAAATGCAGCAATGGCAATACCTGTGTTTCTTGTAACTCATTATTATGGTATTAAGGTGCATGGAATAAAATATATAAATCATTTCCTCGGCCCTATACGTTCTATAGTTGCGCTTCCACTTATGATACTGATGTTTTTCATAGAGATTATCGGTCATCTGTTGAGGCCAATTACCCTCTCTGTCAGGCTTTTTGGAAACATGGTAGCAAAACATATAATACTCCTTGTGCTTGCCATGCTGGTTCCATTGCTTATTCCAACGCTCATACTCGCATTGGGCACACTCGTAAGTCTTATACAGGCATTTGTCTTTGTCCTTCTGACTACTCTTTACCTTGCTGGCGCTGTTGAAGAAGGACATTAAAAAGTTTTTATAGAAAGGAGGAAGATGAAATGAAAAAGAGTATATCTGCAATATTACTTACACTTGCTCTTATATGTCTGCTTGCACCGTTCGCCCTTGCAGAAGAAGCTGAAAAAGCTGCGGCGGCCCCTGCTGCGTCAGATTCTATTGTCAAAGCCATTGCTGCAATAGGCGCTGGGTTAGCTATAGGTCTTGCTGCCCTTGGGACCGGCATAGGCCAGGGAATCGGCTTAAAAGGCGCAACTGATGGTGTAGCGAGAAATCCGGGCGCATCAGGTAAAATCACCACAACACTCATCATCGGTTTGGCTATGATTGAGTCATTGGCGATTTACGCCCTGCTGGTAGCACTGGGCATTCTCATAAACCAGAAGATTTTCTTCTAATTGCTCGGCTCAACAAAAAGGGCTCGCTAAGGCGAGCCCTTTTTTGTTTCTCTTTACTTGTCACTCCCGCTTGTCGGGAGTCTTTCTGAAGAACGATTCTGGACAAGCCAGAATGACGTGACCGGATACTTTTTCGGTCTTGATAACGCGCAGCTCGCGCGGCGTATTTCTTGTCTGAAGATACAGGAAGTTTTATTTAGAGTTAGCCCTGAAGTATGACGACTTATATATATCAGGATTAAATGGTTTAAGGCGGATAACTTTACAATTTGGAAGTCTTTTGAGTATTGCATCTTCAGCGACTCGCTGGTCATAGCCCAATGCTACAATATCAGGCGCAAGTTCTTCTAATATTAAAAAAATGTCTTTATCAGTAAACCCTAAAATAACTCTGTCAGGTATTCCGGTTTTTTCAACATTTTCTTTTCGTTGCATTTCATTGTGGTCAGGTATTATCTCTTTTATTCGTTTAACATTTTCATCTCTGGCAATAATAACAATAAGTTCATCTCCGAGCGCCTTTGCCTGTTTAAGGAAATTAACATGGCCTAAATGGAAGTGATCAAATGTCCCTGCACACACAACACGTGTTTTTTTCAAAAATTTTTCCCTGACGTCATTCCCGCCCTTTGTGTCATTCCCGCGAAAGCGGGAATCCAGACTTGTCCCTGCGAAAGCAGGGAAACAGAGGAATTAGATTCCCGTTTTCACGGGAAACCCTGGATTCCGCATCTCGAAGCGAGTCTTCGCATAGAGTCGCTCCGACAAGCGCGGAATGACAAATTTAAGTTTCCCACTATTATACTCTGAAAATAAAAATAAGTTCTAAACGCAATATGGTATAATTCTGCTGCAAAACTTATGAACATAGTCCTCGCAACAAGAAACAAGAAAAAGGTTGAAGAGATAAAGAGGATTGTGGCTGGGATGCCGATTTCTCTTTATAGTCTCGATGACTTTCCTGATTGCCCCGATGTGAACGAAGACGAAGATACGTTCGAGTCAAATGCTGTTAAAAAGGCAGTAGCAGTTTCAAAATATACGGGAATGATAGCGCTTGCTGATGATTCAGGGCTTGAGGTATATGCATTAAATGGAGCGCCGGGAGTTTTGTCTGCCAGATATGCAGGCGAGAATGCAGATGACAGGAAAAATTTTGAAAAACTGCTCAATGAAATGAGGTCAATTCCAGATGAAAAAAGGGGCGCAAGATTTGCCTGCTGCATTGCTCTGGTATTCCCTGTAGGAGACTCAACTCTACGAGACGGAAAGGTAGAAACATTTATGGGATATTCCGAAGGCAGTATTGGCAAAGAACCGAAAGGCTCAAATGGTTTTGGCTATGACCCTGTATTTTATCCTGCCGGCTACAAAAGGACATTTGCTGAGATGGGCGATGCGGAGAAGGATGCTATCAGCCACAGGGGTAGGGCGCTGAGAGATGTTCAGCGGCATCTCGGAGAAAAGATAAGACAGAGTCAAAAACATGGTGCCGGGACTGATTCCATAGGGTGAAAATCGTTTATTTACAAGGATTTTGAAAATTTAAAGTTAGAAAATGAGTTAGAAGTAGTTAATAAGTAAACCTTATCTTTCTATCAAAAATATAAATTTGACTTAAAACATGGCTGAGATTATATTTAAATGCGGTTCTTCTGGGTTTCTAAAGAAATTCACATGCTGCCGCGGTGCGTAACTTAATTTTTTTTATAATTAAAATCACGATTATTTTTTGATTGAAAAAGATATTATTTTGCCAGACACTATGAGTATTTTTTATTTAGTTATTATTTTATTTTAAAAGCCTTATAGTAGTTATTAAATAAATATGGGGGTAGAATTATGAGACTTGTTCTTCTTGGTGCACCGGGAGCTGGGAAAGGGACTCAGGCGAAGATGCTTATAGAAAAATACAGGATTCCTCAGATTTCCACAGGTGATATCCTTAGAAAGGCTGTTGCTGACGGCACACCGCTTGGAAAAGAGGCAAAAGTAATTATGGATAAGGGTGAACTCGTTCCTGACAAGATAGTTTTGGGTCTTGTTGAGGAGAGAGTCAAGCAGGATGACTGTAAAAAAGGTTTTATACTTGATGGGTTCCCGAGGAATACTGCACAGGCAGAGGCGCTTGATAAGATGCTAAATGCCATGGGGTTGCCGATTGATTCTGCCTTGAGTGTTGATGTCCCAAAGGATGACCTTATGAAGAGACTAACAGGAAGGAGGACATGTAAGAAATGTCAGCAGATGTACAACGTATATTATTCTCCGCCAAAGAAGGATGCTTTATGTGATAAATGTAACGGCGAATTATTCCAGAGGGATGATGATAAAGAAGCAACGATTAAGAAGAGGCTTGAAGTATATAGCGCTCAAACCGAACCGTTAATTGGCTATTATAAAAATAAGGGAATAGTGAAATCGGTCAGCGGCACAGGCAAGATCGATGAAATATTCAAGAAAGTTACCGAAGTTTTGGGGCTTAAATAGAGAATTCAAGCTTTGTCTTGAAAATATTAAGTAAGGAGGAAATAGTATGGCATTAGTAAATCCACATGGGAAAGAGAAGAAACTAAAACCCCTTTTACTTACAGGGGCAGAACTGGAAGCAGAGAAGAAAAAAGCGGCATCGCTGAAACAGATCAAGATAACATCCCGCGAGGCGGGTGATCTCATCATGCTGGGCCTCGGTGGCTTCACACCGCTCATCGGCTTTATGACCCAGGCTGACTGGAAAGGGGTATGCGTTGACTTCAAGATGGCTGACGGTACATTCTGGCCGATACCTGTTACTTTGTCTGCGTCCAAAGCTGACGCTGATGGCATTAAGGTTGGTGACGAAATTGCGCTCTTCTCCGATGAGTTCGAAAAGATTATGGCCACGATGAAAGTGACCGAGAAATACATCATCGACAAGACTTTTGAATGCAAGCACATCTTCACAACAGCAGATATGGAGCATCCCGGTGTCAAAATGGTAATGGAGCAGCAAGAGGTTAACATAGCCGGCCCTGTTAAGGTACTGAGCCAGGGAGGGTTCCCTGCACAGTACCCAGGTCTGTTCCTGACACCCGCTGAGACTAGGAAGATGTTCGAAGAGAAAGGATGGAACGTAGTCGCCGCCCTCCAGCTCAGGAACCCGATGCACCGTTCCCATGAGTATCTCGCAAAGATAGCCATCGAGATCTGCGACGGCGTACTCATCCACCAGCTTCTCGGAAAGCTTAAGCCCGGCGACATCCCTGCCGAAGTCAGGGTCAAGGCCATTGACAAACTCGTCGAACACTATTTCGTAAAGAACACCTGCATCCAGGCGGGCTATCCGCTTGATATGAGATATGCCGGCCCCCGTGAGGCGCTCCTCCATGCGACCTTTAGGCAGAACTACGGCTGCTACTACATGATTATCGGCCGTGACCACGCAGGCGTCGGCGAGTACTATGGTCCTTTTGATGCCCAGAAGATATTTGACCAGATCCCTGCCGGGTCACTTGAGATCAAGCCGCTGAAGATCGACTG
>Ga0265296_1004619_pt1 | contig 11868 bp, 10 predicted proteins | sample MunlanPumphouse1_FD_189073 | JGI IMG/M metagenome (GOLD analysis project Ga0265296, IMG submission 189073) | Groundwater microbial communities from a municipal landfill in Southern Ontario, Canada - Pumphouse #1 | ecosystem: Environmental > Aquatic > Deep subsurface > Groundwater | place...
AAAATATAGAAAAAATCGCAAGGGATAGCAACCTTTTAGAGAAAAAGGTTGCCGCCAAAGAAATCTTTGGCTCGAACCTGCGCTTGGCGAGCCGCGTCGTGCGCGGCGAGCCACAAAATCAATGGGCGGCGCTCTGCGCCGCCCACAAAATGGCTTCCGAAAAATCGGAACGTCTGGTTTTGGTGGGCGTGGGAAGGATCGAACTTCCGACCCCGTCATTATCAGTGACGTGCTCTACCACTGAGCTACACGCCCACGTTTTGTTTCAAACCACTGAGCTATGCGCGCATATTTTTAGTATCGGGGTCAGTGACACGCTCATACGCCCGACAAAAACTATTTTAATAAAATAACGCAGTTTGTGCAACTGCGTTATTTTAGAATTTTTTGCTTTCGCATTTCATGCTCTAAATGATAAAATCCGTCTTTGAATAAAATTCCGTTTCCCCCGGCTTTTCGTATGCCAAAAATATTTTCGCGCCTGTCGTCAACAAGATATGCGTCCTTTAATTTTATCCCGTAATATTTGGCGAAGCGGGTAAACCCCTCCGGCTTGCCGACTCCGCGTACACAGGAATAAAAACGGTTTTCAAAAGGAACGTAAACAAATTTGCGGCCGAATTTTTCCTCCACAAATTTTTGGTGTATTACGGTGATATTTGAAAAAATAAATTGCTCGACGCCGGCTTTGTGCAACTTTTCTGAAAGTTGAAGAAAGTGTTTATTCAGTTTTATACTGAATCCGTCTTTAAACGCGCGCAGAAAATCATCAAAATAAACTTTCTTGCCGAAACGTTTGACAAACAATCTATAAATTTGCATCTCACTGCCGCCTCGGTCCAAAATATGCCACAAAGACCTTTTTTTCTTATCGCCCGGCACAATTTGCTCTTCGCACCACAAACGAACCACCTCCAAAACATCAGCGCCAAAAAGTTTTGCCAAGGATTTAAATAAACTATCAGGGTCAACATTCAATACAACCGCGCCAAGATCCCAAATAACTATTTTCTTTTCTGCTTCGGTTTTTTGCGAACGCATTGTCAAATCCTCCGGATTCTTTGTAAAAGATCTTTTATGCTTGAATAAGTAGCATAAACTTAAACAAAAAACAAGCCCAATCGCTTGTTTTTTGTTTAATTAATCTTTCGACAAGCTCAAGATATAATAATGAGTCTGTCGAATTATTATTTTCTTCCAGCTGTTCCGAACCCCGAAACTGTCGGGATCGCAGAGTCTCAAATTAAAGCTCCGAGACCAACACTTGTAACACTGCTTATGAGAGCAGTGACGACCTGATAGATTTTCCTTGCCTAAAACGGCTTTGAAATCCAAAAGGATAACATTGAGCCGCAAAAAATTGGCAATTCCAATCTACTGAATCCCTAAAAGGATATGTTCCATCCCCAGCTTCCGCTAGGGATGCCTTGTTACGACTTCGTCCCTGTCACCGAACTTACCGTGATCCCCCCTCTTTAACCCCGACTATTACCTTTCTACGAGGTAAGACATTTCTCTAGCAGTGCCAGATTTTTGCAATGCTTCGAGAAGTGTCGGGTGTAAAGAGGGGGGCCTTCAGGTATTCCCGGCTTCCTTGACGTGACGGGCGGAAAATGGTCTAAATAGCTTGCCATGATCCCGTTCCTAGACTGCTTTCGCAGTTGGAATCCCGGCCAACTTTCGTTGGCTTAGGGACCGTACGTGCGGATTTCCCGCATACGGCGAGCCCCATTGATGCATCTTTGATTTTAATCGTTGAATTTTTTTTAAACCAACCTGCTTTTTGTGTTTTTCTCCATTAACCAATCTAACGATATTACAGAACAAACTAAAATCTCTTCTCCTTGGTATACTGAGTAATTTATTTTTACGGAAAAAAGGGATAATTATATTACTCAAATCCCTCAAATTAGAGACTTGGTAACGATAATTATTTTTCTGATTCTTTCTATATTCTTTCTGAAAACTAATCCTTCCGCACCTGAAAAAATCTTTTACTTTTCTAAGAAGCGGGAGTTCGTCATCTCTCATTTTAATGTAGAAATGACATTCCACTCTCGCATTCCAGGTTGACTTTTCCGGTTTTCTGATAAAAACACAGAAACTTCCTTCGCCGTCAGTTAATCCAACAATATAATCACTTGATAACATAATAGGTTTTGTCCTTCCCGAAACACTCAAACATTTTGAGTGCTTGGTACTATGACGCAGCTGACTTCTTTATGCCGTCCCAAATGGGATGCTATTATCATAGCATAAAGATCTCCTCGGGTCACGCATATTGCTATTCCGGATATCCACATTAAGGTTGATTCGCGATTGCCTTCCTCATACCTCACTGCCAGTATATGAGTCGGCTACCTCTTTTTTAAATGTGGCTACCTTTTGGCTCGGGATCCTTCGCCCAACACCTCGCGATGTTTGGACTATCCTTTTTGCCTACGCTCCATCTCGAATATGGAGGGATAGATTTTAACTACCTAGCTATATGCGCTGCCGAGCGCGTTTATTTTGAGTACAAGATTCGAGAACGTATTCAACGCGGCATAGCTGATCCGCGTTTACTAGCGATTCCTACTTCATGGAGTCGAGTTGCAGACTCCAATCTGAACTGGGGCGCGTTTTGATGGGATTGGCTCCCGCTCGCGCGTTGGCAACCCATTGTACGCGCCATTGTACCACGTGTGTAGCCCAGGGTATCAAAGGGCCACGCTGACCTCGCGTCATCCCCGCCTTCCTCCCCCCTCTTTAACCCCGACTGTAAAAATTTTCTTTGAAAATTTTTACATGGCCGCAAAACTTTTTTAAAGTTTTGCGGTGTCGGGTGTAAAGAGGGGGGCAGTCTCGCATGACACTTGTAACATGCAATAGGGGTTGCGTTCGTTACCCCACTTAAGGGAACAATTCACACCACGAACTGACGAGGGCCGTGCAGCACCTGTGCCAATGTCCTTGTGAGAAGGTAACCCTTTCAGGCACCGTCATTGACGTTTCAAACCCTGGTGAGGTTCCTCGGTTGTCGTCGAATTAAACCACATGGTCCACCGCTTGTGCGAATCCCCGTCTATTCCTTTGAGTTTTAGCCTTGCGGCCGTACTTCCCAGGCGGCAGGCTTAACGCGTAAGCTTAGCCACTCCGAGGGTCGATACTCGAAACAGCGAGCCTGCATCGTTTAGGGCGTGGACTACTGGGGTATCTAATCCCATTTGCTCCCCACGCTTTCGTCTCATGAGCGTCAGGAGATGGCCAGGAGTTTGCCTTCGCCTTTGGTGTTCCCCACGATATCAACGGATTTCACCCCTACACCGTGAGTTCCTACTCCCTCTCCATCCCTCTAGTTCGGCCGTTTCGAACGCAGCCCCGCCGTTAAGCAGCGGGATTTAACGCCCGACTAACCGAACCGCCTGGAGACCCTTTACGCCCAATAAATCCGGATAACGCTTGACGCCTTCGTATTACCGCGGCTGCTGGCACGAAGTTTGCAGCGCCTTATTCATAAGGTACAGTCATGTAAATTCCTCCCTTATAAAAGCAGTTTACAGGCCTAAGCCCTTCTTCCTGCACGCGGCGTCGCTCCGTCAGGCTTTCGCCCATTGCGGAATATTCTCGACTGCTGCCACCCGTAGGTGTACGAGCCGTGTCTCAGTCTCGTCGTTGGGGGTCGCGCTCTCACGCCCCCTACCCGTCATAGCCTTGGTGGGCCATTACCCCGCCAACTAGCTGATAGGACCTAAGCCGCTCCCCGAGCCCCTTGCGGGATTTACTCTTGCGAGAACTATCGGGAATTAGTCCCGCTTTCGCGGGATTATGCCCGTCTCGGGGGTACGTACTAGGGTGTTACTAACTCGTTCGCCGCTAACGCAATTCTTGATGTAATCGCAAACTGCATCCGCACGACTTGCATGCCTTATCCACGCCGCCAGCGTTCATCCTGGACCAGGATCAAATCCTCAATAAAAGTCAGTCCGCCAAAGAGCGGATTCTGACAAAATAATCGGAACAGCTGGAAAAAAATAATTTATAATCGGATTTATTAGATAATAATTGGATTCGCTTATATAAATTTTCAAAATACTATCCGTTCCGCCTTAACAAAACAACAACCACGCAAACCGCTATAAAGCAACTTGCGTGGGTGTTATTTTCCGGCTGACAACTGACCGAAAAATATGCAACTCAATTGTAAAATTGTGTTCTTCCGTCTTCGGAAGAGCGGTTATCAGCCGCAACCTAATGATAAATCAATTATAATCCCGTAACAAAATACTGTCAACCCCGCCCTTGAAAAATGAGTCTATTGTAAAAACAAACCTAAAACTAATCAATTATTTCGCATTAATCAGTTGACCAAAAATATTTTTCAAGGGCGGGGTCAACACCTCACATATACCCATTTAAAATGGAATTCCAGACAAAGAAAAAATATCGTTTACTTGCGATCGCAAGTAAACGATCAAAACAATCAATTACAAAATCCTCACAATATCGCGATAAGTTACTACAACCATTATCACAACCAAAAAAGCAAAACCAATGGTGTGGGCGAAATTTTCTATTTTGGGGTCAATTCGCTTCCCTCTTATTTTTTCCAAAACCAGAAAAAGCGCCCGCCCGCCGTCAAGCGCGGGAATCGGAAGAAAATTCAAGATGGCAAGATTAACCGAAAGGACTCCGACAAACTGAAGAAAAAAACTCAAGCCCAGAGAGCGGGTATCCTCGGCAAAAAGAAATATTCCTATCGGCCCGGCCACTGCCGCGGTGGTTTTGCCGCTTACGAAAAGTTCTTTAACAATGAGCAGGAGACTGTAAACAGTCGCGTAAACGCTCCGGCCCAACACCATCAACCCTTCAACGGGCGCCAAATACCACGGAGCGCGCTTCACCATAATCCGCGCCATTGCAATACCCAGCGGTCCCTCGCCTTCGGGAAAATTAACCCGCGGCGTGGCCCTAATTTCTCTTACTTTATCTCCCTTCTGAACAACAAGGGTGATTTCTTCGCCGCGGTACGCGTCCACAAAATCTCGCACGTCTTTTTCCGATTCCGGCCGCAAGGAGGTTTCGTCGCCGCGCAGTTCCAAAATCTTGTCTCCGAAACGAAAACCGGCTTTTTCCGCGGGAGAATCGGGCAAAACCGAAATCACCGACACCGGAATTTTATCATTTTTGTCATCAGTAATCTGAGGGACGCCCACGGCCGACCCGAAACTAAAAAACAGCCACGCAAGCAAAACATTCATCAAAACGCCGGCGGACAAAATCACAAATCTCTGCCAAACAGGACGAGATGAAAAACTTGCCTTATCATCGTCTCCTTCGCCGTGTTCCCCGAAAATTTTCACAAATCCGCCAAAAGGCAAAAGGTTCAAAGAGTAACGAACCCCTTTTTTTGTCCAAGACAAAACCTTTGGCGGGAAACCAAAACCAAATTCTTCCACTCTCACTCCAAGCCGTCGGGCAGAAAAAAAATGGCCCAATTCATGAACAAAAATCAAAACACTTATTACTAAAATAACTAAAATTAAAGTGATCATAAATTTTAATCTCGAAATCCTAATTTCAAATTTCTAAATAACGCAGGCGGGCAAGCCCTTGAGCGGGCTCGGAGGCCGAGCGGGCATGGTGTCCGACCGCGGTCGGACGAGCGAGGCCGACGCGCCAGCGAGAATCCTCGCTGGGGATTCGAGCGTAGCGAAAGGACTTGCCCGCCTGATAGAAACTAAGATTTAGAAATTCGAAATTTTAAAAGATATTCAATATTTCCTTTGTCCCCCCATATCGGCGACTCTATCCAGTCCTCCACTAGCCAGCCATTCGCATCCGCCCACTTAATAAAATCCTGCAGCAAATCGTTCCTAAACTGGTCGTTTTTAATCACGCCGTGCTTCAAAATTTTGGGGTCTCTGGTTTCATATTGCGGTTTGAATAAAGCAACGATTAAAGAACTTTTTTTGAGCAAACGCCCAACGCTGTTCAACAAATTGCGTAAAGAAACTAATGACACGTCAATAACCGCGATATCAATTTTATCCGGCAAATTTTTAATGTCGCGGATATCCGTTGCTTCCTTTACAATCACCCTTAGGTCTTGCCTCAATTTCAATGCAAGCTTTCCTTTTGCCGTATCCACGGCATAAACCTTTGTTGCGCCGCGATTCAGCAACACCTCGGTAAAACCGCCCGTGGCCGAACCAACATCAATGCAAATCTTTCCCTTAACGCTTATTTTAAACTTTTCCAGAGCCGCTTCCAATTTATAAGCTCCTCTGCCCACGTATTTTTTCTCCGGCTTTATCTCAATCCTGGAATCCGGTGATACTATTTGGGACGGCGAAACGGCTTTTTGACTATCCACAAACACTCGGCCCTCCGTAACAACAACAAAGGCGGAATTTTTGTCCGCCGCAAAACCCCCCTCAATCAATACCTCATCAAGGCGCCGCTTTTTCATCCCGTACGAAATAGGACGCGTACGCAAAAAACGCATCGCGCCTGATATCAGTATTTATAAATCCTGATTTTATATACATAATAATTTAGTGATCTATGCGTCCGCGATTTCGTACGGGATTCATGGCAATAATGTAATTTACGCGGCGCGACCGCGGCTTCTAACGGGATTCGTATTAACCCGTCATTACTTCTTTTTCTTTGGCCTTGCCGGTTTCCTCCATTTTTTTATTTATCTCATCCACAATTTTCTGAACTTCCCGAGCTTGGCGGAATTTCTCATCTTCGGAAATCTCTTTTGATTTCTCTTTTTTGTCAATTTCCTTAAGCATATCTTCGCGCTCCTGCCTTACTTTTATTCTGGCATCTTCCAAATGCCTGCCCAAAAGCTTTATAAACTCTTTTCTGCGCTCCTCGGTCATTGAAGGCAAAGAAAGGCGAATAACATCGCGGTCGGTAACCGGATTAAGGCCGAGGGATGAATTCTGAATGGCTTTTTCAATCGGCTGTATGGCGTTTTTGTCCCACGGCTGAATCGTAAGCGAGCGGGGTTCCGGCGCGGATATTGAAGCAAGGGCTTTTAACGGAGTTTTGGAGCCGTAATAATCAACCTCCAAATCCTCAACCAAGGCCGGCGTGGCGCGGCCGGTGCGCAAACCCGCAATCTCGTTTTTCAAATGCTCCTGTATTTTTTCTAGTTTAAGTTTGAAATCATTCATATTGAAATGCTAACTGCCCACAATGGCAAACATAATTTCCGATTTTGAAGGATGAATCAAAAGCTGCCTGATTTTTGATTTTGTCGGAAGATTTATCGTTTTCCAGTCTAATCCGTTGTCGTTGCTTTGAAAAATCTGGGAAGAAGCGCCGACAAACATCAGGTTTGAATTTCCCGGATAAATTGCGACGGCTGTCACGGGCAAGGATTCGGGCGGAATCAATACGTCAATCGGCTCCCAAGAATAGCCGCCGTCTGTGGAGCGTAAAAGCCCGGCCTTGGAACCAACATAAATCGTATCAAACCTGTTTGGGTCAACGACTATTGTTTCAAAATACCTCCGCGAGCCGGTAAAAGCCGAGAAAGGATTGGGCATAATCTGGCGGGGCGGATAAGTAATGTTGGTTGCCGGAATAGTAGCTAATTGAAGAGAGCCGGATTTTCTTAAACCGATGCTTAAATCGGCCCATTTTTCCCCGCCGTCAAAACTTTTGTAAACCACTTCATCGCTGGTAACCGCCAATAATTCCTGCGAAGAATGGGGATTTACCATCAACTTAGCAAGAGCCTGCCCAAACCACTTCAGCACCCGCCATGTTCTGCCGCCATCTTTAGATTCCAGCAATCCCCCCTGCCCCGTGGCAATAAGAACGCGGTTTTTTTCAAAAGGGTCGGCAAAAATATCAGAAACCGTCGCTCCGGTCGTGCTGGTAAAATAAATCTCACGGAAAGATTCGCCGTTGTCTTCGCTCCTTAACACCCGCCCTTTTCTGTCTTGATAAACCGCCAGATAGATTATTTTTGAATCAGCCGGGCTAAAAACCACTTTTCGAACATCGGCAGACAACATCAGCACTTTTGATTTGTCCAACACTTTTTGCCACGAAACTCCGCCGTTGAGGCTCTTCCACAAACCGTCTCCTTTTGCCCCCGCAAACACGATATCGTGATTTTGGGGGTTAAAGACGATGTCAAAAATCTGCGCGGGAAAAGAATCGCGCCGGTTTTCAGAAACAACCGCGGTCCAATTTTCTCCGCCGTCTTGCGAACGCAAAAGCCCACGGCTCCCGATAGATACCGGACTTTCGCTGACAGAGCCGAACTGAAACATCTTGACTCCGGCTATATTAAAAATAAAAGGCATAACGACAACCAATGCCAAAACAATCAATAAAATTATGAGAACAATTCTTAAAGTCATAAAATCAGCTATTTCATTATATTATTTTTCCGGCGCCGTTCAAGCCTAACAAAAACATGGAATCAATGGCTAAACGCGGATTAACATTAGTTGTTTCAAGCGCGCCCAAAAGACCGTGAATATTTTTTAAAATACCGATGGACGACGCGATGTCCTGTTTAGCGACGCCGCTTTCCGAAACTCTGCCCAAAAGCCGGGAACGCAGCATATTTATGAAATATCCCGCGGTTTTTGAACGAAGCTCCTCGTCGAAAGAAATTTTTTCCGAAAAACGGAATGATTCACCCAAATCCCGATTTTGAAAAATAGAATCAATCTGCTGCCAAAATTTGCGTTCGTTAGCTAATTCATTCTTATCTTCCAAGAGTTTAAACAAAACACCGGGTCTGCCACTGGAAAAAAACACCAGCTCTTTTTTTAATTTATTGTCGGCGATTTTTTCTGCGATAAAATTATCAAGCGCCTCATCCGACAAACCGGAAAAACCAATAGACTGGGTTCTGGAAACAATGGTGGAGGGCAATGATTCCTTGCTTGAACACACAAGAATAAAAACAGTCTGCGCGCCCGGTTCTTCAAGAATCTTCAAGAAAGCATCCGCCGCTTCTTGGCTTAACTTTTGAGCTTCATTAATAATTACGACTCGCGTTTCTCCTGCCGTGGGCGCAAAAGACAACCGCCGTCTCAGTTCCCGAATATCCCCAATCGGTATATCTTTTCGTTTGTCTTTTTTGGAAACAAGCGTATTTTGCGTGTCCAGCAAAAAAACTCCGGCGTGGCGATTTTGTTCAATAAGACGGCATTGAACGCATTCCCCGCAAACTCGCTCAATAGAAACGGGTTTTTGGTCGCAATAAAATGTTTTTGCCAAAGATTTCGCAACGGTAAATTTGCCAATATGCTCCGGTCCGTAAAATAAATAAGCGTGGCCCATACGCCCGTTTTTTACGGCTTTATTCAGATATTCAAGCTGACGCCTGTGGCCAAGAATCATAACAGTTTTGACAAATCTCCGTTTAAAACGACGGGTTGCATTGCCATAATCTCCTCCAATATAAAATTCATTTCAGCCGGAATGTCCCGCATGAGATAAATAGGTTTATTCAAAATGTGGGCAAAACCCATCTCCAAAAACGTGTTTCCGCCGATATAATTTTTTATACCGCGCCTGTCGTAATTCAAAACCAAAATCGCATCCGACTCTTTGATTTTTTCATAATGCCTGCGTATAAAATCATTTTTAATTTTTCTCTCCGCTCCAACATTAGCAACCCCGTCTACCGCGGTTTTTAACAAAGAGGGGTCAAAAATATATGCCTCTGTCTCGCCGGGCAAAGAAACAACATAACCCCCGCCCTCAAGGTTTTTTTTAATTTCAAGCATTTCTTGAGAAAATGCCATTGATCCGCAAATAGCTATTTTCATCTAAATAAGTTGAGTTAGTTTGAAAAATACTGCCAGCAAGGAAAACTGCTTTTGAAAACACTGGGAGGCCGAGCACTTTTGTGCCCCAGCGAGACCACGTGCGGTCGAGGTATTTTGTTTCTCGCGACAATCAGGAGCACGGCAGCATGGTGTCCGACCGCAGTCGGACTGCCCGTGCGGATGCTTAGCGAGGTCGTCGCTGGACGACCGAGCGTGTCGCGACAACAAAATATCGAGGGGAATCGCACTGGCGAGCGCTATCTCTTAGACATAATACTCCTCTTGTAAACATCTAAATGTTCAAGCGCGATTCCGGTTCCTTTTGCCACGCAAAGCAAAGCGTCTTCGGCAATATGCGCCGAAACGCCGGTTTCCTGAAACACCAATTCATCAATGTTGCGAAGAAGCGATCCCCCGCCGCTCATCACAATACCTTTATCCATAATATCGGCTGAAAGTTCCGGCGGAGTATCGTGCAAAACCGATTTTATGGCGTGGATTATTTCACCAAGCTCATCGGATATAGCTTCCGTGACCTCCGGCGAATGAATCTCAATGGTACGCGGGAGTCCTGCCATCAAATCCCTTCCTTTGATTTCCATTTTTAATTTTTCATCATCAACCGGCACTGCCGATCCTATTTGGATTTTGACGTCTTCCGCCGTTCTGTCGCCGATTGCCAAATTATAGTTTCGCTTGATATAATCGGCAATCGCCTGATCAAGCTTATTGCCCGCAACCTTCACTGAAGTAGACGCAACAACCCCGCCAAGCGAAATTACAGCAATGTCAGTTGTTCCGCCGCCTATATCAACCACCATATGACCTGAAGATTCATTTATGGGAATGCCCGCGCCTATTGCGGCCAAAACCGGCTCTTTCACCACGTAGGCGGCTTTAGCGCCGGCTTGTATGGTCGCTTCAATTACGGCCCTTCTTTCAGTTGAAGTCACGCCTGCTGGAACCGAAACCATTACCTCGGGCCGAAAAAGTCTTAATCTGCCGCTAGCCTTATCAATAAAATAACGGAGCATCGCTTCGGTAACGCGATAATCAGCAATTACGCCATCGCGAAGAGGGCGGTATGCAATAATAGTATCGGGCGTGCGGCCAATCATATTGCGCGCTTCGCTGCCAACAGCCAATACCCTATTATCTTCCTTTGATACGGCCACAACCGAGGGTTCGTTTATCACCACCCCCTTTCCGGGCACAAAAACCAATGTGTTGGCTGTGCCTAAATCAATTCCTATTTTTCTGACAAACATAATAATTTGTTAAATTTAATTTTATGCCGCAACACGCTTTATATTAGCTCCGAGAATTCTTAACCTGCCATCCAAATCCTCGTATCCTCTGTCAATGTGTTCTGTGCCGGAAATAATTGATTCGCCTCCGGCAACCAATGCCGCAATTATATGAGCCATGCCCGCGCGAATATCAGTCATTGTAATTTCCTTTCCCGAAAGCTTAGCCGGTCCCCAGATTCTTGCGCTATGATTAAAAGTCTGTCCCGAAAATCTGCATTTTTCTCCTCCCAGACACTCATCCGAAATCTCAATCTCTGCGCCCATCTGCTTCAAATCTTTGGTATAGTCAAAACGGTCTTCGTAAACCGTCTCATGAATTATTGACTCTCCTTTGGCTTGTGTCAAAAGGACGCAGAATGGCTGCTGCCAATCGGTCATAAAACCCGGATGAGGCGAAGTTTCCACAACCACCGACCGATAGGGCTTTTTGCCGGAAAAAACTATTCCTCCGTCTTTAATCTCGTACAAAGCCCCCAATTCATCAAGTTTCCCCAAAAAAGCTTTGATGTGCTCCCCTACAGCTCCGCGGACAAAAACACTGCCCTCCGTGGCCAAAGCGGCCGCCACAAAAGATACAACCTCGTTTCTGTCCGGTATAACGCGGACTGTCGCGCCCCGCAGTTTTGCAACTCCTTCAATTTCTACAATCCTTTCTTCGGGATTAACAGAAATTTTCGCGCCCATTGCCCCAAGCATATCTATCAAATTCATTATTTCCGGCTCCAAAGCGGCGTTGCGGATTAAAGTTTTTCCTTCGGCCAAGA
>Ga0265296_1004620_pt1 | contig 11867 bp, 9 predicted proteins | sample MunlanPumphouse1_FD_189073 | JGI IMG/M metagenome (GOLD analysis project Ga0265296, IMG submission 189073) | Groundwater microbial communities from a municipal landfill in Southern Ontario, Canada - Pumphouse #1 | ecosystem: Environmental > Aquatic > Deep subsurface > Groundwater | place: Canada...
CCTGACGAGCTGAACGTCCCGCGACGATCGGTCCGCAGTCCTCCCGGGCTCGAACCCCGGAACGATGTGCGATTCGCACACCGCCCTGCACCGGATGCCCACGGTCTTCGGCCGTACGCGGGCGTAGGTTGGCGTCGTACCGCACACCGAGGAGCATCTGCGATGTCCGTCACCGCGCCGTCACCCGTCACCGTCCGCCGCATCCCGAACCCCGCCGAGCCGGTCCCGGCCGTGGCGGTTCCGACCTTGACGCTGCTCGTCGTCGCGCTGATCGGCTGGATCGGGGCGACCGTGCTCTACGTCGCCGCGGGCCTGCCGTGGTGGGCGACGGTCGTGGTCAACGCGGTTACCGGCTACCTGCTCTTCACCGTGGCCCACGACGCCGCGCACAGCTCGGCGTCCAACCGGCGGGGCCTGAACAACGCGATGGGTCGCGTCGCGGCGCCGTTCTTCGCGCTGCACGCGGCGTTCCCGGTCTGGCGCTTCATCCACATGCAGCACCACCGGTTCACCAACCACGACGACGGCGACGATCCCGATCACTACACGATGCGCGGGCCCGCCTGGCAGCGGCCGTTCCGGTGGGTCACGATCGACTACCACTACGTGCTCTTCTACCTGCGGCACTTCCGTTCGCGGCCGCGGCCGGAGCGGATCGAGGGCGGGCTCTTCCTGACGCTGGGCGTGCTCGTGCCGGTCGCGCTGATCGCCACCGGGAACGTGATGACCTGGCTGGTCGTGCTCTTCGTGCCGTCGCGCCTGGCGATCATCTGGCTCGCCTACGCGTTCGACTACCTCCCGCACCACGGCCTGCACCACCGGCCGAATGAGGACCGGATGAAGACGACCCGCAACCGGATCGGTGGCGAGCGCTGGGTCTCGCCGCTGATGCTCTACCAGAACTACCACCTGGTCCATCACCTGCACCCGACGGTGCCGTTCTACCGCTACATCCAGGTCTGGCGCCGCAACGAGGCCGCCTACCTCGATAAGGACCCCGCGCTCTCGACGCTCCGCGGACGCGAGATCACGCCCGACGAGTACCGCCGGATGCGCGACCTCGTGGAGGACCACCACTAGGGGCGGACGGTCAACCGGGGTGCCCTCCGGGTACCCCTGCGTATCGTCATAGAGATGTGCGGAATCGTGGCGCAGCATGGAGGCGACGACGTCGTCGAGCTCGAACGGATGCTGGAGCGCCTCCACCACCGGGGGCCCGACGAGCGCGGGATCAAGACGCTGGAGCACGGGTGGCTGGGGCATACCCGGCTGTCGATCGTCGACCTGGCGCACGGCCGGCAGCCGCTCGCCAACGCGGCGGGCGATGCCTGGCTGGTCGGCAACGGCGAGATCTACAACCACGCGCAGGTCCGCGCCGAGATCGGCGACCAGCGCTTCCTGACGATGTCCGACAACGAGGTCGGGCTCTACCTGATGGAGCACGACTCGGTGGACGCGCTCGCGCAGCTCAACGGCATGTTCGCGTTCGTGATGGCCACCGCCGACGGGCGCTTCGTCGCCGCGCGCGACGCCGTCGGCATCAAGCCGCTGTATTGGGCCCGCCCTCCCCGCTCTCCCCGCGGGTCCGAGCACGAGGGCGTCACCCGCTTCGCGTCCGAGATGCACGCCTTCGATCCAGACTGGCAGCCGTACGTGGAGCCGTTCCCGCCCGGCCACGTCTGGACGCCCGAGGGTGGTCTGGAGCGGTTCGCGTCCGCGGTGCCCGAAGGCCCGTTGGTGGCGCCGCACGGTGACTACGTGGCCGGCACCCGCGAGGTCCTCGTCCGTGCCGTCGAGCACCAGATGATGGGCGACGTGCCCGTCGGCGTGTTCCTCTCGGGCGGGCTGGACTCGAGCATCGTCGCGGCGATCGCCGCGCGCTGGTGCCACCGCCACGGCACCACGCTGAAGACGTTCGCGATCGGCACACAGGGCTCGCCCGATATCGCCGCCGCGCGTCGGGTCGCGGAGTTCGTCGGGGCCGAGCACCGCGAGTTCGCCTACGACGCAGACGACGCGCTGGAGGTCCTGCCTGAGGTCGTGCGCTCGATCGAGTCGTTCGATCCCGGTCTCGTGCGATCCGCCGTCCCGAACTACCTGCTCGCGCGGGAGACGTCGGAGCACATCAAGGTCGTGCTGACCGGCGAGGGCGCCGACGAGCTGTTCGCCGGCTACGCCTACATGGCCGAGATCACCGACGCCGAGGAGCTCCACGCCGAGTTGGAGCGGACGGTGCGGTCGCTGCACAACCTCAACCTGCAGCGCTGCGATCGCGTGACGATGGCGCACGGGCTGGAGGCGCGCGTGCCGTTCCTCGATCTCGACGTGATCCGGTGGGCATTGAGCCTGCCCGCGGCGGAGAAGTTCACCACCCCGGCGCGACTCGAGAAGGCGCTGCTGCGTGAGGCGTTCACGGGCTGGCTGCCGGACGACCTGCTGTGGCGGGTCAAGGCCGAGTTCGGTGACGGGTCCGGCGCGCGCGACGTGCTGTCGGAGGCGATCGAGGCCGAGATCACCGACGCCGAGCTCGCGGCCGAGCGCGACGCCGTCCGCCCGCCGTTGCGCAGCAAGGAGGAGCTCGCCTACTACCGCGTGTGGCGCGAGCATCTCGAGGGCGTCAGCGCCGAGCGGACGCTCAGTCGCTTCGCGCGGGCCTGAGCCAGGTCGGCCGCGGAGCTAGCCGCCCAGGACCGTGGCGGCACCCCTTGCGCCCGACGTCCCGATCGGCAGCTGGACCGTGACGTGGAGCCCGCCGCCGGCGCGGGGGACGACGGTCAGCGTGCCGTCGTGCGCCTGGATGATGCTCTTGACGATCGCGAGGCCCAGGCCGACGCCCGCGTGGTCGGCGCGGATCCGCTTGCTGCCGCGCTGGAACGGCTCCGCGAGCGTGGCGACCAGCTGCGGGGTGAGCGGCTCGCCGGTGTTCTCGACGGTCAGCCGCGCGGCCCCGCCGTGCGCGCTGGTCGTGACCCAGACGGTGCCCTGATCCGGCAGGTTGTGGACGATCGCGTTGTGCACCAGGTTGGTGACCATCTGCAGCAGCAGCGCGGGGGAGCCGGCGGTCGGCGCGGGGTCGCCGGAGGTCTCGATCGCGATCCCCCGCTGCTCGGCGAAGGGCAGCAGCGTCTCGGTCGCCTCCTCGGCCAGCAGCGACAGGTCGACCGGCTCGCGGGCGAACGACCGCTGGTCGGCCCGACTGAGCAGCAGCAGCGCCTCGGTCAGGTCGATCGCCCGGGCGTTGATCACGTGGAGGCGCTCGATCAGCTCGTCGTCCTCGCGGCTCGCGTCGTTGCGGACGACGTCGAGCAGCGTCTGGGTGATCGCGAGCGGGGTGCGCAGCTCGTGAGAGGCGTTGGCGGCGAACCGCTGCTGCTCGGCGACCTGCGCCTCGACGCGCGCGAGCATCAGGTCGAAGGCGTCGGCCAGCTCGCGGAACTCGTCCTGCCGTCCTTCCAACCGGATCCGGTGGGAGAGCGATCCGCTGGTCGCCAAGCGGGCGGCGTCGGTGATCCGCGTCAGCGGTGCGAGCATCCGCCCGGCGAGCACCCAGCCGCCCACGAGCGCGAAGATCAGCAGACCGCCCATCACGAGGGCGGCCTTCGGGACGAAGGCGTTCTGCAGGTCGGCGCGCCCGGGCGCGAAGATGGGCGCGTCGTTCAGGGTCTCGGGCACGTACCGCAGCAGGAACACCCAGACGACCGCGAGCAGCGCGGCGCCGGCCAGCATCACGAGCGCGGCGTAGCTGAGGGTGAGCTTGAGCCGGACGCTCAGGCCCGGATCCCTACCCACCTTCGACCCCTTCGTCGTCGGCGGCTCCCGTATCTATGCGGTACCCGACACCGGCCACCGTGGCGATCAACCCCGGTTCGCCGAGCCGCTTGCGCAGCGCCGAGACCGTGATCCGTACGGCGTTGGTGAACGGGTCGGCGTTCTCGTCCCACGCCCGCCGGAGCAGCTCCTCGGCGCTCACGACACCGCCCTCGGCCTCGACCAGGACCTCGAGCACGGCGAACTGCTTGCGGGTCAACGCGACGTAGCGGTCGTCGCGGTAGACCTCGCGGCGGAACGGATCCAGCCGGAGTCCGGCGATCTCGCGCACCGGTGGTCGGTTGTGGGCACGGCGGCGGTCGAGCGCCCGCAGCCGGAGCACCAGCTCCTGGAGCTCGAACGGCTTGGTCAGGTAGTCGTCGGCTCCGAGCCCGAACCCGCTGGCCTTGTCGTCCAGGCGGTCCGCGGCGGTCAGCATCAGGATCGGCGTGCCGCTGCCCGACGCGACGATCCGCTGAGCGATCTCGTCGCCGCTGGGTCCGGGGATGTCGCGGTCCAGCACGGCGATGTCGTAGTCGTTGATGCTCAGCAGCCGCAACGCGGTGTCGCCGTCTCCGGCGAGGTCGGTCGCGATCGCCTCCAGGCGCAGGCCGTCGCGGATGGCCTCCGCCATGAACGGCTCGTCCTCGACGACCAACACACGCATCGGTTCGATCCTACGAGTCGGGGGATATCGCCGGCGTATCGAAAAGCCCATACGTACGGGCAACACGGTGCGGTCTTGACTGGCGGCGTGACTTCTCGTGGCGCAGCACGGATGACGATCCGCCGGAGCCGGATCCGCTGGACGCGCGTCGTCGGCGTGCTCGTCCTCGTGGCGGCGATCGTCGTCGCCGTCGGCTCCCGGCTGTCGGCGTCCCTGCCCTCGGTGACCGCCCTGCCGTCGACGGCGGTGTCCACCCTGGACGCGTTCCACGGTGGCAACGGCGAAGCCGACGGCCACGTCCCCGACGGTACGACGGTCTTCGACGACGACGTTCCGGCCGTGGCCAAGCTCGATCGCGCGCTGCTCGACGCGGTGCGCCAGGCGGCGACGGACGCCGCGGACGACGGGATCACGGTCCTCGTCAACAGCGGCTGGCGGACCCCGAAGTACCAGGCGCGACTGCTGCGCGAGGCGGTCTCGACGTACGGCTCCGAGGCGGAGGCGGCCCGCTGGGTCGCGACCGCCAAGAGCTCTCCGCACGTGTCCGGCGACGCGATCGACGTCGGGCCGTACGACGCCCAGGCGTGGCTGTCCGAGCACGGCGCGGCCTACGGGCTCTGCCGGATCTACGACAACGAGCCGTGGCACTACGAGCTGCGGCGCGGAGCGGTCCGCAACGGCTGCCCGCCGACGTACGCCGATCCGACGGCGGACCCGAGGATGCACTGAGCGGCGCGCTCGGCATCCCCGTCCCGGTTCCGCCGATCCCTCACGGCGCCGCGGCGTGCGCCGCGACGGCCGAGCCGACCGCCGAGCCGTCGGTCTTCGACGTCGGACGGAAGACGATCGCCCAGCCTTCCGAGCCGTCGTTGCGCGTGAATCGGCTTGTCGTGAACTCGATCACGATGTGGTCGCCGTCCTTGCTGAGCAGGCATTCCTCGTGCACCTGTCGCGCCGGCTGGTCACGGGCTCCGAGCGCCCGGCGGGTGGGGAGCGGTGCGCAGACGATCTCGTCGAGCGCGTGCCCGACCAGCTCGTCCGTCGCCCAGCCGAGCAGGTCCTGCGCAGCCGCGTTGATCCGCGTGATCGTGCCGGCCGCGTCGCCGGAGATCCAGCCGTCGCGCATCGTGTCGGCGAGCGCGCGGAGCTCGTTGTCCGCCTGGACGAGCGCGTGCTGGATCCGCAGTCGCTCGCTGATGTCGACCAGTACGACGATGATCCCGAACGGCACCTCGCCCGATCCCCGCAGGAGCCGGCAGCGCGCGTAGGCGTCGAAGGTCGATCCGTCCTTGCGCTGGAGCATCAGGTCGCCGGACCACCGTCCGACCCGCTGCAGCTGGTCCTCGACGACCTGCGCGAGGCGCCGATCCCGTCGCTCCAGGACGAGATCCGCGAGCGGTCGATCGCCGGTCTCGCCCTCATCCCATCCGAGCAGGGCGGTCGCGCCTCCGCGCCAGCCGGTCACGTTGCCCTCGAGATCGAGCACGACGGTCGCCGTCTCGATGTCGTCCAGCAGGCTCGCGCCGAGGTACGCCCGGGCCTCGGCCAAGCGGCGGTCGGTCAGGCTGCGGTGCCGCACGAGCACCGCGGGCCCGTCGTCGCTGCGGTAGCGGGTGGCGCGCATCTCGACCCAGCGAGGGTCGTGCGGAGCGTCGTTGCGGTACTCCAGGCTGAAGGAGCCGGAGCGGTTCTCGAGCAGCTCGTGCAATCCCCAGGCGACCTGGGCCGCGTCGGGGCAATCCGCCGCGGCCTCCTCGCAGACCCGCAGGTAGTTCTGCTCCGCCTGAACCCCGAACCGGCCGTTGGCTCGGCCGAACTCACGCCAGGCCTCGTTGACGGCGAGCACGTTGCCGTCGGCATCGAGCACCGCCGCGGGCTCCTCGAGCGCGTCGAGGGTCTGGAGCGGAAGCGGAAGCGGGGGTGCGCCGGGCCCTTCGGACGCGAGCATGTCGAAGGTCGCGAGCCCGTGCAGCTCTCCGGAGCGGATCGCGAGGGCGATCGCGTGGGGCCGGTTCTTCGCGCCGAGCTTGCGCAGCGCATTGGCGACGTGGCGCTCGACGGTGGCGGGGGCGAGGTAGAGCTGCTCGGCGATCTCGGCACCGGTCATCCCCGAGGAGACGAGCGTGACGACCTCGCGCTCGCGCTCGCTGAGGGTCGGCGTCCGCGCGGGACCCTCGCCGGCGAGACGCAGGGCGACCACATGGCCGTCGTGCCCGACCCGGGCCCGGCAGGTGAGCTCGACGGCGACCCGCGAGCCGTCGCCGCGCTCCAGCTCCAGCGGGGTCCATCCGTCGGACGACGCCGGCCCGGATTCGGCCAACGCCAGGGCGACGGCCCCCGCCGTGCGACGGCGTAGTCCGGTCGGCGCCAGGTCCTCGAGGGTCCGGCCGAGCACGTCGCCTCGAGCCCGTCGCAACAACCCCTGGGCTGCGACGTTGACGTCCGTCACCCGATGACCCGCGTCGCAGATCAGTACGGGGATGGCACTGCCGAACGCGAAAGCGGGGCCGAGCATGTGGGATCCGGAGATCGTTGGTGTCGCCGTCGCGCCAAAGGCGGCTGACCGTCCGAACCTACCACGCATTGCGTACGGCGTTTCAGACGGGTTGCGAGATTCGCGACCCCGTGCGCCGCAGTCCGCGAGAACCCGCCAGATCGATGATGGAAAACCGGTATCCCGGCGGCGGGGCGGCAGATCGGACCTAGCCTGAAAGCGTCGGTCCCGGACTCGCACGAGTCACCCGACTGCCGGTGTCGTCCCGACGGCGCAGCGACCCCCGCCGCACGCCGTGACTCCGGTCAGGACTCGTTCTCCCCAGGAGGTTTCGATGTCGAAGTTCCCCGTCACCCGTGTACCCGGCCGCCTGCCGCCCGAGTCGATCCGTGCCCGCATCGGCATCGCCCTGGCGCTCGTCGCGCTACTCCTGACGGTCGTGGGGGCGGCGACCGCCCGAGCGGCGACCGTCGGCCTCGGTACCGCGGACGGCTTCAGCGTGCTCGGCGGCAGCGCCGTGACCAACACCGGCCCGACGGTGCTCTCCGGGGACCTGGGCGTCGGACCGGGATCCGCGATCACCGGGTTTCCGCCGGGGATCGTCGGCGGAGCGGTGCACCAGAACGACGCCGTCGCGATCCAGGCCCAGGCCGACCTGACGACCGCCTACGACGACGCGGCCGGCCGCAGCTCGACCGCTTCGGTCGCCGGCGACCTGGCCGGCAGCACGCTCGTCCCGGGCGTCTACAGCTCGGCGAGCTCGCTCGGCCTGAGCGGCGACCTGACCCTCGACGCCGGGGGAGACCCCGATGCGGTCTTCGTCTTCCAGGCGGGCTCGACCCTGACGGCGGCGTCCGGCAGCCGGGTCCTGCTGATCGGCGGGGCGCAGGCCTGCAACGTCTTCTGGCAGGTCGGCAGCTCGGCCACGATCGGCAGCGCGAGCGCCTTCACCGGCAACGTCCTCGCGCTGACGTCGATCTCGCTGACCACCGGTGCGACGCTCGACGGGCGGGCTCTGGCCCGCAACGGCGCGGTGACGCTCGACACCAACGTGATCTCCCGTTCGACGTGCACGCCGCCCGCAGCACCCGAGGGTCCGGACGGACCCGGACCGGGCGACGAGACCGGCATCGCCGGAACCACCCTGGATGCGACGGCGCCGAACGCCCCGGCGCCGGCCCCCGTCGGAGGAGCTCCGGCGGTGGCCGTCCCCGCGGCCGCGCCCGGACCGGTGACCTCGCCGACCCGCTCGCCGTTGCTCGTCACCACCGGCCGCGCGTCGCTCGTCGGCGATCGGGCGCGGCTCGGCGGCACGGTCCGTCCGGGAAGCGCGAACGCCACGCACTACTTCCAGTACGGGCGCACGACGCGCTACGGACAGCGGACGCGGCTCGACCGGAGCACGGCGAGCGCCAAGCGGCGCACGGTCCTGGGTCGCTCGCGGGAGCTCCAGCCGTGCACGACCTACCACTACCGAGTGGTCGGCGTGCGACCCGACGGTCGCAAGATCTACGGGATCGACCGCACGTTCCGGACGGACGGCTGCGACTCGACGCGCTCTCCGGCCCGCCCGCCGCGGACGCCGCAGGGCTTTGCCGGCTGACCGGGCCGGGGCCGACCGCACCACGGTCGGCCCCGACCGCGTCCCCGCGACCGCCATGTCGTTGTCTCGTTCCCTCGTCCCCACGGTGACGGTGCTCGCGCTCGCCGCGTCGAGCGCCGCCGCGGCGGGGACCACCTACGCCGCTTCCGCCCCCACCGCGCCCGCCGTCCAACGGCTCGCGGTCCTCGAACGCGCTCATGACGTCTTCGTCGCTCCCGATCGCGACGCAGAGCGGCGGACGCGGGTGGCACGGCGGCGGCCGATCACCGGCGTCGTCACGGTCCTGCCCGTGCTGCGCGAGGTTACGGGCGCCGGCGGCGTGCGTTGGTTGCGCGTCCTGCTGCCCGGGCGTCCCAACGGCGCGAGCGGCTGGATCACAGCACGCGCCACGCGGCGCGGGACCACCGAATGGCGGATACGTGCCAGCCTCGCGAGCCGCCGCGTGACGGTCTTCCATCGCGGCCGGGCGGTACGGACCTTCCGCGCGGTGATCGGCGCGCGGGAGACGCCGACGCCGCGGGGACGGTTCTTCGTCGAAGAGAACGTGCGGCTCGGGCCCTCTCGGGCCGGCGCGCCGTACGCCCTGGCCCTGAGCGCCCGGTCCGGCGTCCTCCAGGAGTTCGACGGCGGGCCGGGGCAGATCGCGCTCCACGGCTTGGGCGGCGTGGGCGGCGTCCTCGGCACCGCCGCATCGCACGGCTGCCTACGGCTCGGCGACCGGGCGATCACCTGGCTGAGTCGACGGATCGTGCCCGGGACGCCGGTCACGATCGGTGCCTGAGGGTCGCTTGGGGCTCCGGGACGTCGCGGCCGTAGGCCTCGAGCGTGACGACGTCCGGTTCAGGTCCATCGAGCCTACGCCCGGCTCGGCAGGGCCGTTCTCGGCTACGGGGGACCTAGGTCCCGTATCCACGGGTTCTGCGCCGTTCCGGGGCTACGCTGACGCCGACAACACCCCGAGGGCCGCATCTGGAGAGGTCGGGCATCCGCACGGACGCGCTGGTGCCCGAGCCGCTCGTGCCCGTCCGTCCAGGAGTCCCCGATGCCCCGCCGTACCGTCATCACCCTCGCCGTGCTGCTCGTCGCCTGGACCGCGGGTGCGACCGGCGCCCACGCCGAATCGTGGGTCCCCGGACCAACGCTGACCGAGAGCGTCGCGAACGCACCGCATGTCGCGATCGGCGCGGACGGGGGCGCGACCGTGCTCTGGGTCGACGGAGCGGCCGGAGCGTCGAGTGGCGGGGTTGCGGCTCGACGAGTGGCCTCCGACGGGTCGCCCGGCACCGTCCAGGGTCTCGGCACGGGCGTCGCGCTGGACGTCCTGGCGACCGGCGGGGGTGGCCTCGTCGCGTGGGCGGAGGTCGCCGCGGGCGGAGCGACGCTCGCCGTGAAGACCACCAACCTGAGCACGGCGGACGTCACCAGCGACAGCCGGACCGTCACGATTCCGACCGGGTCGGCGGCCCGCGAGCCGCTTGGAGCGATCGCGTCCGACGGGTCGATCGTCGTCTCGTGGTTGGAGGACAACGCGACGCTTCCCGACGAGTCGGACCTGCACGTGCTGCGGATCGCGCCCGACGGGTCGTTCGGGTCGGTCGTCGACCTGGGCCTGGCCGTCGAGGAGGAGAGCGCCTACCAGCTGGCCGTCGGTAGCGACGGGGTGGCGCGCGTCATGTGGCGGCGGTCGGACGTCGTCGGCGGTGGACTGCTCGTCGCGCGGATCGGCGCCGACGGCGCGGAGTCCGGCACGGACCTGCTGACCCTGAACCCCGAGGGCACGGCGACGCTGAAGGTCGACGGCGCGCACGCGATCGCCGGATGGCTCGAGGCCGTGACCCCCGGCGACATGGCGTCGTCGAGCATGCTGCGGATCAAGCGGCTGCCCTCGAGCGGATCGGTCGCCGTATCGCCGGTCACGATCGTGCCGTCGCTGTTCGCGCCGTTCCCGGGCGTCGCGTTCACGCTCGCACCCGACGGCACGGCCACCGTGGTCTGGTCCCAGTCGGACCCCGCGGCGGGCAACTCGGTCCTCAACGTTCGCCGGGTCGCGACGAACGGCTCGCTCGGCGCCGTCCGGACGATCACCTCGCCTCCCAGCGGGAGCGTCGATCTGGCCCCGAGGCTGGCGAAGGATCGCGACGGCACGACGCTCGTCGTCTGGTCGCGGATGAACCTGGCCAGCTTCTCGGCGGCCATCGTCAGCGGTCGGCTCGCGGCCGACGGCACCCCGATCGCCGGCGAGCTGCCCGTGACGTTCTCGTCCGCGACGGCGGCCTCCAGCCCGACGTTGACCGTGGGTCCGACCGGCGATGCGCTGGTGACGGCGCTCGGCGTCCGGAGCGACCTCGTATCGCTGGACCTGCTGACGTCGCGCCTGGTGGCCCCGCCGGTCGTGCCGGATCCGGGCCCCGGACCGATTCCGGATCCCGGCCCGGGGGGCGGTCTCGGTCCCGGTCTGATCCCGGGTCCCGGCGGGACGCCCGGTCCCGTGCCGAGTCCGCCGAGCACGGCTCGCGCGTCGGCCCGGCTGAAGCTCACCAAGGCGACGCGTATGGGCGCTCGGGTGTCGGTCACCGGCACGCTCGACCGCCGGGCCAGAGGCCGCGTCACGCTGACGTGGAAGCAGAAGGTCGGCCGCAAGACGACCACCCGAACCGCCCGCGCGACGATCAAGCGGGGCCGCTTCTCGGCGACGCTCAAGCTGCCGAAGGCGCTCGCGCGCTCGAAGGCCGCCGGTCGCCTGACGGTGATCTACGCCGGCGACGGCACGCTCGCCCGCGCCAGCGTCGACCGCAGCGTGCGACTGACGAAGGCGAAGCCGAAGAAGCCCGCGAAGCGGGCGTAGCGTCGGCCGGCCGACGCGGGCGGAGTGCCTCTGACCGGGGCGCTTCGTCGGTGGTCGGCTATCGGCTCGGCGAATCTCGACCGAACCGCGCCACTACGGCGCGGTCGTCGTGCCCGCGGCGGGCTCTTCGTCGTCCGCCGCCACGTAGTCGACGTTGCCCTTGTCGTCCTTCTGGGTGACGACGAACTCGGTGCGGCCGTTGCGGGTGGCGGCTTCGCAGACGAACGTCACGCCCTTGGCCTGCTTGATCTGCTCGGGACAACTCACCTCGGCGGTGACGTCGCGTTGGTTGCGAATGCTGTCGGTGATCGCCAGTGCGACCACCTTGGTGTCCAGGAACGGGCCCTGGGCGGCCGTGGTGGTGGCCTCGTCGTCGGACGAGGAACCCCCGCAAGCGGCCAGGATCGCGGCGCAGCCGACGGCGAGCAGGGCCCCCGACAGGGTGGACATC
>Ga0265296_1004623_pt1 | contig 11859 bp, 8 predicted proteins | sample MunlanPumphouse1_FD_189073 | JGI IMG/M metagenome (GOLD analysis project Ga0265296, IMG submission 189073) | Groundwater microbial communities from a municipal landfill in Southern Ontario, Canada - Pumphouse #1 | ecosystem: Environmental > Aquatic > Deep subsurface > Groundwater | place: Canada...
AGGCAGAGTCCCCCTCTAGTGCAACGCCACATCGAAGGAGGAATCTGCCATGCCCCGATCCTGGAGCCGCCCGGGGAACGACGAAGCCCCGCCGTTGGGGCGGGGCTTCCGATGGTGGCGAGTGAGGGATTCGAACCCCCGAATGCTGAGCAGTCTGATTTACAGTCAGATCCCTTTGGCCGCTTGGGTAACTCGCCGAGGCCTACCAGGCCGTCGACAAGGATACATGGCGCACAGCCGGCGCGACGACCCGGCGGCGCTCGCGGCCCGCGCGATAGGTTCGACGCATGCGCGAGCTCCATGATCTGGTCGTCGGCGTCGCCGCGGAGGCGGCCGAGCTCGCGCGCATCCGCCGCCACGAGGGCGTCGACGTCGCGGCGAGCAAGTCGAGCCTCGTCGACATCGTCACCGAGGCCGACCGTGAGGTCGAGCGCATGGTCGTCGAGCGCCTGCTCGCGGCCCGGCCCGATGACGGGATCCTCGGCGAGGAGGGCGCGAGCGTCGCCGGCACCTCCGGGCTCACGTGGGTGATCGACCCGATCGACGGCACCGTCAACTACTTCTACGACATCCCCGCGTACGCCGTCTCGATCGCGCTCGTCGAGGGCGACCCGGAGCCGACGACGTGGCGAGCCCTCTCGGGCGTCGTCATCAACGGCGCGACGGGTGAGCGCTTCGATGCGTTGCGGGGCGAGGGCGCCCGGCTCGACGGCCGCGAGATCCGGGTCGCGGATGCCGTCCCGGCGTCGATGGCGCTCGTCGGCACGGGGTTCGGGTACGACGCGCTCCGCCGCGAGCGGCAGGCCGCCGTCGTGCAGGGCCTGATCGGCTCCGTGCGCGACATCCGGAGGATCGGGTCGGCTGCGCTCGACCTAGCATCGGTCGCGTGCGGGCGGCTCAACGCCTACTACGAGCGGGGCCTGCAGCCCTGGGACATGGCGGCCGGCGCGCTGCTCGTCGAGGAGGCCGGCGGCGTCGTGCGCGGCTGGGACGGCGCAGCAGCGAGCGACGCGTTCCTGCTCGCCGGGCAGGTCGACCTGGCCGACGAGCTCGTCGCGCTGCTCGCGCCGCTTCGGCCGCACGACGTCTGAACCTTGCAACGTCGTTATCGATCCGTTATATTTGATGGTTCGCACCGAGGAGCAGGTGCGCGCACCGCGCGCCGTTGCCGTGAAGCGCCGGTTCGTGCGAGCATCGATCCCGGCGCGTCCGCAAAACTCCGATTCGGGTTGTGTGCGGACCCAAGGACCCGAGCATCAGGACGGCATTCAGCGTGACCCATCCCACCCGACGAGCACTGCGCTCGTCCCCGGAGGGCACCACGCGACCCGATGCGGCGCAGCCGGTCACCCGTCGCGCGGTGCGGGAGCGCGAGCGGGCCGACGAGGCGATCGCACTGACCGCGCACGAGGCCCGCGCTGCGGAGCGCGTCACCGTCGTCGAGGGCTCGGCGCCCCTCTACACGACCCGCCGCGCGATGCGCGACGCGGCGACGCAGGTCGCGCGCGAGTTGCCCGTGCAGATCGCCGAGCCGACCTTCGCCTCGCCCATCATCACCGTCGACGCGCCGTCGCTCGGCAACGGCGGCGACCCCGTCCAGGGCGTGCGCCCCGTGACCCGCGCGCTGCCGCCTCGCGCGCTGGCGCCCCGCACCATCCGCACGGGTCCCCTCGCACCGCCCGCGAAGGCCAAGCATGGCGCGCGGAGGATCGCGCAGAAGATCACGGCCGGCGGTGCGCTGCTGTTCATCGGTTCGCTCGTCGTCGTCACGTCGCTCCCCGCTCAGGCCGTGCAGTCGCCCGGCGGCATCACACCAGAGGTCGCGCAGATCGAGCCGGTCCCGCAGTCGCTCGGGCCGGTCGTGCCCGAGGCGACGAGCTACTTCGTGCGCGACGACATCACGGTCAACGACCAGCTCGCAGCAGCTCGCATGGCCGCGGACGAGCGCTCGGCGCTCCAGGCCGTCGCGGACGGTGAGGTGCCCGGTCCGTCGTACACGGGCAGCCCGGCGTTCCCTCGGACGTGGGGCATGCTCGAGACCGGCGTGGTGCAGGCCCCGTTCCCGGACATGGACCGGGTGCCGGTCTCGAGCCCGTTCGGGAACCGGCCGGGGGGATTCCATGGCGGCGCCGACGTCACGCCGGGCCTCGGCGCCCCCATCAGGCCGATCGCGAACGGAGTGGTCTCGGAGGTCTGGCAGGGCGACAACCCGGGCGGCGGCGGCTACGTGGTGTTCATCGACCACAACATCGAGGGCCAGTTCGTCCAGTCCTGGTACGCGCACATGCTCCCCGGCTCGATCGGCGTGGAGGTCGGTGACGTCGTCGACATCACGACCGTCATCGGTCAGGTCGGCAGCTCCGGGCGCTCGACCGGCCCCCACCTGCATCTCGAGATGAAGAACAGCGACTACGTATCGTTCGACCCCCTGCTCTGGCTGCAGACGCGCGAGATGAACCTCGAGTCGCGCTAGTCGCGGTTGCATGAAGGAGGCCCCGCCGATCGGCGGGCCTCCTTCATGCGCGGCTATGCCGTCCGCACCCAGACGACCTCGTCGGCCGCGACCGATGCGGCGTCGAGCGGCGAGGATGTGAGCAGGATCTCGCCGCGTGGCACGTCGACCGCGTCGTGGCCGAGGTTCGCGACGACCGTCACCGGGCCGTTGCGGAAGGCGAGCGCCGTCGGCCCCACGTCGAGCCACTCGAGGGTGCCGGTGCCGAGCCCGAGCTCGCGACGCAGCGCGAGCGCGCGCCGGTACATCGAGAGCGTCGAGTCCGGGTCGTCCTGCTGCCGGTCGCGGGCGAGCTCCGCCCACAGCGGCGGCTGCGGCAGCCAGCTCTCGCCCGAGTCGCTGAAGCCGTAGGCCGGCGCATCTGACTGCCACGGGATCGGCACGCGGCACCCGTCGCGGCCCCACAGCTCGCCGCCAGTGCGCGCGAACGTCGGGTCCTGGCGCTGGTGCGGCTCGATCGCGGTGACCTCGGGGAGCCCCAGCTCCTCGCCCTGGTAGACGTAGGCGCTGCCCGGCAGCGCGAGCATGAGGGCCGTCGCTGCGCGTCCGCGGCGCAGCGACACCGTCGGGTCGGCCTTCGAGACCGAGGTGGGTCCGATGCCGGCGCCGTGAGGCGGCGGCGGCACGAGCGCGAGCCGCGTGCGATGACGGATCGTGTCGTGGTTGGAGAGCACCCAGGTCGGGGGAGCGCCCACGGCGCCGAACGCCGAGATCGACTCGTCGATCACCTCGCGCAGCAGCGTCGCATCCCACGGCGTCTCGAGGTAGACGAAGTTGAACGCCTGGTGCATCTCGTCGGGGCGCACGAAGCGCGCCATCTTCTCGAGCGGCGACACCCACGCCTCGGCGCACAGGACCCGGTCGCCGTCGTAGGCGGCGACCACGTCGTGCCAGCGGCGGTAGATCTCGTGCACGTGCTCCTGGCCGAAGAACGGCGAGTCCATCGAGCCGGCTGCGACGAGCTCCTCGTCGACGTCCGGCAGCCCCTCGGCCTTCGCGTTGCCGTGGGCGACGTCGACGCGGAAGCCGTCCACGCCGCGGTCGAGCCAGAACCGCAGCACCTCGACGAACATGTCGCCGACGGCGGGGTGGTTCCAGTCGAAGTCGGGCTGGGATGTGTCGAACAGGTGCAGGTACCACTGTCCGTCGGGCACGCGGGTCCAGGCGGGGCCGCCGAACACGCTCTGCCAGTTGTTGGGCGGCAGCTCGCCCGACACGCCCTTGCCGTCGCGGAAGATGTAGCGGGCGCGCGCCTCGCTGCCGGGGCCGGCGGCGAGCGCCTCCTGGAACCACGGGTGCTGGTCGGAGGAGTGGTTCGGCACGAGGTCGACGATCACGCGCAGGCCGAGCGCGTGTGCCTCCTCCAGCATCCGGTCGAAGTCGTCGAGCGTGCCGAAGAGCGGGTCGACGTCCATGTAGTCGGCGACGTCGTAGCCCGCGTCGTTCTGCGGCGAGCGGTAGAACGGGCTGAGCCACACCGCGTCGACGCCGAGCTCGGCGATCGCCGGCAGGCGCGAGGCGATCCCCGCGAGGTCGCCGATGCCGTCGCCCGAGGCGTCGGCGAAGGAGCGGGGGTAGATCTGGTAGATGACGGCGGAGCGCCACCACTCGTTCCCGGGGGATGTGGGGGTGAGGGGGGTGGCGTCGGGCGCTGCGGACTGCGTCGAGGCGTCGGTCATGGCTCAAGGCTATGCGGATGCACCTGGTCGCGAGCAGTGGAGGCGAAGGTCACGCTTTGCCAACGATTGCCGCGGCTGGCGGTCGCCCGCTTGCGGTGCGCTGCGCCGGGCCGACACGATGAGCCGGGCTCAGCCGACGATGGCCGTCGGTCCCGTGAGCCCCTGAAGCTAAGGAAGGCACCATGAAGCACAGCAGCCTCATGAAGGTCGCCGGGGTCGGGGCGCTCGCGCTCACGCTCGCGGCATGCTCCGGCGGCGGCACGCCCGCTCCCGCCCCCTCGGCGAGCGAGACGGCCGCGGCACCCGGGGGCGGCGGCGAGCTCGTCATCTGGATGGACCAGAACCGCGCGGACGCGCTCACCGACGTGATCGCGACGTTCGAGGAGGAGACGGGCACGACGGTCGAGGTCGTCATCAAGGAGTTCGGCTCGATCCGCGACGATCTCACCACGCAGGCGCCCTCCGGCGAGGGTCCCGACGTCGTGCTCGGCGCACACGACTGGATCGGCAAGCTCGTGCAGAACGGCGTGGTCGCTCCGGTCGAGCTCGGCGACGCCACGGCCGACTTCCAGGAGGTCTCGATCGAGGCCATGACCTACGAGGGCGCCGTCTACGGCGTGCCCGTGTCGATCGAGAACATCGCGCTCGTGCGCAACACCGCGCTCGCGCCCGAGGCGCCCGCGTCGTGGGACGACATGGTGGCCACCGGCCAGGCCGCGGTCGCCGCAGGAGAGGCGGAGTTCCCGTTCCTGATCGGCATCGACCCCAACACCTCCGACCCGTACCACCTCTTCCCGCTGCAGGCCTCCTTCGGCGGGCCGCTCTTCGGCCAGAACGAGGACGGCTCCTACAACGCGGATGACCTGCAGATCGGCAATGAGGGCAACCTCGAGTTCGCGCGCGCGCTGGGCGAGTGGGGCGCAGCCGGCCTCATCAACCCGAACATCTCTGGCGACATCGCGAAGGAGCAGTTCGCGGCGGGCGCGAGCCCGTACACGATCACCGGCCCGTGGAACCTCAGCGCCTTCCAGGACGCGGGCATCGAGTACGCGATCTCCGAGATCCCGGCCCCCGGAAGCCAGCCCGCGACGCCGTTCGTCGGCGTCCAGGGCTTCATGCAGTCGGCGTACTCGGAGAACCCGATCGTCGCGTCGCAGTTCCTGACGGAGTACGTCGCGAGCGAGGAGGCGCAGACCGCCATCTTCGAGGGCGGCCAGCGCGCACCGGCGCTCACGGCCTCCTACGAGGCGGCGCAGTCGGACCCCGATGTCGCCGCCTTCGGCGAGGTCGGCGCGAGCGGTCTGCCGATGCCCAACATCCCCGCGATGGACGCGGTGTGGGGCGACTGGGGCACCACGCAGATCCAGATCATCACCGGCCAGGGCGACCCCACGCAGCTCTGGACCGACATGGCGACGAAGATCCAGTCCACCATCGGCGGTTGATCCAGAGGCGGGCGGGCCGGGGCTGCACGCCCCGGCCCGCCCGCCGCCGCCGACGCACGTCGGCGATCCGCAGACTCGCATCCAGACCGGAGCCCGCTTGTGACGACGTCGACCGTGACCCCACAGCGGCAGCGCCGCGCCTCGGCGCAGCTGCCGAGCACACGCACGCTGCTGCTGAAGATCGCCATGCTCGCGATCGTCGACGCCGCCGCGGTCTTCGCGATGACGCTGCTCTTCTTCCAGGAGAACTGGCTCGTGCTCGGCATCGCCGCGGCGGTGACGCTGCTGGTGAACTGGATCTACCTCAGCCCGGGCGTGCTGCCGGCGAAGTACCTCACGCCGGGGCTCATCTTCTTAGGCGTCTTTCAGGTCTTCGTCATCCTCTACACGCTGTACATCGCCTTCACGAACTACGGCGATGGCCACAACTCCACCAAGGACGACGCGATCGCGGCGATCGTGCTGCAGAACACGGAGCGGGTCGAGGGCTCACCCGTGTACCAGGTGCAGGTCGTCGAGGGGCTGGGCGGGCTCGGCCTGCTCGCCACCTCGCCGGACGGCGAGGCCCTCGTCGGCACGGCCGAGGAGCCGCTGGCCCCGCTCGATCCCGCCGCCGTCACGTTCGATGGCGGTCGCGCGACCGCCGCCGAGGGGTGGACGAGCCTCGGCCTGCAGGACATCCTGCAACGGCAGCAGGCCATCGCCGACCTGCAGGTGCCGCTCAGCGACGAGCTCGAGGACGGCTTCCTCCGCACCTCCAATGCCGTGCAGGGCTTCGTCTTCCAGTCGGTCTTCGTCTACGACGAGGCCGCCGACACGATGACCGACACGACCACCGGCATCGTCTACAGCGACCTTGGCAACGGCCAGTTCGAGACGGAGGACGGCCAGGTGCTCGGCACCGGCTGGCAGATCCTGGTCGGCTTCGAGAACTTCCTCTACCCGTTCGAGAACCCGAGGTACGGGGAGGCGCTGGGGGCGGTCGCGCTGTGGACCTTCGCCTTCGCGATCCTGTCCGTCGCGCTGTCGTTCGTGCTCGGGCTGTTCCTCGCCATCACCTTCAACGACGATCGGATGCGATCGCGCAAGGCCTACCGGCTCGTCATGATCCTGCCGTACGCCTTCCCGTCGTTCCTCGCCGCGCTCGTCTGGCTCGGGCTGCTCAACGCGCAGTTCGGCTTCGTCAACGAGGCGCTCTTCGGCTCGGCGGACATCCCATGGCTCACCGACCCGTGGCTCGCGAAGCTGTCGGTACTGATCGTCAACGTCTGGCTGGGCTTCCCGTACATGTTCCTCATCTGCCTCGGAGCGCTGCAATCGATCCCGGAGGAGCTGACCGAGGCAGCAACGGTGGACGGCGCGAACGGCTGGCAGGTGTTCCAGGGCATCAAGTTCCCGCTGCTGCTCGTGTCGACCGCGCCGCTGCTGATCTCGTCGTTCGCGTTCAACTTCAACAACTTCAACACCATCTACATGCTCACGACCGGCGGCCCGCGGATCAGCGGCCTGAGCGAGAACGTCGGGCACACCGACCTCCTGATCACGCTGGTCTACAAGACCGCGTTCGAGGCAGGCACGGGGCGCGACTACGGCCTCGCGTCCGCGCTCGCCATCCTGATCTTCATCGTGATCGCGACGATCTCCGCCATCGCGTTCAGACAGACCAAGGCGCTGGAGGATCTGAACTGATGACTGCAGACAAGCCGATCAGCGTCCTGGGGCTCGAGGGCCCGCCCATCGACGACTCCGCCGCCGAGGGGCGACCTCCGCACGTGGCGCCGAAGATGCCGTTCCGCAGGTGGGTGCGCGAGCTGGGCTGGCGCCACCTCGTCGGCATCGTGGTGGGACTCTTCGCGGTCTTCCCGCTGGTCTACGTGCTGAGCGCCTCGTTCAACCCGGGCGGCACGCTCACCGGCTCGAACGTGCTCTTCCGCTCGTTCTCGCTCGACAACTACGTCGCGCTGCTCAACGACCCCGCGCGCCCCTACGCCGCGTGGTACGCGAACACGATGCTCATCGGGCTGATCACGGCAGCGTGCACCGTCTTCCTGGGCGCGCTCGCGGCCTACTCCTTCAGCCGGATGCGGTTCACGGGCCGCCGCGTCGGGCTGCTGAGCCTCATCCTGGTGCAGATGTTCCCGCAGATGCTCGCCGTCGTCGCGATCTACGTGCTCATGCGCGGCATCTCGGAGGTGTTCCCCGCGATCGGCCTCGATACGCAGATCGGCCTGATCCTCATCTACCTGGGCGGCGCGCTGGGCGTCAACACCTACCTGATGTACGGCTTCTTCAACACCGTGCCGGCATCGATCGACGAGGCGGCGAAGATCGACGGGGCCGGGCACGCGCGCATCTTCTTCACGATCATCCTGCGGCTCGTCGCCCCCATCCTGGCGGTCATCGGCCTGCTCTCGTTCATCGGGACGACGAGCGAGTTCGTCATCGCCTCCGTCATCCTGCAGAGCCCCGAGAAGCTCACGCTCGCCGTCGGGCTGTACCGCTTCGTGTCGGACGAGACGAACACGAACTACCCGATCTTCGCGGCGGGCGCGGTGCTCGCCGCGATCCCGGTGATGGTGCTCTTCCTCTGGCTGCAGAAGTACATCGTCGGCGGCCTGACGGCCGGCGCCGTGAAGTAGCAGCCGCACGCCGCTTCGCACAACGCAAGCCGAGCGGGCCCGATCAGCGGCTCGGCCGGCGATGGGCATTGGGACGCCGCTCGCCGGCGGGTTCGGGCTTGCGTTGTGTCGGGTGCTCTGGAGTGGCCTAGCGTGGTCGCGTGCTCCAGCCCCACCACGACGGATCGCTCCTCCACGTCTCGACCCTGACGCCCGAGCTGGGCGACCTCGTCACCGTGCGCCTGCGCATCCCCACCGCCGCGGACGCGCCGCTCGAGGTGCTGGTCCGGTCCAACCCGGACCGGGAGCCCTTCTTCAACAAGGCCGTGCACATCGGCACCGCCGGGGCCTACGAGTGGTGGGAGGCGGAGATCCGGGTCGCGAACCCGGTGCACCGCTACCGCTGGCTCATCCACTCCGAGTCCGGCCAGACGCAGTGGGTCAACCAGGAGGGCGTGCACCGCATCGAGACGCGCGACGACGCCGACTTCGCGCTCGTCGCGCATCCCGCTCCGCCCGCCTGGGCGACGGATGCCGTGCTCTACCAGGTGTTCCCCGACCGCTTCGCGCGCTCCGAGCAGGCGGCCGCGCGCCCGACCCCCGAGTGGGCGACGGCTGCCGCGTGGGATGAGCCGGTGATCGGCTCCGGCCCGGGGGTCTCCGAGCAGCTGTACGGCGGCGACCTGGCGGGCGTCGAGGCGCACCTCGACCATCTCGTCGACCTCGGCGCGACGGTGCTCTACCTGACGCCCGTCTTCCCGGGCGCCTCCAACCACCGGTACAACGCCTCCACCTTCGACGTCGTCGACCCGCTGCTCGGGGGCGACGAGGCGCTCGTGTCGCTGGTGGAGGCGGCGCACGCGCGCGGCCTCAAGGTGATGGGCGACCTCACGAGCAACCACACGGGCGACACGCACGACTGGTTCCTCGCGGCGCAGGCGTCGGAGGATGCGCCCGAGCGCGCGTTCTACTACTTCCACGAGGGCGGCACCTACGCGTCGTGGCTCGGCCACGCGTCGCTGCCGAAGCTCGACTGGCGCTCCCCGGAGCTGCGCCGGCGCTTCATCGAGGGCCCCGACTCGGTGGTCGGGCGGTGGCTGCGGCCGCCCTTCTCGCTCGACGGCTGGCGCATCGACGTGGCGAACATGACCGGCCGCTACGAGACCGACGACCTGAACGCCGAGGTGCGGCAGACCATCCGCCGCACGATGATCGAGATCAACCCCGACACGCTGCTGCTGGGGGAGTCGACGAACGACGCGACCGACGACTTCCAGGGCGACGCCTGGCACGGCGCCATGACGTACGCCAACTTCACCCGGCCGGTGTGGGGCTGGCTGTCGGTGCCCGGGTCCGCGGCGTTCGGCGGCCTCGGCATGGCCCGCTCGGTGATCCCCTCGTACACGGGCGTCGATCTGCACGCGCAGCACCAGCGCTTCGTGGCGGGCATCCCGTGGCGCACCCGGCTGCACAACATGAATGCCCTCGACACCCACGACACCCCGCGTTTCGCGACTAACGCGCTGCCCGGGGCCGTGCCCGCGGCGCTCGGCATGGCGGTCGCCCTGCCCGGCATCCCGGTGGTCTGGTCGGGCGACGAGCTCGGCCTCACGGGCGTCAACGGCGAGGACTCGCGCACCCCGATGCCGTGGGACTCGCTCGACGACCACGCCGACTCGATCGCGCTGCACCGCGAGCTGCTGGCGCTGCGGAGGTCGCAGCCCGCGCTGCGCGGCGGAGGGATGCGCTGGCTGCACGTGGGCGAGGAGGCGCTCGCCTGGGTGCGGGAGACGGCCGAGTCGAGCGTGCTGTGTGTCGCCGCGCGCGGCTTCTACGACATCGTGATCGACGAGGGCGACGTGCACGTCGAGGGGGAGCCCGCGCGCCTCTTCGGTGACGCCGGCGCGAGCGTGTTCGGCACCGGCGGCCTGCGGCTGACCGGCTCCGGTCCCGCCTTCGCCGCGTGGAGCCTGCCCGGGGTCGCGGTGCCGGTGCCGGCGGCGGAGGACGAGCTCGCGCAGCGCGCGCTGCTCGACGAGAACGCGTCGCAGGACGCGGCGCTCGCGCACGGCGAGCCGGTCGCGCCGACGCTCACCGCCGCCTGGAGCAAGGACACCCAGACCGGAGCGATCCCCGTCATCCCGTAGCGACCGGCGCGGGCCGCTCCGGCTCGGGCGAGCGCTCGTCGCGCCGCCCGGCGCGCGCGCTCCGGCGTCGGGCAGAAAGCGCGCCGGAGCCGAGCAGCACCCCCAGCACCACGATCCCGGCGCCGGTGATCTCGGCGGCGCTGAGGGTCTCGCCGAGCGCGACCCAAGCGGTCAGCAGCCCGACGACCGGCACGAGCATCGAGAAGGGCGCGACCCGCGCGGCGGGATGGCGGCTGAGCAGCCACGTCCAGATGCCGCTGCCCACGACGGTGCCGAGCAGGATCGTGTAGCCGAGTCCCGCGAGCGCCCACAGCCCCGTCGACGTGCCGAGCCCGGTGAACGACTGCGCGATCCGGTCGGGACCCTCGACCCACAGCGAGGTCGCGAGCATCGGCGCGACCGGCACGACGGACATCCACAGGGTCAGGTGCAGCGGCTTCGACGGGCGGGCGAGGCGGCTGGAGAGGTTGCCGAGGGCCCAGCCGAGCGCCCCGAGGAGGGTCAGCAGGAACGGGCCGATCGCGGCCGTGCCGAGCTGCTGCGCACCGATCACCGTGAGCCCCGCGACGGCGAGCACGATGCCCGCGACCTGGCCGCGGTCGAGCCGCTCGCGCAGCACGGTCGCGCCCAGCACCACCGTGAAGGGCGCCGACGCCTGGAGCACGAGGGAGGCGAGCCCCACCGGCATGCCGGTCGCGAGCGCCCAGTAGAGGAAGAGGAACTGCAGCGTGCCGAAGCCGAGCCCGTACCCGATCAGCCAGCGCAGCGGCACGTCGGGCCGCGGCACGAGCAGGATCGTCGGCAAGGCGATGAGCGCGAAGCGCAGCGCGACGAGGAAGAACGGCGGGAACTGCTCGAGCGAGAGGTGGATCGCGAGGAAGTTGAGTCCCCACAGGACCGCCACTAGCACGGCGAGAAGCCGCTCACGAGTCGTCATGGGAACAGGCGAGCAGACCGTCATCGTTCAGCACAAGCGATGAATGCTGCACCGACTGTGTAGCGTTGCTGCATGGAGCTCCGCGACCTGGCCCTGCTGCGCGAGCTGGACGAGCGCGGCAGCCTCACCGCTGTCGCGCGCGCCTCGCAGGTCACTCCCTCCGCGGTGTCCCAGCGCATCCGCGTGCTCGAGCGCTCCGTCGGGATCCGGCTCACCGAGCCCGTCGGCCGCGGCGTGCGCCTCACCGAGGCCGGCCGCATCCTGGCCGCGGGCGCGATCGAGGTCGCCGCCGCGCTGGCGCAGGTCGAGGCGCGCCTCGCCGCATTCCGCGACGGCATCGGCGGCCGGATCGACATCGCCGCCCTGCCGAGCGCCGGCGTCGTGCTCCTGCCGTCGCTCATCGCGGCGCTCGGCGGGGAGCTCGAGGTGCGCGTGCACGACCACGACGTGGCCGAGGCCGACTACGCGGCGCTCGCCCGCGACCACGATCTCGTCATCGGGCACCGCATGGCACCCGCCTC
>Ga0265296_1004624_pt1 | contig 11858 bp, 10 predicted proteins | sample MunlanPumphouse1_FD_189073 | JGI IMG/M metagenome (GOLD analysis project Ga0265296, IMG submission 189073) | Groundwater microbial communities from a municipal landfill in Southern Ontario, Canada - Pumphouse #1 | ecosystem: Environmental > Aquatic > Deep subsurface > Groundwater | place...
CAATTATGTTTGACATATATTTCTCCTTGATTAAAGTTTATCAAAACAGGAATAAAAGTCAAGCAAAAATCATTGATTTTATTCATATCTTAATGCTTCTACGGGTAACAGTTTTGCCGCGCGAAGCGCAGGCCATATACCAAATACTAATCCTACCAAAACTGAAAAGGTAAAAGCAAGGATGACGGCGATAGGCGATACGATTGTATTCCAGCCGATAACTGCCGATATGAACCAGGATATAAAAAATCCAAGTAGTATTCCTATGATACCGCCTAGAACACAAATGAGTACCGACTCAACAAGAAATTGGAGCAAAATATCACGGTTTTCCGCGCCGAGAGATTTTCGCAGGCCAATCTCGTGAGTTCTCTCCATAACAAGAACAAGCATGATATTCATAATACCGATGCCTCCAACGACAAGGCTTACAGCCGCTATAGACCCAAGCAGGATAGAAAATGTTTTTACGACGTCTTCGGTTGCCTTCTGAATGTCAGCCATATTTCTTACATCGATGCTCTCTGTCTGCAACTCACCCAAACGATGAAGCTTTGCAATCATAGGAACTATCTGGCTTTGTACCGGGGCAAGAGAATCCGAGTCCGCTACCTGCACGTCAAAATTATTTATATAATCGGTGCCGAAAAGCCGATACATTGCCGTTGTTATTGGTATAACTATCTGATCGTCAGCGTTTCGAAATCCCGTAAAACCTTTCTCGGGAAAAACTCCTATTACATTAAAATTTATCCTGTTTATTTTTATCTGCATGCCTACCGGGTTTGTGTTCGCAAACAACTGGTCGACTATAGTTTTACCGATAATCGCTACTTTTGCCCTTGTAGTAATCTCCGAGTCCGTAAAAAATCTGCCTTGTTCGGGGACTGCGTTACGGACTATTGGGTATTCTATATTGCTGCCATAAACGCTCGTATTCCAGTTTTTATCCTGATAAACAATTTGGCTTCTGCCGCTGACATAAGGAACAACATGAAGAACAGAATCTAATTTTTTTATAGCAGTAAGGTCTTCGAATGTAAATCTGGTAACTGATGATGATCCTAGTGCAATGCCCCTGTTTCGAAACGATGCCGTTACCATAAGAAGGTTTGAGCCCATAGATGAGAGGCTGTCTTCGACCTGTTTTTGCGCGCCGGATCCGATTGCGAGCATTGCAATAACCGCAGAAACTCCAATTAACACGCCGAGGATAGAAAGAAAAGATCTTAATTTATTGGCGGACAGCGAAAGAATTGCTTCGTGCGAATAATTTAAGATTTCCGCGATCGATATAATTTTTTTCTTTTTGCGCTTTTTCTGCTGCAGCTCTTTGACCGGCGGTTTTGCTTTTGTATTCGTTATTTGGTCGGATACAATTGATCCGTCTTTTAATGTAATTATCCTGTCCGAAAATTTAGCCAGATCGGGCTCATGCGTTACCATAATTATTGTAGTTCCCTGCAAGTTCATCTCTTTTAAAAGATTCATGATTTCGTCCGATGATTTTGAATCGAGATTTCCGGTAGGCTCGTCCGCGAATATAATCAGAGGCTGGTTTGCCAGAGCGCGGGCTACCGCAACTCTCTGCTGCTGTCCGCCTGAAAGTTCATTAGACTTATGATGAAGCCTGTCGCCCAAACCGATCTTGTTTAATATATCTCTTACCCTTTTGCTGTCCTCTTTTGTCGCGTCCGTATAAAGAAATGGGAGCATCGCGTTTTCCATAACGTTAAATCTGGGTAACAGGTTAAATCTCTGGAAAATAAATCCCAAAAAACGGCTTCTTAAGTTTGCGTATTCATTATCCGATAGTTTTACGACATCTGTTCCCTGTAGTTTGTATGTGCCGGTGTCTGCCTTATCTAGAAGACCGAGAATCGAAAGCAGGGTGGATTTACCCGATCCCGACGCCCCCATAATTGCGACAAACTCGCCCGAGTCAATCTTTAGTTTTGTCGGCTTTAGGGCAGGCACCGGCAGGTTTTTGCCGATATAATAAGTTTTGGATACTCCGTCTAATTCAATTAAAGCCATTTTATTTTTTCTTGCCGAATAGATTAACAGGGTTCCTGAAAGAATTTTTATCTAAAGTTTCGGCCAATATTTTCGGTGTCGGAATTACGACAGCATTACCCTCGACAAGTCCGGAAATTACTTCGGTTGAACTGTCATTTTCAAGACCCGTAGAGATCTGCACAGGAGTGATATTACCCTGCTGATTTATAAAAACGTAAGTGCGGCCGCCTTTTCTTTTTATGACATTTGACGGCAGACAGAGTATGTTTTGTTTTTCTTCCATCATAAAGTTAATTGTCGCGCTCATCCCCGACCTGAAAAATGCGGGAACCTTTAAAGGGAGCACGTTAACATTATAAACGTTAACATTATTTACAGTTAATGATTCGTATGCAATTTGTTCGACATCGCCCGGGATAGTTTGCGTCGGATATGCATCAAGAATTATTTTTGTTTTTTGATTAAGTTTGATTTTTCCAATGTCTGTTTCGTCAACCTGCGCCTGGACAATAAGTTTGTCTGACATGACAAGAACCGTGTCGCTGGTCGAGAAGGATTGTCCCGGCTGAACAATCCTTTTTATTATAACTCCATCAAGAGGCGCGACAACTGGAGCCGGTTTATAAACGTCTTCCCAGTGTTTTAGCTCTTCCTCTCCTTTTGCCCTTGCAGCGTCAAGAAGAGCAGCCCTGTCGCTCGAGCTCATCCATGCCAATATCTGTCCTTTACGGACGCTTTGTCCCTCGTCAACGAGGACATGGTCAAACCTTCCCGTTACCGGAGGTTTTATCTCGATTCTGTTTCTGGGGATTACTGTTCCGTTTGCAGGCAGTTGCGCCATTATGTTTCCACGTGTGACGATTGCTATCTCATGAGGTCTTTGCGGCTTTGAAGAGCACGAGACCAGACTCATGACCACCAGGCTCAAAATTGCCAGACCAATTAACTTTTTCATTTTATCCAACCCCCATAACTTTTGTACCAGCTTGCCTCCGCTTGAAGCGCTAATTTTCCATATGAGATCATGCTCTTTTGATAATTTATATAATCGTTCTGCGCAATATCCCATTCATTATACGACATAAGGCCGTTTAAGTATTTTGCCTGCGATATTTTTGCCCGCTCTTGCGACGCGCTCAAGTATACTCTTTGGGTATTAAATGAATCGATCGCGTCTCTAAGGCTTGTATAAGCATTTTTTAAACTGTACAACAGGTCTCTTTTTGTTTTCGCGAAATCCTGTTTTGCTTTTTCAAAGTTATATTTATTAATTTTAAAATCCGCGATATTGCTGCCGCCGGGAAAAAAAGAATAGGAGAGGTTTAAGCTTATGGATTTATCCGACGTAGTCGGCGGCCAGCTGTTCCCCGATCTTTGATAACTTCCGTTTAAGGATATATCCGGTAAAAATTCGCTGACGGATGCTTTGTCGGCGATCTCGGCAATATCAAGAGTGTATTTTGCCATTATATATGTCGGCGAGTTTTTTATAAGTGAATCATAATATATGTTTTCAGGGACTATAACCTCGTTCTTGCCCTCAACGGTTGTTACATCCGTCTCAAGTATCTGTGACAGCCGGAATCTGGCAAGATATTCGTCTCTCATTGCTATGCTGACGTTGTTTTTCGCTTCGTTAATCTGCGCCTGCGCCCTCAAATAATTACCCTTGTCTTCTTTTCCACTGTCGTAGAAGAGCTTGATCATCCTCGCGTTTTCGGATCGGTAAGCGAAGATTGTTTTTTGGACAATCGTATTTTGCTGGGCGACATAAAGGTTTAAAAACGCTAGGCGGGAATCGTAGAAAAAATTTGCCTGTGTGTTTATAAGATTTGATAAATAATATTGGTAATTCGCGTTTGCGGATTCGACATTATAATATTCCGACATTCCCTGAAAAATGTTCTGGCTTACCGACAGACCGTAAGATGCGCTATTGGTTCCAGTTCCTGCATTTGCGGAAAGCTGCGGCAAAAAAGTGGAATAAGATTTATAATAATTCCACTTAAAAGATTCCAGCTGGTTTTGCGCGCTTTTGATCTCGTTGCTGTTATCTGCAGATAAATCCAGTGACTGCTGCCAGGTCAGCGCAATCGCGCCGTTTGCAAAAAGACACAAACAGACAACAATCAGAATTATTTTTTTCATCTGGTTAATTTCACTACTATTTCTTATCGGAGTCTAAATCACGGCTTTTTCTCTTTTTCATCGCATCTTCGAATTTCTTTTTTTGTTCCGGTGTCAGGCTTTTCCTGAATTGGATAATATTCTGCAGTCTTTTCATTTGCAGCTGGGCATTGTTCTGGTTAATTGTCTGCACAGCTTCGCCTATAAATTTTTCGTCCGGATTATCTTTTGCGATCTCTGCTCTTACCTTTTCCATGAGCTGTCTGTTTTTGTCATGGATATCCTTTGATGCTTTTTCGATTTCCTCGGAATTACTTGCAAACTCGTCTTTTTGATTCTGCGTCAAATCTAAATCTTTTGAGAAGCGTTCGATCATTTTGCCTGAATCGAATCCTTTTTTCTCCCTCCACCCAAACGCAAAACTTGACGAAGACAATGTGGCAAGAATCAAAACAACAGATACTGCGGTCATCGTTCTTTTTAACATAAAAAATTCCTCCTTTTAACAATTAATTATCGAAAACATAACCTGCGAGAGTATTCCCATTTGGATAATCCTGCTGAAAAACGTATTCCGCGACATTATCGGCAGCATTGATTGATTGTGTATTATATTTATAATAAGCCCCAAAGCTCATAAGCAAAATTGCCAAAGCTCCGCACAGAGCCAGATCAAATCTAAAGTTAGGCTTATGAGCCCTTGTCATAATATTTGAATATAAATTATCAAAATCCGGATTAACATCTGCGGTCTTTATCTTTTGAATATACTTTTCATATCTGTCCATTTTTGATCAGCTCCTTTCTAACTATTTCTCTTGCGCGGAAGAGATTTGATTTTATAGTGCCAATCGGCACGCCCATAATATTTGAAATCTCTTCAAACTTTTTTTCCTCGACATCCGCCATTATAAGAATTGACCTCTGCCTTGGATTAAGCTTTTCCAGAGGGTTTGATAATTCTACCTCGGATATATTATCCCCGGGTTGTGATTCAATAACTCTCAAGTTGGAAAGAATATCTCTCATTGTTTTTTGCCTTTTCATCTTCTTTAAATAGTTTATCGAAGTGTTTAGCGTAATCCTGTAAATCCATGTTTTTATTGATGCCTCACCACGAAAACTGTTCAGCGCCTTGTAAACTCTTATAAAAATATCCTGAAAAAGGTCTTCCCTGTCAGATTTTGTAAAAACAAATCTCGATGTCCATCTCCAGACATCATCTTTGTAATCCTGGTACACTTTTTCAAAACTAAGTTTTTCCATTTTATACTTATTATGACAATTGTTTTGAGATGAAAGTTCCATAGTAGAGGTTAAGAGAGTAAGCCGGTAAGCCGAATTCTGTCTAGGGCGATCATCTGTCTTGCTCCGGCATTGCTGACGGAATCTTTGCGGCCGGTACCTGGATCATAACGAACCGAGCAGGTTCTTTCCATGTTTGGCCTTGCTGCGGGTGGGGTTTGACGCACCGCCGGTCACCCGGCTGACGTGTGGGAGCTCTTGCCTCCCAATTTCACCTTTAACCCTTACTCCTTTAGGGAGTGGTGGGTTGTATACTTTCTGTTCCACTTTCCTTCGAGTTGCCTCGACCCCGTGTTACGGGGCACCCCGCTCTTTGCAGTTCGGACTTTCCTCTCGCGCCTTGAGGCGGAGCGATCGTCTAGCTTACTCTCCGGATTCATTCTACCCTATTTGTGTTGATACTATCAATATGCTAAAATTTTTGCATCATGACAAAGCTGAAAATATTAACGCTCGGCAACCCAATTTTAAAGAAAAAATCAAAAGCTATTAAGAAAATCACTCCGGATATTAAAAAGCTGATAAAAGATATGACCGAGACCTTGCATGCGGCGCCCGGAGTAGGTCTTGCCGCTCCGCAGGTAGGACAGTCTGTCAGATTAATATTGGTGGATGTAGGAGAAGGCTTAACGGTTCTCATTAACCCAAAATTAACAAAAAAGTCAGGCAAACAGGAAATGATTGAAGGCTGTTTATCTCTTCCGGGACTGCGCGCGCCGATCGAAAGATACGCTCATATTTTTGTTGAAGGCCTTAATAGATCAGGGGAAAAAGTAAAAATTGAAGCCCATGGTTTATTTTCAACTGTAATTCAGCATGAGATGGACCATCTTGACGGAATATTATGCATCGACCGAGTAAAAGACCCGTCTACGATTATTTTCGAACCTTTCGAAATATCTTCTAAGGAGCCGAACTTATAAATGAGAATAGTATTCATGGGTACGCCGCAGTGCGCGGCGACGGCTTTGGAAGCTCTGCTTGAGAACTTTTACGAAGTCGTTGGAGTTTTTACCCAGCCTGATAAACCGTCCGGGCGCGGGAAAGAGCTAAAAGCTCCGGCTGTAAAAGAATTAGCCGAAAAATACGGGTTGCCGGTTTTTCAGCCGGAAAATCTTACAAGCATTGATGTGCTCCAGGATTTAGACTTACTTTTGCCGGATATAATAATTGTAGTGGCATACGGCAAGATTATACCGAAACAGATTTTGGATTATCCAAATCACGGTTGTATTAATATTCATTTTTCGCTGCTTCCAAAATACCGCGGTGCGGCGCCTATCGCTTATGCCGTTAAAAATGGCGAAGAAGAGACTGGAATCAGCATATTTAAGCTGGAAGAAAAGCTTGATACCGGCCCCATATATTCGCAGGTCAGTATTGATATAACCGAGGATGATACGACACAAACGCTGGAGGAGAAGCTGACGACGCTTTCTATCCCTCTTTTATTTAAGACCCTTTCCGATATCGTGTCAGGAGAGGCGGATTGTGGAATCCAGAATGATGAGGAAGCAACCTATGCTCCACAGTTTAAAAAGAGCGACGGCCTTATTGACTGGACAAAGTCATCAGATGAGATTTTTAACCATATCAGGGCGATGAACCCATGGCCCTGCGCATATACTCAAGTTGATAGCAAAATGTTAAAAGTGTGGGGTGCGCGTAAAATCCTAAATCCCAAATCCCAAAACCCAAATGAATCGGGTAAAATCATTGAAATCAATAATGATGGGATTGTCGTAGGAACTGGAGATGGGGCAATACTGCTTACCGAAGTGCAGATAGAGAGTTCCCGCCGCATGAGCGCCGCGGACTTTATCAAAGGGCATTCAATCAAGGCAGGAGATATTTTAAGGTAGGAATCTTTCAATTTCTATCTCAAGATATTTTTTAAAATCTTTAATAATTTTATGATGACTTTTTGGAAGAAATTCCAAAAGTTCTTTTTTAAAATCAATCCTTGTTTTTGCCACCAAGGGCGCTATAGTTTTTAGAACTGATTTTTCCGGCACGAGGTTTGCCCTTAACATAAAGTAAAGGTCAAAAAAGTCCCTGGGTTTTTTGCGGGTTACAAGTGCTTCAATTTTTTCGTTAATCAACTCTTCTTTTTTTAGCGCAACAATGGAATAAGACTCAATATAGGGATTTTCAACCACTACAATCTGGTCGGATATTTTTTTCTTTCGAGTGGAAATTTCAATGGAAATATTAAAGCCAAGTCTTTGTATTTGTGAATGGATAATCCCTAAGAACCCTCCGGAGGTAGAGGTTGATTCCTTTAAATCAACATTAATTCCTTCCCTGTCAAGCAGGAGGAGAGTTTCCTGCAAGAGGTCTTCTATTGTATTTTGAGGAGCGCTTTTGGCGGAAAAATCAAGATCCTCCGAAAAACGCGGGCTTCTGTAGAGAATCCTTAGAGCAGTTCCGCCCTTAAATAAGATCGAGTCCGACTTTTCCAGTGAATAAAAAGCATTTAAAAAAACATTTTGGACATATTCCCTGGCAACGTTAATTACGCTGGTTTGCATTTTTATTGCGATTTCGTTAATCTGTTCTAGTGATAACATTTTTCACCAACTCGCTGAATTTGTTTATATCAAAAAGTGAAGTATAGTATATCAGCTTCTCATAATTAATATTTTTTGTTTGCATGCGATCATTTAATGTCTTCTTTTTTAAAAAAACGTAATAAAGATAATCTGCCAATGCTTTTTCGGGTTCGGCAAAAAGGACTTTTTCGCCGTTAATTTCAGTTAATTTATATCCCGCGAAAGCACTTTTCTTTAATTTATGAAACAAAAATATTTGATTATCGACATCGAATTCTCTGGTTGTCCGGGTGGTTGCAGAAGTATAGCTGTAGACTACTTCTGGAATAATACTGTAGTACGAAAGCGCCGTTTCAAAAGATATGTATGACGGTTTATAGAGTTTGTTAGCTATTAAATATGCCGACGGATAGTTGGTTTTTAAAGCGTATAAACCTCCTTTTAGCCTTACAAAGACCCCCCGCTTGGTATATCTTTCCAGAAGCTTTTGAGCGGAGATTGGAGTCGCTTGAAGGATGCGCCTGAACTCAAGCTTTGAAAAAACCTTTAGCTTGCTTTCAATTAGTTTGTTTTGGATTTCTATTAGTTTCATATTTCTACCATATATGGTAGATTATTGAAACTGCCCTGTCAAGTGTGTTTGCAAGGGACTTGGCCCACAAGTTACCCCCTCCAAAACCCGATATATATAGTGAAATGACTTAAAGCAAACTTAGCCTGTTAGAACAATAAAAAGCGCAACTGGCTAGGTTGCGTTTTGTGTGTTTAGAGTACCAAGGAGTACGAAAATGGGCGAACCAGGATCAATTGGAAATATAACATTATCAACTTTTACGGTTAAGGATACATGGACTGCCCAAATTTTCTTTGAAACTAAATTTAAGGAGTGGGATTTATCAAAAACAAATGCTTTAGCAACCAATTTTGCGGAGGGTATAAAGTACCTGTATAGTCCAGATCCCGAAAAAGCAAAAGAGTTAAAAGCGTACTTGGTAGCTAAGTTCATGACTTACGATTTAAATCATCAAAATGAATTTTTGTTATTGATGGATGGGTTTGTGGGGAAGAATAATGGAACACCAATTGCGACTTTCTTAACCGGAATACGTAGTTCATTTATGATTGCAATAAAAAAATCTGTTCCAAAACAAGAACCTAGGTCAGCACCTGTTCAAGCTCCAGAACCAGAAATGACGGTATATGAACTTCAAACAAGAATAGCTGCCTTAAGAGGCAGTTCCCACATTGTTGTAGACGAGCCTCAAGATTTAAAACGCGTAGGTGAATTCATAAAATACTATGAAGAGAATTTAGAAAATCTGGCTACAGCAGAGAAAAAAGGTTTGATATCAGGAGCGGATCGAGAAGGACTGAGTGTTCGATATCATCAAGCACGATCAATTTTGCTTGAATCCCATATTCCAAGGCCTCCAGTAACACAAAAAGCTCCTGCAATACAAATAGGCGCTGAAAGGGACGGCCCAATAATATATAGATATGACGCACCAGACAAAAAGAAATTTGTCATCGATTATTATCTTGCTGAAAATAGAGTACATGTTTTTTCTTGTGATGATCAGGGTAGGCCGGTAAAAGCCACCGATATGGATACCGCAACAAAAGTACTAAGAAAAATAAGTACCGTTGAAGGTAATTTGTTTCAGATAGTTACGCATAGTGGCACTGTAACTGTTTCAGTTAATGGAAATGAAATTCCGGCAACACCACCTGCAAGAGAATATGGTCTTAGAGTTTCCACTGTATCAGATGCATTGGCAAGGCAGTGCAAATTTAGTGCAAATATTTTGTATTATTCCGAATTTCCAAAAGTAATATCACAGGTGATTGGTGTTGATCCTAGAAATATTGTTTTATTATCTCCGGAACAGCCGATGAATCCGCTTGCGAGAAGGATTAATGTCAATGATGCAAACGGCAGAGCCGTCGTAAGCTATGAGATATTTGATTTAAATGCCGGTCAAATATTGGATTTCGTAAGATTCAGCCAACAATTAGAATTGCTTTTTGAGGATGCAGTGAAAACACAGCAATATTTTGATCAAAACTATAGAACCGAAGTCGGTCCTAATACGCAGTTAACTAGAGCGTTCGAAATTGATATGGCGCAGTATATCAGAATGGGATATAAAAAATTTACAGCAATAAAGATTGATTTGCCACTTAAGGAGTACCAGGATGTGCCAGGGAGAGGTCATGATGCTGGAAACGCTTTGCTTGCATCAACTGATAAAACAATAACAGAATATCTTGAAAGCAGGAGGCTTTTTGGTTTTAGAGTAACTAAAACAGCCGGAAGATTAGTTCTTGTAATTCCTGATGAATATAGGGGTAACTTAAACATTCAAGAATTATTAAATGGTCTTCAAAATAAGCTATCCGGAATGCTAAGAGAAAAATTTGGAATCGATAATTTTGAAATAGGTGTCGGGAAGTTATTATCCCCATTATTTAACGGCTTGACACCTGAGGAAGCCGGAGTAAGGACTCTTCTTGGTATAAATAAAATGGAGACTGAAAGTGCAAGTCCAGGCCGAATTTACAAAATACGGACAGTAGAATTAATCAAGCCCACTGTTGCCCGCCCGGGATTAGATACCTCAAGATTGTCTTCTGATAAAGTACCAGTCTTTATTGATGGCGTGTCTCCTGCAGCCTCTGGTGAATTAGCTGCTGCCGGTCGAGAAATCAAATATAAAGATGCAACTACTGGTTGGGATAATCGTGCCGGATATATTAAAAAAGTGGATGTTATGCTGCGTAGAATGCTGGCTGGATCAAATAAAATAATTTCTTCAATGTTTATTGACGTAAATAGGGGGGGAGACCTAAAAAGACTATATGGTGACGCCTTTGATCCCTTGTTAGACATACTTATGCAGGAAATGATAGGCAAAAATGGAAAACCTTATTTAGTAGGTATTGAAGAAGGTAAGTCAACTGGAAGTGAGGAGATTCTTTTTGCCTCAGAGTCTCCAATAAATACGATGCTAGGAAGATTTGAGTCCTTTAATAGGAGCATTAATGTCAGCAGAGAGGTAGAAATATCTGTTGATCAGGTTAATGCCGCTATGAATAGGCTGCAATCCAGGGATCCAGAGGTCAGGAAAAAGATTTTAAAAGGGCTTGGTATGGATTCTAGTCCGGAACGACTTTTTACTCCAGAAGCAGATCGTGCCGTAGCTGAATGCCTCAGGAGATTTAACTCATTTACGCAAAGCAAAAAACAGACAGATGGAACTTATAGATTTAATTTATTAGAACTGCAAGGAGCAATAACTTTTAAGGGTGCAATATATGAACTCTCGGTTGATGACTTTGTCAAATTAGCACAAGAAAAGCATCCGGAAGTCAGAAGTCTACGAGATATCAGATCAGAATGGATACCAGAGCTGACTCAAGAGTTTGTAAAACGTGTTGAAAATCTCGGTGAACAAGTTGAAAGCCGTTTTGGAGTGTTGGATAAAAAACTAACACAGCTAATTGTTCAAGAGAGCGGAAAGCCGGAAAGAACAATAAGTCTTAATGTCCAGCCATCTATAGCAGCAACTCGACCGATTGAGAAACCTGGACGACATCCTCTAGCTGAAAGAGGAACATCTGCAACTGTAAGAATTCCAGTTAGTCAGCCAAGCGCGCAAACTGAACTTGAAAGCCTTAATGTATTATATAAAAAGGTCATAGAAAGAATTAGATCCCAAACTTTTGAGAATGCATCCCAAAGAGATCAATTTCTTAATAATGATCCGTGGGTAAAAAGCTTACAGAACAAAATTGGAATATTGAAACAGTTTTCAAGTGATCAAGAGGTATTAAAAAAAGTGGGTGAATGTGAAT
>Ga0265296_1004625_pt1 | contig 11857 bp, 12 predicted proteins | sample MunlanPumphouse1_FD_189073 | JGI IMG/M metagenome (GOLD analysis project Ga0265296, IMG submission 189073) | Groundwater microbial communities from a municipal landfill in Southern Ontario, Canada - Pumphouse #1 | ecosystem: Environmental > Aquatic > Deep subsurface > Groundwater | place...
TCTGCTCCAATAGCTCCCTTTCCGGTCCCTTCTGTCTTTCCAGGTGAACCTGTCATTGAGATTGAAATTAATCTGTAGAGAAATTAACGCTTGTATAAAATAAGCAATGTTTTTTTCAATCGACATAATGTCGATGAAAGCATAGAGCAATCCGATGCCTATAAGCGCAACAAATCCTCCTACTAAACCGAATTTCCAAAATCGATTAAATCTTTCTTTCTTTAGAATATAGATTGCTCCCGCCAAGACCTCCTCCATATATTTCATTTCTTCCCCCTTTTATTATTTTGTTGTCAAAGAACTCAGCTTAAATTATATCATAATATATTTTACAATATCATTATGATTGGTCTTGTTTTGATAGATGATTATTTTTTGATAAATACTGATATTTCATCATTGAATAAGATAAAATAGTCACTTAATGGCAAGAAAAAATATTTTACTCTCTTATATTTTGGCTTTTTCCAAAAATTCCTGGTTTTGGATGGGAATTTGGATATTTTATTACCTGCGCTTCACCAACTATGCGGGAATTGGAATACTGGAAACAATCCTTATTGTTACAATTACTCTGGCGGAAATTCCCACCGGCGCAGTGGCGGATTTACTGGGCAAGAAAAAAACATTAATTCTTGCTTTCTTTTTGGAAACAGCCGGAGGATTAATGATGGCAGCTGCCCCGAATTTTCAGATTTTGGCTTTGTCGATTTTCGTTTTAGGTATTGGGGCCGCTTTTTGCTCGGGAACACTTGATGCTCTTGTTTTTGATTCTTTGAAAGAGGAGGGCAAGGAAGATTTATATGATAAAAAGATTTCAAATATTAGTACCATTTCGTTAATTTCTCCCGCTGTTTGCGGTATCTTTGGCGGATTTATGTATAAAGTAAATCCTTCCTTGCCGTTTTATGCCAATTCCGTTGGCTATTTTCTGGGACTGATTGCCGCTTTCTTTTTAATTGAACCGAATATCGATACGGAAATATTTTCTTTTAAAAATTTTCTTAATCAAAGCAGTCGGGGTTTTAAAGAATTATTTAAGAGTATTGATGTTAAAAAACAAACCATTCTTTTACAGTCGATTGGTTTTTTTGTCGTGATATCCTCGGAAATGCTTGACAGTTTTTTGGGAGTAGAATTCGGATTTGATGAAGTACAGCTCGGTATACTTTGGTCCGCTATGTATATTATCTCCGCCCTTGCCTCTCAAATGACACCAATAATAAAAAAAGTTTTTAAGGGTAACCTATCAATAATTTTTATCGGCGTCTTAATGTCCATAACTCTTTGTATCTCGCCGACGATTGGTATGGCGATAGGCGGACTATCGCTGGCGCTTCGGTTGTCCCTGCAGGGAATATTTTGGAATCTGGCATCAATAACGATCAATAACAATACGCAGTCCAATTTAAGAGCAACCACTCTTTCGACATTTAATATGATTAAAAACGTTCCTTATGTTTTAACCGCATTTTTTATCGGTTCCTTTGCCGACCGGTTTTCGGCCAAAAACATTGCGTTATATCTTGGAGTTATATTAATTGTTTTTATCTTATTTCAATTAAAACCTTCAAATAAGTCGGAGAACCCGGAAGTGATTCAACCACATTCACCGTGAGTCTGCTTAAATTCCCCCCCACACCCTATTTGACGATATTGACAAGACGGCCTGTTTCTGCTAATATTTTGTTATCATGATGACTGGATAAGCCTAAGGTTTCGACCGACCGCTAATGCCAGTCTTTTTTAGTTCTACGCTTCCTTTTAATTGATCGACTCTTACGATAAAACCGGAATACGGCTTATAAAGTTTTGAATAATATTTGTTCGGAGTTAAAAGATGAAGAAGCTTATTTCTTTGCACTAAATATTCAACCAAACAAAAAAAATCACCGTCTCCCGAAACAATAATGGCTTTATCATAGTTTTTATATTGAACCATCGTGTGTAATACCAATTCCGCGTCTACATTTCCTTTTACGGTTTTATCGGGCAACTCCATAGTTGGCTTGAGAATCACCACATATCCCATTTGCTGCATACTCGTATAAAGCGCTTCATTACCCGGTTTATATCCAATAAACAGATAAGCATTTAAAACATTATACTTACTGCGTAAATACAGTCTGAGTTTACGCCAATCCAGTTTCCAGTCTTGCGATCTTACTCCTAAGTTCAGATTTTGACTATCAATAAAAGCGTATGTTTTTAATTTTTTCATTACCTGAATTTTAACACAAGCGTTAATATCAGTCCAAATCGAAGATACGAATGTGTCCATACAATGCTAAGAAACAATGTTATTGCGAGCACATTCGCTTCGCCAAGTACCGTCTGGTACCTGGCTTCGCTCAGTGTAAACTCGGGGAGTGTGGCAATCCCGTTGGACCGCAACGACAAATACATGTCTGTAAATCTCAATATTTACCATAACCCTATAACGTTGACATATGCTCTTTTTCATGCTACACTCCGCTTAACAATTAAAGCAAAACCAGGCACGCTTAATTTATTAGTTTTGAGTATATTTTGGCTCTTTAAAATACGGAAAATGTTTTTCCCGTGTGGATACGCAATGTTTTTTGGTTCATTTTGCCAAGGAGGCAGAAAATGACTGACAAATTTATTACACTTCCTGGTTCTGAAGAGATCTTAAGACGCCTAAAGACGGTTAGCGACGACGATGTCTTGATCCGCTCGTTCTTCCCTTTGATTGCTAAAGAAGCCGGACATGAATTGGTTGCGGAGGGCATACCCATGATGTTTGCTCTCAAGATCTATGAATTCATTAATGGTGGTGGTTACCCATCTTTCTTGGGCGGTCTTCTGCATCTTAGTGTCCCGAACTATATTGACGCACTGGTGGACGACAAAGAAATTGCGGAAGCGGCCAAAAGTTTTTACCAGGAATCGATGGATGCCATGCGTAAAAGTAGGTCGTCTTAAGGATCGCTCAATAAAGCCTAACAAAAACACCAAAAAGAAGAAAGGAAAATCCAATGAGTTTGCCCATGGGTGGAGGGGTTCGTGTAAGTATTTCTCTCACTGCTGTTGAAGCACTTGATTTGGCACGACAAATCAATTTTTATTTATCCAGAGCCAAAGACATTCAGGACAAAAACCAAATAATGGCCAACGAACCCGATAAGGATTGGGAAATGCTTTTGAGAATGCTGCGGTCAATTCATGTTTCCGAACAAGTTGAATTTAAAATTATGCCGGATCAACTGTCTCACGGATCAAGCGGATATGGAAATTACACCACCCCTAGAGATGATCAGTATCTTCCGAAAAAATAGAATAAAAAAATCAGATCCAGGCACCAAAGAGAATTAATTCTCCGAGGTGCCTTTTTTTATAATTTATTCCTATTGATAAAGAAACCCTAAAAGATATCTATGGTCAAAAATCAGAATAACAATATGTTGTTCACGTTTGTGATTAATGAATTTACCGGATGTGTCTACCTATCACACTCGGGGTGTGTGATGTGATGACTTTAAAAAAACGGAAAACAATTGGTATATATCACTTTGCTTGACAACCATGCTAAAATAAATTTATGAACGAAACAGATACAAGTTCCGTACAGGAATTGGGAAAAATAAAATCTGAACTGGCGGAATATTTACTGGACGTAAAAATCGGATCGCCGAAATTTATGTCTTTTTGGGATCTTGTCGATGAAGATTCGGCAGAAATGGATATTCAAAGATTTTCTCAAGCAAACGAAGAACTTAGACACCGTTCGTATATAAGGGCAGAATTTGTAGCAAACAGAATTCAATCTCGCAGAGCGGAAACTCCAGGATACGACGAAGCTCACAGGAGATTATCCGATCTGTTTCAAAATCTGGCTGAAGCATTCGGCATGTACAAGGAAAAAGCGGAAGCTTCTGACATAAAGAAGCTCCAAGAAACAAAACATCAATACCTTTATTCGCTTCGAGGATTGCTCGCTCAAAAATCATAAAACACAAGTTATTCTTATGTAGTATATTAAATGTGTATGAAAAAAATAATTGTTGAGTAGAAAATACTATTAATAAAGCAAGCATGAAGCAGTTAATAAATCTTCTCTTCTTTTTTCAATAAGATATTTATTGTTTTTGGCTTTCTTTAGTCTTTTGTTGATCAGTTCAACAGTGTTTTTTTCTATTTCTTCTTTTACCAATTCTAAATTTTTCTCGGCATTAGTTAAAAAGGATTTAACGTTTTCGTCTTCAAACAAGAGTTGAGAATAACTTGAATAAATATACCCCTTCGCTTTGAATTTGCAACTAGTTATGGATAAATTCAAAGCTACGGTGGGTATTATTTATTTGTAAACCAGAGAATAAGGAGTATACACCTTCTTAAATCGGAAATAACATCAAATTTGTTAGGAATATGTGTCATAAAATAGTTATTTTTATATAATCCGAATATTCCTCTCTTGCTTTTATGACATCATCTTTTGATAAGTTTTCTATAACAACTACCGCCATGTTTTTATTTTAACATATTGATAAATTTACCTTTTTAAATTTAATGAATTTTTTACAATTTTCAAATACCTTATTACAGATATGCATTCTATTTCCAATAAAAAACCCTTGTTTTTTTATAACAAGGGTTATAAATTCAAAAGGAAACCAAAAAACTTCAACCGCTTCCTCGTCCGTCAGTGTTCCACCGATTTTGAGAAGCAAAACGAACCTGCGATTCTGACATCTAAGGTTTTTGAGAAATGAAACGGGCCAGTGAAATTGTCGTCTCGGCTAATTGATTGTTCAAACACTTCATAAAAATCTTGTAACGACCGTTTATCAGTTCTTCCAAAGAAGGAGCACCGGTAATCCATGGCTTTGAGTAAAAAACCAGGAAATCATATGTCCAATCATTGGTAGATCTTAAAGACAAAACAGATGTTTCCGCCAAAGTCGAGTATCCAAGTACTCTTTCTATATATGCTGACTCCTGCGGTTTTAAAATAATTACCGCATGAACATGGTGTTCCCAATCTTTCACGCCCTGCTCTCCAACAACCAAAATCTTTTCACCGATCTTTGGCAGAATTTCTTTTTTTCTTAGTACGTCTTTAGAAAGTGCAACATATAATACGGTAATAAAAGGAAGAACCGGATCTTTTCCCAGCTTTACCAAAATACCCAATTTATCACCAAGCCAATGGTGGCAGGTGTGTCCGTTAACATCAATATAAATTTGCCGGAATGAATTCTCATAATTTATAACCTTGCCGACAAAAAGCATTCTTTCGCCCATTTTTCTCCTTTTTCAATGAACTACAATTTTTCTCCAAGGATATTATACTACACTGAACCGTCAACCAGCCTAACACGGCCGCCAACACAATGCGTTAACTGACAGCCTGTGTAAGATCTTTATCCTTCAGATGTAAATTGGAGTCGCTCAGGATGACAGATGTTATAATTCAATCATGCTATATGTTATTTCCACTCCGATCGGTAATCTTGAAGACATAACGCTACGCGCACTCAATATGCTGTTTTCCATGGATTATATTCTTTGTGAGGATACCAGAAAAACTTTAACTCTTTTGAAACATTTTCAAAAAGAAGGGTTTGTAATTCCAAAATTAATTTCGTATTTTGAAGAAAACGAATATAAAAGAATTCCGGAAATTATCAGCGATTTGAAAGAAGGAAAAGAAATCGGTCTGGTATCCAATGCCGGAACACCGACAATTTCCGATCCGGGATTTAAATTGGTCAGGCAATGCGTTTCGGAAAATATAAAAATTGTTCCGATTCCGGGCGCTTCTTCAGTTATCGCCGCCCTGTCAGCCAGCGGACTGCCGACTGATAAATTTTTATTTATTGGTTTTCCGTCAAATAAAAAAATTACACGGGAAAAACTGTTTTCGGAAACAAAATTCTCTTTGGAAAAATTATCTTCGACAGTGATATTTTTTGAAGCGCCTTTCAGGATTATTGAAAGTTTGGAAAGTTTACTCTCGGTTTTCGGTGATATTGAAATTGTAGTTGCCCGGGAAATAACCAAGGTTTTTGAAGAATTTAAAAGTGGAAAAATATCCGAGATAATTTCTTATTACAAGCAAAAAGGAGTTAAGGGTGAATTTGTGGTTATATTTAACTTAAAAGATTCTTCATAATTTTATACCGGATGTGTCTAGCCATATAACCCCACGGGTGTGATTTCTCATAATAAGCTTATAATATTGACATACCGATATTTTAATGATATAATCAACTACTTAATTCAAGCTTAAGCAGGTACAAATTACCTTGTCCTTAATTGTTTGATTGATTTTGCACTTTATACATAATTCTCTTCTATTTGGATTGACTTTATTTGTCCTTAATTTACCTTTTGTGGCTAAATATGGTCGATTCAGAAAAAAGAGATCAAAAACTGACGAAAGGAATAAGACGATGAAGCTCTTGGACATCTTTTTGGATTGTAATGCATTGATTACTCGGGAACTTATTGAAGCTCGTGTTCAAATTGTTCAACACCCGCAGCCTATACGATATTATCCTCCCGTGTCGGTCACCGGGCGTCTTGGAAAATATACATTTGTACGTGCTGGTTATTATTGGACGATCTCGGGACCAGTACCATTAACTTTAGCACGAAAGATGTATAACGAAAGCGGCGATGTGGGCCGATACGATATTCATGCTGAAGTATTTGATAGTTCTCGCCCGCCCGATGACTATATTAAAGTCATAAATTGGAGCGAATTTTATCAGATACTGGGTTTTGATCCCAGTAAAGGCAGCGAGGCACTGGATAATATTGTCGAGGAAAACGATGCCGCTCTTAGAATTCTTAGGCCGCCACAATTCCCCGGAGATTTACTTAGATTCGGTCATAAAAAAGTATTAGGATGTATAGCGGTTTACCATATAGATTCACAGGAAGGTCTAAATCTTTTTGCAAATATAATTCGAAACGCCGGCCTGGTAAGTTGTCCTGGTCAGGTTTAAAGAATACCATTTGGCACCAAAGAAAAAGTAAAGTTCACTTTATTTTTTCCAAGGTGCCTTTTTTATTGTTATACCACTCTTAAGTGTGATTTGATTTATTTATCTCTCTTGAAGATTCTTTTTTGCTTCAGGAACGGATTGGTGAAATTTTGCTATAGTTTCACAGGGATAATCGCGACAATCACCGCAATTATTTACTTCTTTATCAAAACCGCATTTTCTGATATTACACTCTTTGCAATGATAAATAGTCGGTTCTACCTTGGATAAACATCCAATTTTCGCCATTGTTTTCCTGGGTGGCAATAAAGGCTTCGCATTTCCGCAATCCAGCCCGCAAATTCCTAATTTCATAAATATAATTATATATTGGTGGGCATTATAAATAAAACAATATTATTAGGTAGACTTGTTCTTGGAGAGACATTTAATAAATGTTCAGTTGCGATTTTGTCATGAAACCCCGGGTCAATAAAATTAGAATCACCATGCGGCAAATCTATCGGCCAAGGGAAAACACTGGGATCAAAACTTATTCCGGCAGAGTGAAACGGTTGTGTCAATAACTCTTTATTATTGCCAACCGCCAAAACAATTCCGCACAAAGACTCCGGCATTAATATTTCGGGAGAACTCGAAATAACCTGCATTGTCTCTTGATCGTATAAACGGGCAATTTCCTGTAACGATTCTCTGGTTACTTTATATTTATACGGATTAAGCGCTTCGTCGGGAGGTAAACCTTCGGTGGTGGCTAAATCAACTTTAGATCCGGGATTCATAATATAAGATTCGCCTACCGGTAAAACAAAAGCAATCGTATTATAAAACCCAACCTTAACAGACCAAATCAGAGGATATACTCCCTTTCTTTCTTCTTTAAACAAATACTTTCTCAACTCAGGGTTTGAATCTAAAAAATCTTCGGCCCATCTTGGATAACTTTTCCTGTGTTGTTCAAAAACCGCATCAGTCAATCCGTTAAATGCTCTTAAAAATTGGGTCAGTCTTTCGTCCGAATAACCGTAAAATCTGAATAATTTTTCCGGATTAAATTTAATTTCGCCGGGTCCATGGTTTGCCGCCAATATTTGCATGTCTCCATTTAAGCCTACCGTCATTTCGTCCATATTTATTCCCGCTCTTTCGTTTCTGCTTCTTAAAGAAGGAACGTAATATTTTCTAATCAAGGCAGTCCATGGCCTTTTGGATTCCGAGCGGTCCAGCGGATAATCTGTTAAAGACAAGGTATCACCGGCAACGGCGGTTTGAATAGTATCTTTCGGAATTGTAATTAAACAGGTTTGAAAAGGAGGAATTGTTATGGGAACTTCTTTTGCTCCAATGTCGGGTGTTAATATCAACCCCTTTCTTTCATCAATCGTGTCCTCGGTCATAATCAAATTATACCACTCCGCCCCGATGTAACATCGGGACTACGTTAGGTATTATCAATTTGTAAATCAGAGTATAAGGAGTATTATATATAACAAACTTTCTATTTTTGGCTTATCAGCTTTGATTCCGCGTCGTAAATAAGCTGTCTGGTTCTGTCTATCGCGTCCGGATTAACAGAAATACTGGTAATTCCGTATTCAACCAATTTTTCCACCAAATCAGGATATTCGCTCGGTCCCTGCCCGCAAATTGAACAAGTCACTCCCTCTTTCCGGCAGGTTTTGATTGTCTTTTCCAAAGCCCATAAAACCGCCGGATTTCTTTCATCAAAGACGGACGCAACTTCACTGTTATCCCTGTCGGTACCCATAATAAGCATCGTCAAATCGTTTGAACCGATGGAGACGCCGTCAATTCCGACTTTTAAAAATTCTTCCAGTAAAATTACGTTTGAAGGAATTTCCACCATCATCAGTAACTTAAAGGTATTTGATCTCATCAGTCCGCCGGAAGTCACAATCTTTTTTACTTTCATCAGTTCGTCCGGTGTTCTGACAAAAGGAATCATCAACCAAAGATTTTTCAATCCTTTTTTATTTCTGACTCTTTTAATCGCTTCAATCTCCAGCTCAAATACTTTTTCATCAACGATATAGCGGTAAGCTCCGCGGAAACCAAGCATCGGATTGGACTCTTTCGGCTCATACAAATCCCCGCCCTTTAAACTACGGTATTCATTTGTTTTAAAATCTGTTGCCCGGTATATCACCGGCCGGGGATTAAATGCCGAGCAAAATTTTGCAATACCTTCCGAAAGCTTATCAATAAATTCTTTTGATCTTTTTTCCTCGATTAATTTTTTCGGATGAGTACCAATGGCAGCAATCATAAATTCCGCCCGCAGCAGTCCGACTCCCTCGACGTTTTTCTTAGCCACTGCTTCTGCCAGCGACTCATCAGCCAAGTTGACATATAATTTTGTCGCTGTCTTTATCAGTTGCTGTTGTCTGGCGGAATAATCGGAATTTGACACTTCAATGATTTTCCGCTCTAATTTTAACCCTCCCTGATAAACTTTCCCTTCGCTTCCGTCAACGGTAATAACTTGGTTGTTTTTTAAAACTTTTGTCGCTTTTTCCGTTCCTACGACACAGGGAACACCCAATTCACGTGATACTATCGCCGCATGGGAAGTCAAGCCTCCTTTGTCGGTTACGATCGCGGAAACCTTCTTCATTGCGGGAACAAAATCGGGCGTGGTCATCGAAGTAACCAAGACGTCCCCGGTTTTCACTTTATTTATCTCTTTTTTTGACTGGATAACAACAACCGATCCCCAACCGATACCGGGACTGGCAGACAAACCGGTTAACAGGAGTTTCTTTTTATCAATTTCTCTGTTTGCCTGTTTCGTATCGGCAGTATCTTTCTTTTCGTGCATTTCATTTTTCTTTTCGTCTCTTATCGTGGTTACCGGACGGGTTTGCACAAAAAACAGGTGTCTTTTATTATCAATTGCAAATTCACAGTCCTGCGGAAAGAAATAATGTTTATTCAGTTTTGCCGCTATTTTGGCCACTTTTAACGCCTCATTGTCCGAGATCTTCTGTTTTTTGGTAATACTTTTCGGAACGTAATACTTTTTCGTGACGCCGTCTTTCATAATCATCCTGATTTTTTGCTCGGAAATTACCTTGTTAAGTAATTTGAAACTGTCTTTTTCATATACAAAATGATCCGGAATCACTTCTCCCTGAACAATCAACTCGCCTAGACCGTAAATCGCATCAACAATAATCCGGTTTTTTTCTCCGGTAACCGGATCACAGGTAAAAACCACCCCCGAAGCGACCGATTGAATCATTTTTTGTACCGGAATTGCCAGACCGACTTTAAAATGGTCATATTTCTTTTCTTCCCGGTAAAAAATCGCCCGTGCTTCAAAAAGCGACGCCCAGCAATCGCGGACCGCTTCAACAATGGCACTGTCACCTTTAATATTCAAAAAAGTTCTTTGCTGTCCGGCAAAAGAGGCGTCGGGAAGATCTTCGGCGGTTGCCGACGAACGAACCGCCACCAGGGGATTTTTAAACAATCCTCCCAATTTGAAATATGCTTTGATTACCTGATTTGAGATTTCCTCGGGAATCGGGGATTTGGAAATCAGTTTCATAATTCTTTCGGAAGCATTGGAGTAGGATTCAGGACGGTTTACGTCAACTTCGTTTTTCAGGATATCCCTGATTTCTTTTTGCAGGTTATTTTCCTCGATAAAGTGAAAATAAGCACCGGAGCTGACAATAAATCCGGGGGGTACGGGAATCCCTAGATTAAACATCTCGCCCAAGTTCGCGCCTTTTCCACCAACCAAGGAAACGTCTTCTTTTCCGATTTCTTTAAACCAATAAATAAATTTTCTTTGGGCAGCCATATATTTAGTTATAAGTTCAAAATTAAAAGTTAAAAATTACAGTTCAAAATTAAATATTTTTCATAACTCTAAACTTTGAATTCAACTTTGAACTTTTCACTTTGAACTTTGAATTAATTTCCTTTCTTCTTCCGTTTCATCGCCGCGGCTGTAATCATCTTCCAGCCGGATTGTCTTTCCTAATTCCTTGGTCGATGATTCAAAGATATCACAATCTTTAACGGCCTCGCAACGGTGAACCAGTCCTTTGGGAATAAAATAACCCTTATTCCAATCCATGGGAATTCTGTCTAAATTATTTTTATCCGGTCCGTAAATCAAATATGCTTCTCCGGTAACCAAAACCAGAGTTTCCTGCTTGATCTCGTGATATTGAAGCGAAAACCGGCATCCTTGGCTGATGTGAATTATTTTTGCGACGGTCGGTGACTCCGGGGGAGTTAAAATCATTTCATAACCCCACGGTTTAATTATTTTTTGGACAAAAATTATCGGTTTATGTTCCATATATTTAATTCTAAAATTGACGATAGATGATAGAAAATGGAATATAGATGTAGAATATGGAAAGTAGAAAATAGATCTATCTTCTATCTTCAATTTTCCACTACTATCTTCTATCCTCTACCATCTATCGTCTTATATTTTATTCAAGTATTTCGGTATTTACGCCCGAAAAAAAATCTATTTCCGGATATTTATGTAAAATTGCCGACAAAACGGCTTTAATTTTGTCATATTCTTCCTTTGTTTTTGCTTCGAATTTTATGGTTATAAACGGTGTGTTTTGCGATGCTCTTGCCACGATCATCGTATATTCCGTATCCAATCTGATTCCGTCAATTTCATTAAATTCAGCCGAAGGATAAAGTTTTTTCAAGGACATGGCAATTTCGTCTCTGATTAGGTCAAATTTAACTTCATCCGGGCAGCCTAACTTTATTTCCGGACTGGAAATATATTGAGGGAGAGATTTAACTGCTTCTCCTAAGCTTATATTTTTCCGTGCCAGATAGGAAAGCAGTCTAAGACTGGAAAACATACCGTCATCGTG
>Ga0265296_1004626_pt1 | contig 11851 bp, 8 predicted proteins | sample MunlanPumphouse1_FD_189073 | JGI IMG/M metagenome (GOLD analysis project Ga0265296, IMG submission 189073) | Groundwater microbial communities from a municipal landfill in Southern Ontario, Canada - Pumphouse #1 | ecosystem: Environmental > Aquatic > Deep subsurface > Groundwater | place: Canada...
GCCCTTCGGGTGGTTCCCCTCCCTCCTGGGGGAGGATAGCTTAATTCCGCAATTGCTCGATTGCGCCTGATCCGCAAGATAGCCTAAGGCCACCAACAGGGAACGAAAAGGGAAAACAATGGCCGCGCCATTTTCAGTGGACGATCGACGCGAGCATTTTGCTTATTGCGTCCAACTGTTTGGCGGCACCACTGCATTCTCGCGGCGCCTTGGCATAGACGAGCGGGCCATCCGTCGTTTCATAAATGGCGAGCGGCCTCTTGGTGACGGGCTTCTGGAAGATACCGCAAAGGCATTGCGCCTGCTCATTGATGAAGCAACCGCGGCCGAAGCACAGATCGCGGCCACATTACGCTTTCCGCCGATCGATCCGTCGTAGCTGAAATTGGTCGAACCTGGCCATTGCCGCCGGATCGGCAGTAAACCGCCCTTCCGTCATGTGGCGCAGCCATGGGAAGGGGGCGTCCAGGGTTGGACTGCCCCCCGGCAGTCCAATTCCAGTCCCGAGGACCGGACGACCCAGCACTTCCGCGAAGCGGGTGGTGTAGCGGCAGCGACGGCATTGCTAAAGCGCCGCCGTCAGCGCTTCGCGCTGCCACCTCCCCATCGCTGCGCAACAGGGAGGATCAACCTCCGCTGCCCGTTGCGCCGTCGTTCGCTTGGCGCGGTTTACCGCGCTCAATGTTAACAATGTAAATTTATCCTTGACGATGCCGGTCGCGGCAAGTCATGTTGACGACGACAACATTGATTCGCAGAAAGAGAATGGCCCATGCGAACCCTGCTCTATGCCCTTGGCCCGATGCTGTTCGACTCGCTCGGCGTCATCGTTTTTGCGGTGTTGCTGGCGGTTGGGGCGGGGATCGTCACCGCCACGGTCGCCGGGACGGTCGTTGCGGTCGCGGTCGTCGGCTATGAGTTGGCGCGCGGACACAACGTTGCGGTGTTGCAGTGGATCAGCCTGGCGTCGATACTCCTAGCCGCCGCCTCGACTCTGTTCACTGGCGATCCGCGCTTTGTGATGGCCAAGCCGACGATCGTCTATCTGATCGTCGGGACGGTGATGCTACGCAAGGGCTGGCTGAACCGCTATATCCAGCCCGAACAACTGGCGCTGGTCGGCGATGTCATGGACCGGTTCGGTTTTATCTGGGCGGCGATGATGTTTGCCAGCGCGGCGCTGAACCTGATCGTCGCGGTGTTTTTCACCGCCTGGTGGCCGTTGTTTATCGGGATATTTCCGCTGGCGTCGAAGTTTGGCCTCTTCGCGCTCCACATCGCGGTGGCGCATTTCATCGGACAGGCGCGGCTGCGGCGGATGGCGGGGAATGAGTGGCCGACGGCAGTCGCTGCCGAATAGCCGTGCGACGGGTCGCCTAAACTCAGCCCGTCATCCCGGCCTTCGCCGGGATGACGACCAAAAAGTATCGTCGGCCTTCCTAGTCTGCATCCAGCCCGTAAGCGGTATGAAGCACGCGCACTGCGAGTTCGGTTTCATCCTCGTCGATCAGCACGCTGACCTTGATCTCGCTGGTCGAGATTGCCTGGATGTTGATGCCGCGATCGGCCAGCGCGCGGAACATCGTGCTGGCGACGCCCGCGTGGCTTTTCATGCCGACCCCGACGACGCTGATCTTCGCCACCTTGTCGTCGCTGATGATGCGGTTGAAGCCGATCTTTTCCTTCGCGGCTTCGAGCAGGTCGATCGAGCGTAGGAGGTCGGTCTGCGGCACCGTGAAAGTCACGTCGGTCTCGCCCTTGTCGCGGCCGACGTTCTGGATGATCATGTCGACGTTGATTCCCGCCGCGGCGAGCGGGCCGAAGATGTTGGCAACGCCGCCGGGCCGATCGGGCACGCGGGTGACGATGACCTTGGCTTCATTCTTGTCGTGGGCGATGCCGGTGATCAGCTGCCGTTCCATCTGATGTTCCTCTATTTCTTCGTCGCTGACGATCATCGTGCCGCGGGCGGGGGCTTCGTCACCCTCGACGAAGCTCGATAGCACCTGCACGCGCACGCCCTCTTTCATCGCGAGCCCGACCGAGCGGGTTTGCAGCACCTTGGCGCCGACGCTCGCGAGTTCGAGCATTTCCTCATAGGTGACATAGTCGAGCTTGCGCGCGCGCGCGACGATGCGCGGGTCGGTGGTATAGACGCCGTCGACGTCGGTGTAGATGTCGCAGCGATCGGCCTTGAGCGCTGCGGCGACGGCAACCGCGCTAGTATCCGATCCGCCGCGGCCGAGCGTCGACACGCGGCCGTCGTCCATCAGGCCTTGGAAACCCGGGATCACTGCGACTTCGCCGTGCGCCATCGCGGCGGCGAGCGCGCCGGTGTCGATGTCGGCGATGCGCGCGCGGGCGTGCGCCTCTTCGGTGCGGATCGGCAATTGCCAGCCGAGCCAGCTGCGCGCCGGGGTGCCCATCGCCTGCAATGTCAATGCGAGCAGGCCTGAGGTGATCTGTTCGCCCGCGGCGACGACGACGTCATATTCGGCGGGGTCGTAGCGCGGGTTCGCCTCGCGGCAGAAATTGACCAGCCGGTCGGTTTCGCCCGCCATTGCGGAGACGACGACTGCGACCTCGTTGCCCTGGGCGACTTCGCGCGCGACGAGTTTCGCGACGGTGCGAATCCGCTCGGTGCCCGCCATTGACGTGCCGCCGAATTTCATCACGATTCGCGCCATCTCGCCCCGCTTTCAAGAAACTGGTTTCTGCCGCAACATTCGAACAATTCCGCGGCGCTCGGCTGTTAGGGAAGGGGGCGCGCGAAGGCAAGAGGAGCGCGCGCCGCAGCGGATAGAATTTCTTGCATGGGGCGAGGGGGAGTGCCACATCGCGGGGCATGAGCGCTGCCACGATCAATCCGCACGAAGCCGCCCATTTCGGGGCGCTCGCCGCCGACTGGTGGGATCCGCACGGGTCGTCGGCGATGCTGCACAAGCTGAACCCGGTGCGGCTGGCCTATATTCGCGCGCAGATCGACGCGCATTGGCATGTCGACGCGCGCGAGCGGTTTGCGCTGGCGGGACGAAGCGCGATCGATGTTGGGTGCGGTGCGGGGCTGCTGGCCGAGCCGCTGGTGCGGATGGGCGCCAGGGTGACAGGCGTCGATGCGGCGCCGGAGAATATTGCGGCGGCGCGGGTGCATGCGGCGGGGCAGGGGTTGAATATTACCTATTTTGCGGGCGAGCTTGCCGCTTTGCCGTCCGCGACGTTCGATCTCGTCACCTCTATGGAGGTGGTCGAACATGTGACCGACCCTGAGGCCTTCATCGCTGACCTCGCGGCACGGCTGGCGCCCGGGGGGCTGATGATCCTGTCGACGCCGAACCGGACGATGCTGTCGAAGCTGCTCCTCGTCGAAGCCGCCGAACGCGTCGGCGCGGTGCCGCGCGGGACGCATGACTGGGACCAGTTTCTGAAGCCTGAGGAGCTGACGAAGCTGCTTAAAGATGCGGGGCTTGAGGTCGTCGATCGGACGGGGCTGGCACCATCACCAGCGAAGGGCTTCAAGCTCGGCGGCAGCGAGGCACTCAACTATCTGGTCGCGGCACGGTGGCCGACTAAATAGGGACTGTCCCTGTTTAATCGTCATTGCGAACGAAGCGAAGCAATCCAAGGCGGTTACCGCACGCGCTGGATTGCCGCGTCGCTTCCGGCTCCTCGTAATGACGAGGTTTAGAAGTCGACATCCTCATAATATTTTGGAGGCGTCACGATCTCCATTCGCTCGGCTAGAAGCGGCCGAAAGCTCGGGCGGGATTTCAGGCCCGAATACCATCCTTTCGTTTGCTCATGCCCGGTCCAGTCGATGCCGCCGAGATAGTCCGCAACCGAAATATGCGCGGCGGCGGTCAGGTCGGCGAGGCTCATCGTCGCGCCGGCGAGCCAGGTGCGGTGGTCGATGAGGTAATCGACATAGTCGAGATGGTTGTTCGCCGCCTTCATCGCCTCGCGCAGCGCGCCGCCGTCGGGGGGCTGGCGGTGGACGATGCGCTTCTGCATGCGTTCGAACAGTAACGGCCCGGTGACTTCATAATAGAAATCATGGTCGAACCACGACGTCAGCCGACGGATTTCGGCGCGGTTGGCCGCCGTGCCGTTGATCATCGCCTTGCCTTCGACGGTCTCCTCGAAATATTCGGAAATCGCCATGCTGTCCATCAGCACCTGGCCGCGCGCCTGATCGACCATCACCGGGGTGCGCCCTGCCGGGTTCAGGTCGATGAACTCGTCGCGCCGCTCCCACGGCGATTCGCGCACCAGTTCATATCCGACGCCCTTTTCGCCCAGCAACAGGCGGACCTTACGCGAAAAGGGACAGAGCGGGAATTGATAGAGTTGCCACATGGGTCCGGCATAGCGGCAGCGGGCGGCTGCGCGCAACGGCTATGGCGCGGTGCGGCCCCGCTGGTTGTGGATTGTCGCTTAGCGGCGCGGGGCGGTGCGTTCGCGTTCCCACTGCGCGGCCATATCGCGTGCCATGTCCTTGAGCACCGGGGCGTAAACGGCGAGCGTCGACGCGGCTTGTCCGGCCATGCGCGTCGTGGCGCGGACGTCGGCGCCCATCCGGTCGGCATAGTCGGGATCGCGTCCCGCAACCTCGCCCAGCGTCGCGTCGCGCGGGATATAGGCGGCGTCGGATTCGGGATCGACGCGGGCAATGGCGTCGGCGAGCGGGCCGACCGGCATTTGCATCAGCGCGCCGACGATTGCGGTGATCGTGTCGGCCATGCGGTCCTGCGCCACCGAATCGTTGAGCGTCGCGACGGTATCGCGCAATTCGGGGTCGGCGGCGGCGGCCGGGAGCGGCGCGGCGAGTGCGAGCAGGGGCAGGGCGATCAGGGAGAATCGGGGCGTTGGACGAGTCATGGGCTGTCATCCTTTCAGAGGACGCAAGGTTCGATAAAGGCGGTTTGCTTAGCGATGTAACGCTTTCGCTGGGCTGAACGCCTGTGCGACTTGCGATGAAGTGCCGCGGTAACGGGATGAGCGATCCTCCCTGTGCCGTAGGCATGGGGAAGTGGCAGTGGCGAAGCCGCTGACGGAGGGGCTTTGGCGCAAACGCCGCGCCCCCTCCACCCCTCGCTTCGCGCGCGGTCCCCCTCCCCATGGCTGCGCCACAGGGAGGATTTCGCGATTATTCCGCCGCGACCACCGCGGCTTCGGCATCGCTCAGCGGATGCGCAAGGCGGCTGAGCATTTCCTTCGGGCAGACCTGCCAGAACTGGTCTTTCCAGCGGTCCCAGTCGGCCAGGATTTCGTTCGACCATTTGCTTCCCGTGGCCTTGGCATGATCCTCGACCAGATCCTTCACCACGCCTTCCCAATGCGTGCTGTCGATCCGCTGCCAGACGATCGATTCGGCATTCGCACGGCGTTCGAATAGGCCGTCGGTGTCGAGGATGAAGGCCATGCCGCCGGTCATCCCGGCGCCGAAGTTGGAGCCGACGGGACCAAGGATTACCGCAACGCCGCCGGTCATATATTCGCAGCCATTCGCCCCGCAGCCTTCGACGACGACCTTTGCACCCGAATTGCGGACTGCAAAGCGTTCGCCCGCCTGACCCGCCGCGAGCAGGGTGCCCGAGATGGCGCCGTAGAGGACGGTGTTGCCGATGATGCTGTTGTGCTGACTCACCAGCGGGCTCGACACGGTCGGGCGCACGACGATGCGGCCGCCCGAGAGACCTTTGCCGACATAATCGTTGGCATCGCCGAACACCTCCAGCGTGATGCCACTGCACAGGAAGGCGCCCAGCGACTGCCCGGCGGTGCCGCGCAGGCGGACCTGGACATGATTGTCGGCGAGCCCGTTCATACCGAACTTGGCCGTGACCTCGGCGGACAAACGAGTGCCGACGGCGCGATGGGTGTTGCGGACATTATAGGTTAACTGCATCCGCTCGCCGCGCTCGAACAGCGGTTTCGCGTCGCTCAGGATCTGCGCGTCGAGGCTGTCGGGGACCGGATTGCGGAGCAGTCCGTGCGAGCGGCGCTGGTTGTCGGGCGCGTCGACCTTGGCGAGGATCGGGTTGAGGTCGAGATCGTCGAGATGTTCGGCGCCGCGGCTGACCTGGCGCAGCAATTCGGTTCGGCCGATGACTTCGTCGAGGCTGCGGCAGCCGAGCTTGGCGAGGATTTCGCGCACTTCCTCGGCGATGAAGGTCATCAGGTTGATGACCTTCTCAGGGCTGCCGGTGAACTTCGCGCGCAGCTTCTCGTCCTGCGTGCAGACGCCGACGGGGCAGGTATTACTGTGGCATTGGCGCACCATGATGCAGCCCATCGCAACGAGGCTGAGGGTGCCGATGCCATATTCCTCGGCGCCCAGGATCGCGGCGATGACGATGTCGCGGCCGGTCTTGAGCCCGCCGTCGGTGCGCAGGCGGATGCGGTGGCGCAGGCCGTTGAGGGTCAGCACCTGATTGACTTCGGACAAGCCCATTTCCCACGGCGTGCCGGCATATTTGACGCTGGTCTGGGGCGAGGCGCCGGTGCCGCCGGTGTTGCCGGCGACGAGGATGACGTCGGCGTGCGCTTTCGCGACGCCCGCGGCGACGGTGCCGATGCCCGCCGAGCTGACGAGTTTGACGCAGACGCGCGCCTTCGGGTTGATCTGTTTGAGGTCGTAGATCAGCTGCGCCAGATCTTCGATCGAATAGATATCGTGGTGCGGCGGCGGGCTGATCAACGTCACCCCCGGCGTCGCGTGGCGCAGGCGGGCGATGAACTCGGTGACCTTGAAGCCCGGAAGCTGGCCGCCTTCGCCGGGCTTGGCGCCTTGCGCGACCTTGATCTCGATCTCGTCGCAGGCGCCGAGATATTCGGCGGTGACGCCGAAGCGGCCCGATGCGATCTGCTTGATATTGCTGTTGGCATTGTCGCCATTGGCATAGGGCTGATAGCGTTCGCTGGCTTCGCCGCCTTCGCCCGACACCGCCTTGGCGCCGATGCGGTTCATTGCGATCGCCAGCGTCTCATGCGCCTCGGGCGACAGCGCGCCGAGCGACATGCCGGGGGTGACGAAGCGCTTGCGGATCTCGGTGATCGCCTCGACGCTGTCGAGCAGCACGCCCTGCTGCGGATAGTTGAATTCCATCAGATCGCGCAGGTACACCGGCGGCAGGTCGGCGACTCCGCGCGAGAATTGCAGATAGGTCGAGTAACTGTCGGTCGCGACTGCGGTTTGCAGCAGGTGCATCAACTGCGCAGAATAGGCATGCGTCTCACCGCCCGCGCGTTGGCGATAAAAGCCGCCGATGGGCAGGGTGGTGGCGCGCTGGTCGAACGCCGCCTCGTGCTTCTCGGTCGCGTTAATGAACAGCGACTGATAGCCTTCGCCCGAGATTTTGGCCGGCATGCCGGGGAACAGATCGTTGACGAGCGCGCGGCTGAGTCCAACTGCCTCGAAATTATAACCGCCGCGATAGCTGGAGATCACCGCGATCCCCATTTTGGCGAGAATTTTGAGGAGGCCGTCGTCGATCGCCTTGCGGAAGCGCAGGCGGCAATCGTCGAGCGACAGGTTGCTACCAAACAGCCCGCGCGCGTGGCGATCGGCAATCGCGGCTTCGGACAAATAGGCGTGGACCGTGGTCGCGCCGACCCCGATCAGCACCGCAAAGGCGTGGGTGTCGAGCACCTCGGCCGAGCGGACGTTGATCGAGGCGTAACTGCGCAGCCCCTTGCGGACGAGATGGGTGTGGACGGCGGCGGCGGCGAGCACCATCGCCATGCCGACGCGGTCTTCGCCGATGCTCTGGTCGGTCAGGAACAGCTCGCTGCGCCCGGCACGCACGGCATCCTCGGCTTCGCGGCGTACGCGCGCGATGGCTTCGCGCAGGCTCGCGGCGTCGCCGCCGACGGGGAAGGTACAATCGATGTCGGCGACCGCATCGCCGAAATAGGCGCGCAGCCGATCCCAGTCGTCGCCGACCAGCACGGGGCTGTCGATGACGAGGACGTGGTCGCTCTGGCCTTTCTCGTCGAGGATGTTCGCGAGGTTGGCAAAGCGGGTCTTCAGGCTCATCACATGCCGTTCGCGCAGACTGTCGATCGGCGGGTTGGTGACCTGGCTGAAATTCTGGCGGAAGAATTGCGCGACGTGGCGCGGCTTGTCCGAAATGACCGCGAGCGGCGTGTCGTCGCCCATCGATCCGATCGCTTCCTTGGCGTCCTCGACCATCGGGGAGAGGATCAGCTCCATATCCTCCATGGTCAGGCCTGCCGCGACCTGACGGCGCAGTAACTCGCTGCGCTCGAAGACTGGCAGGCTCGATTTGCCGCCCTTGGGCAGGTCGGCCATGGTGCGGAAGCCTTTGACGCGCGCGCCATAATCATGCGCGCCCGCAATCTTGTCCTTGATCGCGCGGTCTTCGTAGAGGGTACCGCTTTCCAGATCGACCGCGATCATCTGGCCGGGGCCAAGGCGGCCCTTCTTGCGGATGCTCGCCTCGGGCAGCAGCACCATGCCGCTTTCGGAGCCGACGACGAGCAGATTGTCGGCGGTCAACGTGTAGCGCAGCGGGCGGAGCGCATTGCGGTCCATGCCCGCAACCGCCCAGCGGCCGTCGGTCATCGCGAGCGCGGCGGGTCCGTCCCACGGCTCCATCACGCTGGCGAGATAATTGTACATCGCCTTGTGCGCATCGGGCATTTCGGGCTCGTTGACCCATGCCTCGGGGACGAGAATCAGCTTCGCGGTCGGGGCGTCGCGTCCGGCGCGGCAGAGGGTTTCGAACACCGCATCGAGCGCCGCGGTGTCCGATGCGCCCGCGGGGATCACCGGCTTGATGTCTTCCGAATGCTCGCCGAACGCGAGGCTGGCCATCTTGATCTCGTGGCTTTTCATCCAGTTCTTGTTGCCGCGGATCGTGTTGATTTCGCCATTGTGCGCGAGGCAACGGAACGGCTGCGCCAGCCACCATTGCGGAAAGGTGTTGGTCGAATAGCGCTGATGGAAAATCGCGACGCGGCTTTCGAACAGCTTGCTCGTCAGGTCGGGATAGAAATCGGCGAGGCTTTCGGCGAGGAACAGCCCCTTGTAGATGATCGAGCGGCACGACAGGCTGCACACGTAAAAATCGGCGATCTGCGCCGCGATGACCTTTTTCTCGATCCGGCGGCGGACGAGGTAGAGCTGCTTTTCGAACTCGGCGAGCGACGCTTCGTCGGGCAGCGGCCCGGCGATCATGATCTGCTCGATTTCGGGGCGCGTGCGCTGCGCCTTGTCGCCGATCACCGACACGTCGACCGGAACCTGGCGCCAGCCATAGATGGTGAAACCCGCGTCGATGATCTCGGCCTCGACGATCGTGCGGCAATGTTCTTGCGCTTCCAGGTCGGTGCGCGGCAGAAAAATCATGCCAACGGCGAGGCGGTTGGGGCGCACCTTGTGCCCCGACGCGGCGATCGCATCGTCGAAGAATCGGACCGGCAGGTCGACATGAAGGCCCGCGCCATCACCCGTCTTGCCATCGGCATCGACCGCGCCGCGGTGCCACACCGCACGCAGCGCCTCGATCGCCGCCTCGACGACACGGCGCGAAGCCTTGCCGTCCGTCGCCGCGACCAAACCGACGCCGCAGGCATCGGATTCCAGGTCGGGGCGATACATGCCGTGCTCGGCAAGCCGGGCGTGTTCGGGGGTGGGGTAGTGGGTCATCATTGTCGTCCTGACGGTCCATTTTTGTTCGTCATCCCGGCCTTCGCCGGGATGACGAATATCGTTAGTCGGGTAGCTTCTTGCGCGCGTTGTTCGCGGCTGCTTCCTGCGCTTCTGCGGCGGCAAAGGCGGCATTGCCGGATGCGGTTTCCAGATCCTCGACGCGTTTGAGATCGGCGGCCGACCAGTTGCTGCGGTCGTAGGCAGCATCGTCGCTGGCATGATCCGTGGCCGCCGCAGCGGCATCTGCTGCGGCCTCGGCGGCGCCCGCTGCCGCGTCGGCCGCGCTGCCGTCGTAGGAGGCATCGGCGGCAGCATCCGCAGCCTCGGTAGCCTCGATCACGTCGGTCTTCCACATATCGCGCTGTTCCTTCAGCACCTTCACATCGACCTTCATCAGCTTGGCGAGCGACGCGAGTTCCTTGTCGCTAAAATCGGACAGCTGCTTTTCCTTGGGCAGCTCTTTCATGTCCTTTTCGATCTGCGGCCCGCGGTCCATGAATTTGGTGACCATGGGCGGCAGTGCCTTCATCACCGCGACCATCACTTCGGGATCGGCCTGCAACGCCATCCATTCGTTGGCGTAGAGGCGGCCGGTGGGTGTCGCGAGGAAGCTGTTGAGGTCGGTCAGCTGCGCCGCGCTGAACTTGCGGGCATAGGCCTTGGCCATGCCTTCGCGCATCGGCCGCTCCAGATCGGTCAGGGCTTCGCTGATCAGCGGCTTGATCACGCGCGTGATCTGGTCTTCGCGTTCCTTGCGGTGCGGATCAAAGATATCGGCGACCTTGGTCTTCGTCGCCTCGTCGAGCGTGGCAATCTTGTCGCTTTCGACCCCGGTTTTGATCGACAGCATCAGGTCCGACTGGCCGCCAAGCTCGGCCATGATCGTTTTGAACATCTTGCCATAAAGGTTGTCGATCATCTTCTCGAGGCTGCCGGTCGGGATCAGCGCCCCCATCGTCTGCTGCGCGAGCGACAGGCGAGCGGGCTCGATCGGCGGCAGGCTGCTGGTGTCGAACATCTTTTCGACGAGCGCGATCGCTGCGTCCATTTCCTTCTGCATTTTCGCCTTGGCGTCGGCGGCATAGGTTTCGCTGCTGGCATCGCCCTGATCATCCGCGGCAACAACTTCGGCAACGGGTGCTTCCTGCGCGTTGGCGGACAGCGGTGCCAAGGCGAACGTCCCGGCGAGCAGCATCGTTTTGAATTTCGACATCATGAATTTCCTTCCCCTGTTGGTCATGCTGCCTTCTTTTCGCTTTTCGCTTTGGCGTTCAACCACTTTGCCATCTGGTCGCTGACATCGCGTCCGTCTCGGATGCCCCACACCACCAGGCTGGCGCCGCGGACGATGTCACCCGCCGCAAAAACCCCCGGCAGGCTGGTCATCATCGTCTGATGATCGACGCGCAGCGTGCCCCAGCGGGTGACGCTGAGGTCGGGGGCGCCGAACAGGTTGGGCAGTTCTTCTGGATCGAAGCCCAGCGCCTTGATCACCATGTCAGCGGGCAGGTCGAAGGTGCGGCCGGGATCGACCTCGGGGCTGCGGCGACCGCTGGCGTCGGGGGCGCCGAGACGCATGCCCGCGACCGCGACTTCCTTGACATGCTTGTCGGCGGTGAAGCTGGCGGGGGCGGACAGCCAGACGAATTCGACGCCTTCCTCTTCGGCGTTCGACACTTCACGCAGCGACCCTGGCATATTCTCGCGGTCGCGGCGATAGAGGCATTTGACCGACTTGGCGCCCTGACGCACTGCGGTGCGGACGCAGTCCATTGCGGTGTCGCCGCCGCCGATGACGACGACATGCTTGCCTTCGGCATTGAGGGAGCCGTCGTCGAAGGCGGGGACCGCATCGCCGAAACCCTTGCGGTTCGACGCGACGAGGTAGTCGAGCGCGGGGATGACCCCCTCGGCCTCGTTGCCGGGGACGTTGATCTCGCGCGCCTTGTAAACGCCGGTGGCGATCAGCAGTGCGTCGTGCTTCTGGCGCAGCGCGTCAAGCGTCGCGTCGCCGCCGACCTCAAAGCCCAGATGGAAATGGATGTCGCCCGCGGCCAGCCGGTCGATGCGGCGCATCACGACATCCTTCTCCAGCTTGAAGCCGGGGATGCCATAGGTCAGCAGCCCGCCCGCGCGGTCGTGGCGGTCGTACACATGCACCTCATGCCCCGCGACGCG
>Ga0265296_1004627_pt1 | contig 11851 bp, 10 predicted proteins | sample MunlanPumphouse1_FD_189073 | JGI IMG/M metagenome (GOLD analysis project Ga0265296, IMG submission 189073) | Groundwater microbial communities from a municipal landfill in Southern Ontario, Canada - Pumphouse #1 | ecosystem: Environmental > Aquatic > Deep subsurface > Groundwater | place...
TGGCGGTTCGTCGTGGCGTAGCAGATGTCGTCCTTGCGGGGACCGACGATGTGGGTGAACCGCTCGCGCAGCCGGGCGATGATGTCGCGCGTCTCCCCCACCGACAGCGTCGTCTGCGAGATGTAGGCGAGCTTCTCGGTGTCGGGGTCGATCTCGAGGGTGTCGACGTCGTCGATCGTCTCGACCAGCGTGATGTGGTCGGGCGCCTCGCCCATCGTGCCCTCGACCTCCTCGTGGCCCGCGTGGCCGATCAGGATCATGTGGTAGCCCTCCTCGGCGAACTTGACCGCCTCGCGGTGGACCTTGGTGACCAGCGGGCAGGTCGCGTCGATCGTCCGCAGGCCGCGCTGCTCGGCGTCCGCGTGGACGGCGGGGCTCACGCCGTGGGCGCTGAAGACGGTGATCGCGCCCTCGGGGACCTCGTCGGTCAGCTCGTCGACGAAGATCGCGCCGCGGGCCCGCAGCGACTCGACGACGTGCTTGTTGTGCACGATCTCCTTGCGCACGTAGACCGGGGGGCCGTACAGGTCCAGCGCGCGCTCGACGGTCTGGACGGCACGGTCCACGCCCGCGCAGTAGCCACGGGGGCTGGCGAGCAGCACGGTCTGGGGCGTCGCGAGCGTCGTCACCCTCCCAATGGTACGCACCTGCGCAGTCCGCGCTCCGGTTGTGTGCGCGGTCCCGCTCAGGCCCCGGACCGAGACGATGCCGCGTGCGGGGCAGGCGGGATGCGCAGGTCAGCGGCGGCGCTCGGCGTCGAGCCAGGCGACGAGCGTCTCGCCCGTCGCGTCGATCGCGCCCGCCGAGAGCCGGTCGAGCGTGTCGGCCGCGGTGTTCTTCTGCGGGTAGTCCCAGTCGATCAGCGTCACCGCGGGGACGCCGGCGGCGAGGAAGGGGACGTGGTCGTCGATGATCGCCAGCTCGCTGGTCCCCGCGAAGACCGGTCCGACCCCGACCCGCGCCGCGGCCGCCTGGATCCGCCGCCAGAGCGCGCGGTCCGACTGCGGCTCGCGTGGGAGCCGCAGCCCGCGGTTGGCGACGTAGTCGGCCACCACGACCGCGCCGAGCTCGCGGGCGTGGGCATCGGCGTAGGCCCGGGAACCGCGCAGCGCGTCCTCGGCGAACCGCTCCGGACGTCCGTCCGCCGGCAGCTCCTCGCCGTCGACCAGCACGAACCGGACCTCGCGCGCTCGTGCGGGGCGCGGCATCGCGGCGAGCGCCCGAGCCGCCTCGATCACCACCGCGGTGCCGGCCGCGCTGTCGTTGGCTCCGACGAAGCCCCGCGGCTCGATCTGGGTGTCGTAGTGCGCGGCGAGCACGATCGCCGGCCGCCGCCCGGGGATCCGGCCGACCAGGTTGAAGAGCCCGGGGTGCCCGGCCACCGGCTCGGAGGTCGCGCGGGGCAGGCGCTCGCGCAGGCGGGGGCGCAGCCGCTCGAGCGCGCGCGAGCCCGACGGACGCGGACCGGCCTGCAGCTGCATCCGCACCAGCCGCAGCGCACGACCGGCGTCGAAGCGGTCGACCGTGGGCGTCGGCACGCGGCGGTCCGGACGCTCGGCCAGCGCGAGCTGACGGTCGAGCGACGCGGGCGCCGCCACCGTCGCCCCGGCGGTGCTGGACCGGTCCTGGCCGACGACCACGAGCAGCGCTCCGGCGCCGAGCGCGATCAGCACCACGGCCAACCCCGTCAGCAGTAGCGCGCGGACCGAAGGTCCGGGTGTCGGCGGTCGGGACTCCGTGGACATCGCCAACGAGGGTACGTGCGGCGGCGGCAGTCGGTCGAGCTACCGATGACCGCACACGAACCGCAGGAGCTCTGTCACCCGGTCGGCGTAGTCCCGCAGCGCGGCCCCATCGGAGCCGCTCAGAGCCATTCCCATGAGGGGCACCGAGCAGAGGAACCCACCATTGCGGACGACCCCGGAGGCCCCCGACAGATACTGCGTGCCGTCAACCGAGTAATCACCTACGTAGTTGACGTCGACGAGGACCACGGAGTCTCCCTCGTCAACGACCTTGTCGAACTCGCGACTCTCGGGCCTAGCGTCTTCCGGCAGGGACCTGAGCGGAGCCGTCAGCGCGGCGAATCGATCGCCGGCCCCGGCACCGAAGTCGGCGACGTAGAACGACAGGACACTATCTGTGCCCGAATACCTGCACGCGAGCACGACCTCTGGCTGCGACTCGGCCCCGCTGTTCGGCGACGAAACCGTATCCCGGCTCTCGACGAAATCGAGGTACTCGGCGATCCGCTTGGCCGAGGGGCATTTAGCGATCGGGGCTGCATCCGCTGCTAGTTGCTTTGGAGCGTTCTCCCCTGCCCTCGCTACCGGTTCCTCCTTCGTGCCGCATCCGCTGATCAGGATCGTCGCCGTAAGGACGCAGGCGCTCCACATGGCTCTCATTCCCGCAACTGTACATCGCACACAAACGGGCACCGCAGCCTTCAGACTCCGAGCGCTGTCCGGACCGTGGGATAGCCCAGCGTCTCTGACGCCGAACCATACGGTCCAGTTGCTCGGGGATCTACTGGGAGGCGCGACCTCGATTCTCGAACGGATTACTGTGCCAGACCTCGGATCCGGGTGGACTTGATTGGGCTAACCCGGACCCCCGGGCCTCAGCTTCTCCGGCTGGCACCCACGCCGCTTTCAGATTCGCTCGGCGCGGGGTAGGGTGGTGGTTCCCCACGGCCCGCGAGGCGAGCGAGACATCACGGCATGGCGCATCACGAATCCGATCGGCTGACCGCCGTCGACGCGGGGTTCCTTCATCAAGAAGGCCCGACGTCGCACATGCACATCGGCGGCCTGATCGTGTTCGAAGGGCCGCCCCCGCCGTTCCACGAGGTGCTCGACACCGTGCGGGGGCGCCTGCACCTGCTGCCGCGCTACCGGCAACGGCTGGAGCCGGCCCCGCTGCAGAGCGGCAACCCGGTCTGGATCGACGACCCCGCCTTCAACCTGGAGTACCACGTGCGGCGCACCGCGCTGCCGGCCCCGGGACGTCGCACGCAGCTGCGTGAGGCGACGGCGCAGATCTTCTCCCAGCGCCTGGACCGCAGCAAGCCGCTGTGGGAGCTGTGGGTGATCGAGAACCTGGAGGACGATCACTGGGCGCTGATCTCCAAGACCCACCACGCGCTGATCGACGGCCTGAGCGGGATCGACATCGGCACCGCGTTGCTGGACCTCGGCCCCGAGCCGATGGAGATCCCCCACCCCGACGAGGCCTGGCGCGCCCGTCCGGTCCCGACGCCGACCGAGCTGCTGGCCGACGGGGCGCTCGGCCTGGTCCGCACCGGGTTGGTCGGCGCGGCGCGCGCCGTCGACGCGCTGGGCCGTCCGAAGGCCGCACTGACGCGGGCCCGGGAGATCGCCGAGGGCATCGGCGAGATGGGCTGGGCGTTCCTGAACCCCGCCCCCGCCACGCCGCTGAACGTGACGATCGGGTCGCACCGCCGCTACCGCGCGGTCGAGAGCGACCTGGCGACGTTCAAGCGGATCAAGGACGCGTTCGGCGGCACCGTCAACGACGTGGTCCTGGCGGTGGTGACGAGCGCGCTGCGGAACTGGCTGGAGCGGCGCGGGGTCCGGCCCCAGGGGCTGGAGCTGCGTGCCCTGGTGCCGGTCTCGATCCGCACCGCGGACGAGCACGGGCAGCTCGGCAACCGGCTGACCGCGATGCGCGGACCGCTGCCGGTCTTCCTCGAGGACCCGATCGAGCGGATGGAGTTCATCCGCGAGGCGATGAAGGACCTCAAGGACAGCAAGCAGGCGCTGGGCGCCGAGACGATCGCCAACGTCCAGAGCTTCGCCCCGCCGACGATCCTCGCGCAGGCCTCGCGGCTGACGTTCTCGACCCGGCTGTTCAACCTGCTGGTGACGAACGTCCCGGGACCGCAGTTCCCGCTCTACTTCCGCGGCCGCGAGATGGTGCGGGCGTTCCCGATCGCGTTCCTGCCGAAGGACCACGCGCTGGCCGTCGCGATCATGTCCTACAACGGCGCGATCAACTTCGGCCTGATCGCCGACCACGACGCGGTCCCCGACCTGAAGATCATCGCCGACGGGATCGCCGACGCGATCGACGAGCTGGACCAGCTCGCCCGGCAGCGGTCCGCGGACCGGACGCCCGCGCCGTCCCCGAGCGCGTAGCCACGCGGTCGGGGCGTCGGTCCGGCGCTCCGCTCAGGAGCGCCGCAGCACGACCGTGGTGCGCGAGGAGATCGCGCCCCGGTTGCCGGCCCGGTCGACGCCGCGGAGGGCGAACCGCACCCGGCCCTTGGGCACCGACACCCGCAGCGAGCCCCGCGCGGAGGAGCCGACCCGGCGGAACTTCGCGCCGTCGATGCTGCGCCAGACCTCGACGGTCCGGACCCCCGAGCCGATCTGCGGCTTGGGGCTCTTGTCGGACGCGGTCCAGGCCAGTTGGACCCGCGACGCGCGGACGCTCCGCGACCGCGTCCTCGGCTTGACCACCGGAGCGCGGCGGTCGAGCTTGCGACCGCGGTCGACGGCGGCGAACGCGTCGACCACGCCCCACCCCGTGTCGCCGTTCCAGCCGCCGGAGCGCGTCGCGGACTCCTTGATGACCCGAACGATCTCGGCCGACGAGAGGTACGGATTGGCGTGCCGGACCAGCGCGGCGACGCCGGCGACCATCGGGGTCGCCATCGACGTGCCGGCCTCGTAGGCGTAGCGGTTGTCCCCCCGGACCTGGGTGCGGACCGCGACCGGGCCCCCACCGTCGGCCGAGGGCTGCTCGTAGGCGACGCCCGCGGCCGGGAACGCCCCGAGGATCCCCGGAGGTCCGCCGATCGCGCCGTACGCGCCGTAGCCGGCCACGCTGATCTGGCTGCCGCGCCCCGCGAAGCCGGCCCGCACGCCGCTCGCCAGCGCGGCGGTCACCGAGAGCCCGAGGCCGCGGTCGAGCTTCGACCCGGTGCCCGACGGCTGCAGCGTGTTGGCGGGGTAGCCCTGCTGGTTGGTCACGACGTCGGCCCCGGCGGCGACCAGCACGACGCCTTTCTCGGCGGCGGCCTCCAGCGCGTCGCGGATCACCCGCGGGGCGCTCGACGCCCCGTCGACCCCGAAGCTCATGCTGATCACGTCGGCGCCGAGCTCGGTCGCCCGCGTGATCGCCTTCGCCACCGAGCTGTCGAAGAGATCGCTCTTGATCGTGATCAGGCGGCAGCGGCCCCCGGCGCCCACGGTCCCGGCCGCGTCGTCGAACGCCGAGCAGGCGAGCGACGCCACGTGGGTGCCGTGGCCGATCTCGTCGGTCCGCGCCGACCCGGGCAGGTCACCGGACGCCGAGATCTCGATCGCGCGGGAGACGACCGGACGCAGCTGCGGGTGCGTCACGTCGAACCCGGTGTCGATCACCGCGATCGTCGCCTTCGAGCCACTGGCCAGCGACCAGGCCTCGGGGAGGCGCATCTGGTGGGCCCACCAGCCCGCCGTGACCCCGGCCGGGGCGTTCGGATCCTGGTCGTGCATCACCGGGTCGTTCGGCACGCGGCGGACCGTGGCCTGGCGCTCGGGCTCGACGTCGACGACCTCGGGGTCGCGTCGCAGCTTGGCGATCAGGCGACGGCGCGCCGCGGCGTCGCCGGCGGCGACCGGCGCGGTCGCGGTCCCGTCACCGCGAGCTCCGTCGGGGGTGACGGCACGGGTCCCGGCCCGGCGCGCGGCGTCCTCGAGCTGCTGATCGACGACCTCGGTCGCGGTCCCGTCGGCGGTACGGACGGTGACCAGCAGGCGGCCGGTCAGCCGCGGCCCGTCGTCCGCCTGCGACGCGGCCGGTGGGGTCGCCGCAGCGGCGACGGCCGGGGCGACCGGAACCACCAGCAGGGCGCTCACCGCCCCTAGCATCCAGCGGGTCGGGCGGGCGTGACGTTCGAAGCGCAGCATCTGTCGTGGGTGGGAACCCTAACCGGGTGCCACAGTTTCGGACCGGCGGTCCGAAACCTGCTCACGGGGACAACGCGCAGGGACCGATCCGAACGGTCCCGAAGGGGACTTGCGGGGCGTTCGGCTCAGAAGCCGAGCGCGAACTTCGCGTCCTCGGACATCTTCTCGGGCGTCCACGGCGGAATGAACGTGACCTCGGAGGCCACCGTCTCGATCCCGTCGAGCTCGCTGACGAACTCCTCGATCTGCGACTCGACCTGCGGGCCGATCGGGCAGCCCGGCGTGGTCAGCGAGTACGTGACCTGGACGTGGGCCTCGTTGATCTCGATGCCGTAGATCAGTCCGAGCTCCACGAAGTCCAACCCGAGCTCCGGGTCGATCACGTTGGCGAGGGCGGCTTCGACTTCTTCGACCGTGGCCATCCATCGAGTGTGACAGACGGCGCGCGAACGGTTCGCCCGTCGGGCCGGGATCGGCGACCGGTCCCCGGTGGCCGGCCCCATCTCGTACCGTAGGGCGATGGCGTTGCTGGTCTTGATCGGGTTGGTCCTCGGAGCGGTCCTGGAGGTCTGGGTCGCGATCCGGGTCGCCGACGCGATCGGCGCGCTGCCGACCGCGGCGCTGCTGCTGCTGAGCGCGATCGCCGGGGCCAACGTGCTGCGCCGCGGCGCGCCGATGGCTTGGCGGCGGATCGCCGAGGCCTCGCGGACCGGTGAGCGGGTCGGGCGCCAGGTGCTCGACGGCGGCCTGATCGTGGTCGCCGGGCTGCTGCTGCTCGTCCCGGGCCTGATCTCGGGCGTGCTCGGCGCCCTGCTGCTGCTGCCTCCGGTCCGCGCCGTGGTCCGCCCCGGTCTGGCCTTCCTGGTGCTGCGGCGGGTCAGCCTGCCGGTGATCGTCGGCAGCCGCGGCGCGGGTTGGGCCGCGAACCAGGCGCGAGGCCGATGGACCACCTCCCCGGCCACCCCACGCCGCGAGGACGACATCGAGGGTCATGCGACCCCGCACGACGACGTGGTCGACGGCACCGGGCACGAGACCGGGTTCGACGAGCCCCCCGTGATCGAGCACCGGTCGACGGACGACCCGCGCTAGTTCCGGTCGGGGGCGATCGTGGGCGCCGGACGCGCCGGATCGCACGCGCTCGTCGGGCGGGCCGCCCGCGCGACGACCGGGCCGGCGGCGCGTCGGGAGTGCGATGATCGGGCGCATGGCCCTCGATCCCGTCCTGGAACGGCCCCACACGTCGGACGATCCGGCGTTCAGCGACGCGGTTACGTGCGTCTTCGCCGACCAGCAGAGCGGCGTGCAGGGCACGATCCGGCTCGGTCTCGCCGGCGGCGCCGCGTCCGGGCTGATGATGATCTTCGTCGACGGCGACCCCGCCGTCACCAAGGCCGAGGGCGGGGTCGCGGTCACCGGCACGCCGGAGTCGTACGGCGAGCTGCGCGTGGCGGGAATCACGCACGACGTCGTGACCCCGCACGAACGCTGGACCGTCGACGCCGCCACCGACACGGGGGCGCTGCAGCTGCGCTTCGAGGCGGCCGGACCGCCGTTCCGGCTGGATCCCGATCACGAGACCGCCCGGTGGGGCGGCCTGGAGGGCTACGAGCAGCCGTGCCGCGTCACCGGCCACGTGACCGTGATCGGCCCCGGCGGCAGCCAGCGGATCGCGATCGACGGCCTCGGCCAACGCGGACACCAGTGGGGTGCGCCGGACTGGACGCGGTTGACCGTCACGCGCACGATCACGGGCTGGTTCGGCGGCGACGTCGCGTTCAACGTCAGCGCCATGCGGCCCGAAGGCGTCGAGTCGCACGCCGACGAGATCAGCTGGGCGAGCGTCTCGCGGGTGCCGCGGGAAGAGTTCGACGAGGACGACGACGAGACGGCCGACGCCGTCGCGCCCGCGGGTGACGCGCAACCGGAGGCGGTCTCCACCCCGGGCCCGCGGATCTCGACGACGATGGACGAGAGCGGTCGTCAGATCGACGCGACGATCGAGCTGTGGGAGAGCGACGAAGGGCCGGTCTGGACGGCGACCGGCGAGGCGATCGCCGGCACGACCCTGGCGCTCGGCCGGCTGCGACTGGACATGGCGTTCTTCCGCTGGCGGATGAACGGCCGCGAGGGCGTGGGCCGTTACGACATCCTCCAGAGAATCATCGAACCGGCGGAGTAACCCCGCCGGGAGCCTCAGTTCTCCGATCCGGGGACTGAGGTGTTCGTAGGCCGAGCAGGTCGGTCAGGCTGACCCGGACCCGGGACCACTTGCGGGTGCGTCTGAGGGGTTCGCGGACCGAGCAGGTCGGTGCGCGCGAGCGAGAGCTGTACGAACGTACTGCCGAGCGCTGCGCGTGCCGAGATGCGACGCGTCCGCGGGCGCCTCGGACCGCCCGCTAGTTCTCGGAGCCGAGCCGGTCCCAGCAGTAGAGCTCGACCGCTTCGCTGACGATCGACGCTGCGCTCTCGGTCGAGAGGTGCGGGAGGATCGCGCGGAGCGCCTGCTCCTCGCCGACGCCGGCGTCGAAGGCGTCCTCGCCGCGGAACCCGGCGGCGATCTTCATCGCCTCGCGGCGGTGCTCGCCGAGCGCCGGGAAGACCCGGACCAGGAACTCGCGGTTGGCGATCGGCTGACCGACCTCGAGCGATGCGTGCCAGGCGGCGAGCATCGAGAGGTCGTCCTCGTCGAGGTCGGCGAGCGTCTTGGCGTACTGCCCGACCAGTTCCGGCTCGGGGATCTCGTCGACCCATGCGCGGACGACCTCGCCGACCAGCTGCCGGCGGGCTTCCCGGCCGACGGATTCGGAGATGACCCGGATGGCGTCCTGGGGATTGATGAAGACGAGGTCCACGATGGGCTACACGCTAGGGGGTGGTGCGGACGGAGCGGAGGTGGGCCGAGTGGGCCGGATCGTCTGTCGTGGCCGGGGTTTGGGCCGTTATGGCTCGATCCCGAACTCGCGTTCCGCAGAGCCCCTGCTATTCGCGGGATTCGGGGTCTCGCGGGGCCCGGACGAGCCGGTCGATCGCGGCGCGGAGACGGGGGTGCCGGAGGCGGACGAGGGGGCGCTCTCGGGACCGAACTCGCGTTGCGCGGTCGCGCCGGCCGGCGGCTCGGCGACGCGGGAGGCGGGTGCCCGGTCGCGGCGGGTCGCCCGGGTCGCTCGGGTCGGCGTGCTCGCGGAGGCCTTCGTCCCGATCCCGGCACTGGCGCCGCGGGTCGCCGGCATGCGGAAGGTCGGCGCGGCACTGGCCGTGAGCAGGCCGGGGTCGACCTGCGCGCGGTGCGTGGAGGGCGTGACCGGTCGGGGGCTGTCGGTCGGAGCCTCGTTGGTGACGGCGATCGTGCCGGCGGCGAGGGCCGTGGCGGCGACGCCGGCGGTGACGGCCAGGCCGGCTTCGCTGACCACGCTGCCGCCCGCGGGGAGCAGGGTGGCGATCCGGTCGGCGACCAGCGTGCCGACGCGGGTCCGCGTGGGAGGCGCGCCTCCGAGTCGTCCGACCCACGGCAGCCAGCCCAGCAGCATCGGCGGCACGGCGACCCAGTGGCTGCCTCGCGCTCGGCGGAGGCGCGCGCGGCAGCTGATGCAGCGGCGCAGGTGCGGGCGCAGCGCGATCAGGTCGTCGGCGGACGCCTCGCCCCGGGCCAGCCGCTCGATTCGCGGCTTGGCGGTCGCGCAGGACTCCCCCGCGGCGATCCCGCGCAGCTCGCTCCGCAGCCGGGCGCGCCCTTCGGTGAGGTTGCGGTTGACCTTGGTCCGCGTCCAGTCGAGGCGGTCGGCGATCTCGTCGTAGCTGTGGCCCTCGGCCTGGAGCAGCAGTGCCTGGCGCTCCTGGGGCTTGAGGCCGGCGAGCGCCTCGCGGGCCAGGTCGAGGTCCTCCCCGCGCTCCGCCAGCTCGGCGGGCGAGTCGCCGTGGTGCGGGAGCTGGTGCTCGTCGGGGTCGGGGCCGTCGATCCGGACCCGGCCGTTGCGGATCCGCAGCGCTTCGTTGCGGGTCACGGTAACCAGCCAGCCGGTCAGGGTCTCGGGGTCGACCCGTTGGTGGTACCGCAGGAACCGCTCGGCGGCGGCCTGCACCGCGTCGTGGGCGTCGTCCTCGCAGATCGATACGCGCCGGGCGCGCCGGAGCATCAGGTCGTGATGCTCGCGCAGCGCCTGCTCGACGAGGCTGGTGTCGCGGCCCGCCCGGCCGACCGATCGTCTGTGTCGCCGGTCGGAGCTCGGCCGCTGACGGGGAGCGGAGGGAGCGCGCGGCGGTTCAGACATGCGAACGCCCCTGAATCTAGCGACCCGCTCCGCTCGCCACCATCGACGATCTCCCGACCCGGTGGGACGGGAGCAGGCCTATTCGTCGTCGGACGCGGAGGTCTCGTCGTCGGCCTCGTCGGCCTCGAGTCCGAGGGCGACCGCGAAGCGCGTGATCTCGGCGGGGTCCGGCTCGACCGGCACGCCGGCTTCGAGGTAGCCCCGCGGCACGCCCGGGCCGGGACCCAGCTCCCAGTTGAGAAAGCCCAGGTCGCAGGCGGCGACGGGGACGCCGAGCGCCCGCACGAACGCCCCGAAGCGGCGTTGCAGCAGCACCGCATCGCCGGTCAGGAAGGCCCGCTTGGCTGCGACGGAGAGCGGATCGCGCCCGCTGCGGGTCGCGTCCAGCAGCAACGACCAGGGAGCGACCTCGAGCAGCTCGAAGCGGCCGAGCGTGACCAGGAACTCGAAGCGCGCGTCGCGGTTCAGTCCCGGCAGCGCGAGCGCGCGGTAGGCGGCGTCGAAGCGACGGGCGGGATCGGGACCCCCGGTCCCGAGGCCCTTCAGCTGGCCGCCGGCCTTGGTGGCCCACTCGCGGTAGGCCTGCAACGTCGCCGGACCGCGGTCGTGCGCGTGGGCACCGCGCTGACCGACCTTGGCGGCCTCGAGCGCCGCGGCGTCGGGCAGCGGGTCGTCCCAGCGGACCAGCAGCTCGTCGATCGTGGCGAACGGCTCGTTGCCCTCGACCGGACCGTAGTAGGCGATCTGGAACAGCAGCCAGGTGGCCTGCTCGCGATCCTGCGCGTCGCCGGCGGCCAGCGCCCGGACTGTGGCGTACGGCCCCGGGGGATCGCTCTGCAGGCGCGCCAGGCGGGCGTTGGCCCGGGCGATCTCGGTGATCAGCCCGCGGGCCTCGAGGCTGGACCGCAGGCCCGGGAGCAGCTCGTTGGACCAGCCGTCGCCGGCGTGGCGCGTGGCCTGCTTGACGCGCATCGTGCGGCCCGACCCGGTCGCCGTCGTGACCTTGGCCTTGCGCACGCTCGAGGCGGCCGAGCGCGACGCGCTGCGCGCCGTGCCGCCCGATCGGGCGCTGATGATCCCGCCCGTGCCCACGGCGCTGCGGGCGGCCTTTCGGCGCTGCTCCTTGGCGCAGACCACGCAGTTCTCTTCACGGCGGCCATGGCGACAGAACACTCCGAGGATTCTACCCCGTGGGCCGCCGATTCCCCGGCTCGGTCGGCGCGGGCGTCAGCCCAGCAGGCCGTCGACCACGAGCGCCTGCAGCGCGGCGATCGCCCGCTCGGGATCGGCGCCCTCGGATTCGGCGAAGCGCATCGCGATCTCCATCCCCGCGCCGATCACTCCGGCGGCCAGCAGACCGGTGTCGAGGTCCTTGGCTCCGCGCTCGGCGAGCAGGCGCTCGAGATCGGTGCGCAGGCTGTCGATGATCCCGTCGACGAGGTCCCCGGAGGCGTAGGCCCGGATCGTGCCGGCGTTGCGCCGGTACATCGCGAGCATCTCCGGCGACTCCATCAGCAGCCGGAAGTACGCCACGGCCCCGAGCTCGATCGCTTCCCGCGGGGTCGTCGCCACGGTGCGCGCCGCCGACATCCGCGCACCGGCCTCGGACACGTGCTCACCGACCAGCTCGGTGAGGATCACGTGCTTGTCGGCGTAGTAGTTGTA